>ENA-ORXT01002829-ORXT01002829.1-marine-metagenome-genome-assembly--contig:-NODE-2829-length-20048-cov-5.510290_pt1 | contig 20048 bp, 12 predicted proteins | sample MGYA00237868_ERZ511482 | MGnify/ENA metagenome assembly ERZ511482
ATCGCAACCTGACACAGAGACTGCCTCGGGGGATTTGGGGTTAATTGCTGAGTTCAATGGAAGCAATCTTGTGCCCGACAATAGTAGCAACGTGGGTAATAGCTTGGTGGGACCACGTGTTGATTACGAGATAAACTTTGATACACCGGGAATCTACCGAGTGTTCCTGCGCTTGCGAGCGCCGATAGCCAATGACAATTCAATTCACGTTGGCTTTGACGGATCGGCTGTTACGCTGGGGGGATTTGGTGTTGGCGTGTCTGGGACTGATTGGGCATGGGTGGATGATGTCGTTTCTGGTCCTCAAAACTTTACCGTTAACGTACCTGCGGCAGGTCTGCACACGCTCAATTTGTGGATGCGAGAAGATGGGGTTCAAGTTGACAAGATCGTGCTTGACCAGGCTGGCGTAACACCCACCGGTTTTGGACCCGTTGAAAGTGCCCTCGTAACTGTGACGCCGCCTACGGTTGTAACCGTAGGCCGAGGTGCCGGCGGCGCGTTGGATGGTAGTGGATTAGCGCGTCCTGACTTGGCCGGCGCGGTTTCGTTTACTTTCTCAGAGGACGTTGTTGTTAATAGCGGTGGCCTGACGGCTTCCAATCTCAGTGTTCCGGGTGTGTCTGTAGATCTAACTGGGCTGAGTTTCAACTATGATCCGATTACGTTTACCGCGACCTGGGATTTTTCAACGTTAACAATTCCGTTAGCCCCAGCGTTTTATGATCTTGAGCTGGCGAGCGGATCAGTAGAATCCGTTGATTCAGGTGCTTTTTTGGACGGTGATGCAAACGGAATTGGCGGAGGCCCATTCAGCGATACGCTCTATGTCGCAATCCCTGGTGATGCGAATCTTGACGGGTGGGTCACTTTTAATGGACCCAATGGAAGTGACTATACCACTGTCGGTTTAAACCTCGGCAATAACAATCCAACATGGGCGACGGGTGATTTTGACGGAAACGGGGAGGTAAATGTAACTGACCATAATATATTTACAGGAGTTAACTCGGGAGACCTCGCGGTGACGTTGGCCAATTTACACATCGACCTCAGACCTCCAGCACAACCTCCAGCACAACTTCCAGTTATGGCCAGTAGTGTTGAACCTGTGAGAGTCGTTGAATCTGTTGCTGTGCTTTCGGATGCCTCGCCGTTAGAACCTATCGAGACACCGGTGGCCCCGATCGAATTGACTTCGGATGAAGGGTTAGCGTTTGCTGAAACTGATGAATCGCTTTCGGCCAATGCCGTGGCATTTGTTGAGCAAGAGTTGGTGCGATTGTTCGATACTACAGTTTCGGCGGTCAACGAGGGTGGACTTCAATCATTCATGGACCGACAGGCAGACAATTTAGATCGACGAAAATTGGAATTTTCAAGGCTGTTCATTGACGCTGACGCGCTGGTTGCCTCGGTCAACGATTCGTTTACCGATTTTGAGATAGAGCTTCCAGAGACGATAGAAGTGAAGGCCGTTGTGGACGAAATTGCTACGGTCGTCGATCGCTTGTTCTCTCACGAAGATGATCTGTTTCACTTCTGGTCGTAGCGTTTGCCAGCCGTTTTGACGTATGCCTGCTGAAACCGTTTTTGTTGTTTTGGTCCCGCGTTGGAGTTGAGTACAATGGCGACATGATTCAAGATCACCAAGAACGTCCGTTGTACGGCTGGCTGTTGCAAGTCGCTAATCCAGCGCTAATTACTGCGATGGTGGGCAGTCTGATCTTCTTTTTGATCGAGATCTTTTATCGTGGACCGCATGTGCTGCGACTGAACTTGATTAGGGTGCTGTTCACGATCGCGACTGTTTTGGTCAGCCGCATTTCAATCGAAGCCGGCAAGCAACGCAGTGCATTGTTTGCGGCTGGATTGGCATTGGCGACCTTGGCCACAACATCGGTCGTGGTTGAATTTCAATACGAAAATCATGCCGCGTTGAATCGGTTGTGATTATCTTTTTGATCGCGACCGTGATGTGGGTCAGCAGCCGTTTGGTTTGGGACTGCACATTGTTAGGGAAGACCCGCGACGTTTCCGCGTTGGGATTACTAGAGGCAATTCGACAGAAGTTCGTGCCCCCAGAACGCATCGCTGGCATCGACGAGGACGGCTTTGGGAAAAACAAACGCGACATTGGCGGGAAATCCAAAGCGGTAGATTCATTCAGCGTGTATGAATTTATGCTGGGCCGAAACGGAAAGAATACAACGCCGGGCCTTTGGGGTCTCTATCTTGCGGCCGCTGCGTTTCCAATCTTTGGCTTTGGGCAATGGTTCCTTAACCCAAAATCCTCTGGACTCTCCATCTACTTTCTGTTTGCTGTGTATCTTTGGTCAGGATTGGGGCTGTTGATGGTCACCAGTTTACTTGGAATGAAACGGTATGTTAACAAACGCGGTGTCTCGATACCTGAAGCCGTGGCAATGAACTGGTTATTCGTAGGCCCCCTATTTTTGATCGGGCTGCTGTTAGCATTTTCAATTCTGCCGCGACCGGATATTTCATCCACGGTGAATGACTATCTGGCCTTTTTGAGGAGAGAGAAAGAGACATCTGAACTTGCGATCGGTGACGACAACGATATTCCGGTCCAGCCAGATCTGGATCAGAATGTCAAGCCAAAACGCTATCCCCAAATCGAACAAGACGGTGATCTGCGATCTCAAAACAAACAGGAGCTAGAGAAAACCCCGACGATCAACCCGACAGACAACCTAACAAGGGTCCCAAAGCAACGTCCCGCTGTTCCTCAGACACCAAGGTTTAAACCTGATTCACGCGGCTTACGTTGGACGGCCTACGGTTTGGTTGCGTTGATTTTTTTGGCGATCATACTTCTGACTCTCGGCAAACTGCTTCGAATATGGGAGCAGTTGTTCGGTGAGAGCAAACTAGATAACGAAGTCAACAGCTCGGTAACCGTTACCAAGATTGCCGATGTGCCAGGGCCGTTTTCAAGCTTCTCAGACCCGTTTGCGTCAGGGATGCCAGAAAAGTATCTCCTTAGAAGTTGATGAAATATTCCTTCCAGGCGATCCGTCCTTGGTTGAACGAACGCGGCGTCGATGTGCAAGGACATTGTACGTCGGATAAAATTGTCGCTGCCATCGAGGATTCGACAGGCAAAAATCAGAGGGAATTTAGGTGTTTTCGATTATTTTTAACCAAACGATTTACGGCGATCACCCTGCCAATACAGACGGTCTTGAGACAGTTGAGCGAATCTGGCGTTTCATGAAAATGAATTCCGGCCCAATTCATAGAGAAGAAGTTGCGGGATACTGATCTTGTTTTGGTGGTTGCTATTGATGGTGTTGGTTGGTCATAATGATGCTATATACATCGGTTTAAGCTTGCCTGACACCGTTTTCATGAAATGTGCTTGGAGAATCCATTGAGTAAAGATCTAAAAAAATCAACACCGTCACAACCTCACCGCCGAGGGTTCCTGCGGGCGACTGCCGCAACAGTTGCAGGTGGTTACTTTTGTGCAGCGGCGTCTCCGACGGCAGCGGCTGGTCCCGCCCGTGGGTTCGAGTCAAAAAATGAGCAGCCAGGCATTGGGTTCATTGGAACCGGTATTCGATATCACACGTACCTTGGCACGCAGGCGCTGCGATATGGACCATGCATAGGTATCGCTGATGTTGACGCTGTTCAGACCGGACGCGCGATGCAAGTGGCTTACGATGCTCACAGAGAACACAAACATCCGCTTGCCATCAGAGCGTTCGATGATTATCGCAAGTTGCTTGATCGTACGGACGTGGACGTCGTGGTGATTGCATCACCGGATCACTGGCATACGAAAATGGCCATCGATGCGATGCGCGCGGGGAAAGATGTCTACTGCGAAAAGCCATTGACGTTGACCATTCGCGAAGGACAGCAGATTTACAAAGTTATGAAAGAGACCGGAAAGGTTTTTCAAGTCGGAACTCAGCAACGTTCTGAATTTGGTTTGAAATTTGCTCGCGCTGCTGCCATCGCAAGAGAGGGACGAATCGGTAAGATCAACAATGTCACGGCGTGTCTCGGTGGAAGCCGCGAAGGCGGTGTTCTTCCGGTGGTTGATCCGCCAAGTAGTTTGAATTGGGAGAAGTGGCTGGGACAGTGTCCGGTGGTTGACTATCGCGAGGCACCCGAAATAGAAGATGTTGAAGGTTGGGGGGCCGGCCATCCGTTCAGCAGAGCCCATCGATACTACCGTTGGTTCTACGAGTATTCTGGCGGAAAGCTGACTGACTGGGGTGCACATCATGTCGACGTTTCACTTTGGGCGTTGGATCGCTTGGGCGATGACGCAGGCAAGGTCACCGTCAATCCCATCAGTTCTTCGCATCCAGTCGAATTCGTCGATGGAATGCCGACCAAGGACGATCGGTTTAACTGTGCTACTAAATTCCAAGTCGAACTGGTCTTCTCAGACGGTATGAAGATTCTGGTCGCTGATCGTGCTGATGATAAAGGGTTCGACAATGGCATCATGTTTGAAGGTGAAAAAGGTCGTTACTTCGTGAACCGAGGTAAACTGACAGGTAAGGCGGCCGAGGAATTGGAGAAGAATCCAATCAAGGAAGAGACGATGAAATCGCTCTACGCCAGCGGAAAGGTTCCCGTCGGTAACGGAGGTGACAACTTCGGGGCAAACATGAGAAATTTTATGGAGTGTGTCAAATCGCGCGAGACGCCTTCTTCGGATGTCTTGTCGCACAACCGTTCGATGAATCTCTGTCACAGTATCAATATCGCGTTGCGGCTAAATCGGAAGTTAACCTTCGATACGAAAGCCGAACAGTTTGTCGACGATGAACAAGCAAACACGTTTATTCAACGCGAGCAGCGTGCTGGTTATGAAATTGATGCTTAGGCGAACTTATTGTGCCAGAGGCTACGTTTCTCAGATGTTAAAATAGAAAATCACCCTGCGATTTATGGCGGGGTGATTTTTTTTCTAGTATCCAGGTGGAGCGTCAATACTAATGTTTAGGTTTAGCCGTTTTAACGATAGCCACGTTTGCGTCACAGAAAACCGTGGCAAACTCCCGAACGGCTGATTTTCCCAACTTCAACGTTTAGCTTTGACGAACCATTATTCGGCCTATGCCTTGAAATCTTCTTGAGGATTGTAGTCCAAGACAGTATCGAGATCGTCGCTGAAAAAGCGATCACTGGCCAGCCCGCCTTCGAGTGTGTCAGCCTCGTTTCCCCCGACCAAACGATCTTCGCCTTCACCACCGGACAGCGAATCTTCTCCGTCCTTGCCTTGCAGATTGTCATCTCCCAGACCACCGACGAGCGTGTCATTATGTTCATTGCCGACCAGCACGTCATCTCCGTCACCGCCATTGATTCGGTCGTTTCCAGCACCACCGTAGATGCGGTCATTGCCAGCTTCACCGAAAATCTTATCGGCGCCTGAATGACCGATCACCAAGTCATCACCGTCGCCACCGTAGATCAAATCGACACCGAATTGACCTAGAAGTCGGTCGTTGCCTGCGTCACCATAGAGTCTATCGTCGCCTTCGCCGCCGTTAACGTAGTCATCTCCGCCGCCGCCGTAAATGATGTCGTTGCCACCGCCGCCTATTATTTTATCGAGGCCACCATGGCCAACTAAAGAGTCGTTACCATGCGAGCCATGAAGAATATCGTCGCCTTGGTCGCCAAGGATCGTGTCGTCGCCGAACCCGCCATAGGCACGGTCATTTCCTGCGCCGAGTCTAATGTAATCATCGCCGTGTCCACCGAACACTCGATCAACTCCATCAGTTCCCTCAATGGCGATAACCAATTGGCCTTCGGCAGGGTCAGCCTGACTGTTTTGAGAGACATCTAAGTATCCAAAGATTCGGTCATTTCCGAACCTTCCCAAGATAAAGTCATCGCCTTCAAAACCTTCTATCAGGTCATCGCCTAATCCACCGTCGATGTAGTCATCGTCAGCTTGTGTGCTGTTATAGAAACGGTTGTCGGTCGCTTTACCGATGATGTGGTCGTTTCCAGCGTTTCCGATAAGTCTGTCTTGTCCGTCTCCACCGATGATTGTGTCATCTCCGTCACCACCGACGACATAATTTCTCTCTGATTCAAATTGATATCCAACTTGAATGGTATCGTCCCCCCTGCCGCCGAAAACGACCTGCTTTCCAAGCGAAGCGATGTCGCCAGAACCGCCAGCGGTGATCGTGTCGTCTCCGTCGCCTCCGACAATTCGGCTGCCCATGATGCCGCCGTGGAGAATGTCGTCACCGGCCTTGCCGTTGATTGTGTTAAAGCGAAACGCGTTTTCAGTGGCGGCGGTGTAGTTGTCGACTCCGTTTGAGCCGATGTAATGGATGCCGGTGATTCCGGTGCCGTCAAAGGTCTGAGTGACCCGTGCAGGCAACAGCGACACGTCATCGACTAGCATTTGAGAAACGATGATTTCGTTCTCCGTTTCTTCCACCGAAATTTGTGTTTCCGTAGAATCAGCGTCCGCGGAAATATACAATTTCCCAGCCGCCGTATCGGTATAAAACGTGGCTGGCAAAAAGGCGTTGCTAGGTGCTGGCAAGGGGTCAGCAATAACTGGTGCCAGCATGCGGCGGTCTTCTAGTGACGAATAATTTCTGGTTTGCTTTGATGTTGTTCGTTTGCGTTTCATGATCTTTGCTTTGTGTTTAGGTCCGAGTTGAAGTTTCGGTTTCTTTACGATGGAAGTAGAAAGAGGAGTAGTTCGTTAGCGTTTAGTTACAGCTGTCACAGCCTTCTTTAGGTTGACATCCTGCATCGCAGCAGCCGCACCGGCTGCAGTTGCTTTTTAAAGGTCTGCCAAAGATGGAAGTCTGAGTGGATGGGGCAAAAGATTCACATGATTTTTCTTCTGCATCTTTGAAACACCATTTTTTAAGACAGGCTTTCATCAAAGAGCATTTCTTGCCTGAGCATCCTTTTTCACAACAACCTCCCTTGCAATAATCACAGTCCTCGCCACCATATCCGCTCCTCAACCAGCCGATGCCAAGATGGCCGCTGTTGGCTTTCAGTCCTCCGCAACCGCAACCGTACTTGGGTGACTTACCGCGGCACAGTCCCGACCATTCGTCGCAACACTCGTCGCGATCGACGCCGAAGAAGTTGGCGTTCTTTACCTCATTCATTTCTGGATAAAGACGATCGTCGTTGACAACCGTTTGCTCAAAAGTCTGGTCGCTGAAGGTTTCTGTTTGATACGTAGACGAGCTTTCAAGGGCAGGCGGCACATCTGTGGATGGAGGACCGGGCTTGATGGGAAATGATTGGACGACGTTAGGGCCCCAAGCTTCGGTCACCTCTGATTCACCGTAACCGCCATTGTGTTGTGACCAAGCGGTGGAGATGATCGAGCTGCTAATTCCAACAACTAACGTCAGAAGCAGAGTAGATCTAAATAGTGTTTTCATAGCCCAACTCAATCAGACAAGTCGACGACGGTTCGACTTCGTTGCCGAAATACCGCTGTCTGATTACACAAAATCGGCTGGACTATCAGGAATAATTAGATCTTTTAGGCTAATCGTTAAAGTCGCATCGGGTGATTGCAGTGACGTTTTGGCGGATTGACTGCAAACTACTTTCGTTTCTGGACTTACAAATTGACTGCAAACGGCTCCATCTTTTGAAAGCACTTTTGAATCTTCGCGTTTTTTAGGAATTTGGCAAATTCAAAGCTAAGAAATGGGCCGGTTTTCTGTTTTGACCGTACAAATGAGGCAACGCCGGGTCGTTGCCAGTATTGACGGGCCCTACAATCTGAAATTCGTGGCGCCGCTGCATCTTATACGTCTTAGCCAAATCCTTTTATGTCCAATCAGAAAATGAACTTCAGCAAAAAATTCGAGGCTGGGTTGCCCTATGAAGAATTTCTTGATCGCCATGGTTCACAGATCGATAGGCAAAAATGGTCGGTCGCCCATGGCATCGTCAAGCTAACTCCTGCTCAAACAGAATTAATCGCATCTTTCAGCCGACAAATGAACGTCTTGGTGATGGCGGGGGCTTGGTGTGGCGACTGCGTTTGCCAGTGTCCGATCTTTGCTCATATTTGCGCTGCTAATCCAAAGATTGAGTTTCGCTTCGTAGACCGTGATGCTGATCCAGAGTTGGCTGAGGAGCTAAAGATCTGCGGCGGTTCAAGAGTGCCTCAGGCGGTCATCATGAGCGAGGATTTTTTGCCGGTTTCACGAGAGGGAGACCGCACGCTGTCGCGTTACCGACAGATGGCTGCTGATCAATTGGGGGCCGCGTGTCCGACGGGTTTGGGAATCGAATCTGATCCTACGATGCAAATGGTGGTGCAAGAATGGGTCGACAATTTTGAGAGAGCGCAGCTGATTCTACGCTTGTCGCCGTCGCTTCGTAAAAGGCACAATGATTAGTGTCTTTGCGGCATTTTATCCGTCTGTAATACTTGGGCTAAATTCGCAGAAATCTGCGATTGGCCGCCGCGCGAAAGGCTAATGCAATCACATTAGATTGATGCAACGTATCAACACTTCAGCCGCCACGCGATAGCGTACGGTCCGATGTGCTTGGAACCGGACATTATCGCGTGGCGGCTGATTAAATCAACAAACCCCGTGCGGCATGATTTTGAGACGAATTCTTCCTTTGCATTGCGAAAATGTAGAGAATCACTGATAATCTGGACACTGCCGAGTGGGCTGGTGAATCACCCCCATTGCCCAAATTAAGAGTATGTGTGAACTTCAATTGTCGGTCACTCGACTTTTGTTTCATCGCACACCAAGGATAGTCGTTCTACGAACGGATTTCGAATGATTAGTATTATGGTAGTTCTGCACAATCCGCCCGCGCGCTTATTATCTAGGGTGGTGACTCGTTATGGTTCTGTTTCGATGATCGTCGTAGCGACCATTATGTTTCTTTCTGGTTGCCAAAGGGAAGAAGCACAATTTTACGGACACTCAAATTCGGAAGCCCGTCATTCTAATAATTTTGAGGAACTGACTCCAAGAACCGATCTTTATGCCAAAGTTCTTGGCTCATCTGGCCAGCAACAGCAGCTTCGGGAGAGGTTGAGCCTGCGGTTTCTTAGGATGGCACAGTACGTGGAGCACCATGTCCGAGACGGCCAGAGCAAAAGTGCCGCTTCCCAAAATATTACCGACTGGATTGGTTCAGATTTCGTCGGGCAGGGTGTACGGTGGGAAGCGTTCGAACCACGTTTCGAAGATTCATCAACGAAAATAAGTCGTTGGCAAACTTCGTCGGAGTCGCCTTGTTTTGAGGGAGAGGGTGGATTTGAAAATTTCGTTTCCAGTACCTTTGTGCAGTGGTTAATTTCCAAAGAGTTTCGAATCGACATAAAGCCTTATGCGACGCGTGTGTTGCCGGAGTCGGATGGACGCTTGATTGAAGCCAAGATGGTGGTGGAGATCTTTGGAATTACCGGAGAACAAGAAGGACTTCAGGCGACTTCGCTGTGGACGACGCGGTGGGATGATAATGAGCTCAATAAGAAGCTTCAGCTGACCGCCGCGAATGTCAAAGCGGTAGAGTTGGTAACACTGAAGGCCCCCAATGGGCAGTTGTTCGAAGACTGTACGGAGTCAATTCTGTCACGAACATCATTGGTGCAGGACCAATTGATTTATGGCTTGGACCAGTGGGCGCGGAAGGTTTCGGGTTTAGATATCGTTGGTCACCAGGGTCTGTCCGTTGGCGATGTAAATCAAGACGGGTTGGACGATCTATACATTTGTCAGCCGCACGGTTTGCCAAATTTGTTGTTGATCCAAAATCCCGATGGGACGGTGGAGGATATGGGCACGCAATCGGGTGTCGATATCTTGGATGATTCTCGTGCTGCGTTGATGATCGACATCGACAACGATGGCGATCAAGACTTAGTCGTTACGACAGCGCAAAGTTTGGTGTTGATGTCAAACAAGGGCGACGGTGAGTTTCAGTTGGAGCACGAGCTTGCGATTGGGCATGACGGCCATAGCGTTTCTTCGGCCGACTACGATCAAGACGGTGACCTTGATCTTTACATTTGCAAGTATGACTCAGTGAAGAATTTCCGAGACCTCATCACGATTCCGGACGCATTTGAGGATGCTGATTCGGGAGGTCGGAACATTCTGTTGCGAAACGACGAAGGGTGGAATTTTGTCGATGTGACCTCACAAGTTGGTTTTGGAGTTGATGATAATTCGCGGTACAGTCGGTCATCGGTTTGGGTCGACTACGATTTGGATGGCGATCAAGATCTCTACGTCGCGAACGAGTGGTCTTCGGATCAGTTGTTCGAAAATGACCGTGGCTGGTTTTCCGACGTTACTAAAAACTTAAATATGCTTCAGCCCGCCCAGCATCGAAGCGTATCCACAGGTGAATTTAACCACGATGGAAAACCAGATTTTTTCGTTGCTACGGATGCCCCGTTGATGGCCTACCAAGCCCTGACCGACGATAAACCGGTCAAGGATCTCTCGAAGCCAAAGCAGGCTATTCTTGGCGAAAATCAGATATGGTTTTCGAAAATGCAAAAGGATGGCGATGGATCTGTCGAAGGTTTTCAATCATTCTTCCTGCGAGCCCCCATCTTTGCGGCTCAAACGGCGTATAGTTCCGTCGCTGCGGACATCAACAATGATGGGCTCGATGATGTGATTGTTACCAACGGTCACCTCACGCGTAATACCTCTGAAGATCTCGGTGGATTGCTCTATGCCCATATGGTCGATGACGTTGTGTCAAATCCTCAGAAGACTCGCGATGGCTTTGTTGCTCACTGCGAGTTGGAGAATGATGTGCTCGAGCTGACGCGATCGGGCTACTCACTGTTTGGCAACCAACGCAATCGGTGCTATTTGAGTATCGGCAAGCTCGGTTTCGCAAACTTTTCTAGTGCGTCGGGTATCGATTACCTTGAGGACGCTCGCGCTGTAGCGACGACCGACTGGGACGACGACGGGGATGTGGATGTTGTGATGACTTCGCGCAACGGGCCTCGGATGAGAATCCTGTTAAACCAAAATCGTTCGGAGAACAACTTTCTTCAGTTCAAGTTGGCTGGAACTAATTCAAATCTTGATGCTATTGGTTCGCGTGTAGAGCTATTCTTAGAAGGGAAGTCGGCTCCGTTGATTAAATTTGTCAGCGCGGGGTCGGGAAATCTAAGCCAATCCTCAAAACGTTTGTTTTTCGGACTTGGGAAGCAGAGCCAAATACAGAAAGCGATCGTGACTTGGCCCGACGGGGGGCAGCAAACATTTACTGATCTTATTGCTAATACTCGTTACACGATAACCGAGGGCCAGGATCAGATCGCCGAACGAAATAACGAACGGTTTCAATTGAAGACTGAAGGTTCAGATCTTGCCGGAACATTGACGCTGCCCAATCGCGATGTCGCCACGTTTTCTCCGATGGCTTACATTCCCAATTTGCAATTTCAAAACGAAGGGAAGACGTTTCAGGCAATATCGCCTTTGAAAGATTCGTTCACGACGGTCGTCTTCTTTGGCGACGATAACCATTCTCACGCGATCCTCAAAGAGATCAATGAGCATGCCTCAGATTATGAATCCGAGAAACGGGACTGCCTTGGTATTTACATTCAGTCCGCGGCTGTGGATCAAGACCAACGATTTGATTCGGCACAGCGGTTCTTTACGGAGCAGAAGTTTCCGTTTCGTTGGGGAGCCGCGACGAAAGCGACCCAAGAGAAATTGGTGCAGCTGAATGGTCACTGGTTTTCGAAACAGCAGTTGCCCCAGTTGCCGTTTGCGATTCTGGTAAACAAAGAGGGAAGGGTTGAGCGTTTTCATTGGCTGACCGCGACGAAGTCACCAGAGAAGTTAGTCAGCTATCTCAATGAAGATGCTGCAAAACGTGGTGAAGGCAGAGATGTTGTGACCAGAAATACTGGCGGTCGCTGGTTGACGCGATATCGTGAGGCCGATCTTCTTAGGCTCGTTGAACGATTCAGTCAGCTAGGTATGAAGGAGACGGCAAAAGTGACGTTCGAGATCAACCGTCCCCATGCGTCTTTAAAGCTGTCTCAGTTTGCGTCCGACCTCCGTTCGGAGAATGATTTTGAACGTGCCTCGAAGTTCTTTGATCGCGCAATTGAGACCTATCCATATTGCGTGCCTGCATTAGTTGGACGCGGTGAAATGATCCGGTATCAAGCCAACAAAATGGGTAAAGAAGATGTGGAGAAGAAGCTTCTTTCGTTACAGGTTGCAGCGGACAATTTCCTGCTGGCGTCCAAGATTGATCCGTTATGCACACCGGCAATCGTAGGTAGAGCCAATGTGCTTATTGACCAAAACAGGGTCGATGAAGCCATCGCCGAACTTAAAAAGTACCTGACCATTGATCCGGCGCGAGCCGAGATCCACGCAATTCTAGGGCGCTTGTATTTTGCCAGTCGCAAATTTCCCAGTGCCGCGAAACATCTGTTGGGCGCTTACGAATTGCGACCCAACCTGCCCTACGTCGCGGGCGATTTAGGATATCTTTACCTATCGTCTGGCGAGGTGGCGCTCGGGCGAAAATTTCTTCGATTAGCCAATCGCCTTCAACCGAGCGAACGTAACATCGTACGACATCTAGCGGAGGCGGAGTTTGTCAACGGAAATTTCGCAAGAGCGTCCGAACTGTTGGGCATGACTATTGAACTCAACCCCAACAAACGCAGGCCCAAAGAGTTGTTGGCTTGGCTGCTGGCGACCTGCCCTTACGAGGATACGCGCGACGGTTCGCAGGCAAAAGAATTGATGGAGCCCCTGATGTTGACGGTCAGTGACCGGTCGCCTTCGACGCTAGAGATTTACGCTGCATGTTTTGCCGAAAGCGGAGACTTCAGTGCTGCGATGGAATACCAAGATAAAGCGATCGCGCTAGTGCGTTCTGGTAAGACACTCGATGTTTATTCGGAACAACAGAAAGAAGGCATGACCGCGCGGCTGGAGCTCTACCAACGGCAACGACCTTACCGAATGTTAGATTTGAGGCAGATCCCTATTAAAACCTCTCTCAATAAAGTTGCAAAGAAATAGAGTTGCTGCCCGGTCTTCGGCGGGTAAATTGAAGCCTGGTGCGGACTGGACGGCTCGCGCCGGATTTCGCTAAGCAGATTAGCAATTCGAATCAGCCGCCAACGGAAAAGCGTCCGGTTTAGGCGCGTAGGACTGGACGCTTTTCCGTTGGCGGCTGACGGGTTGATGCGTTGCATCAAGCTAAAGTAAGTGCCATTAGGCGTAAGCCTTCCGGTCACACGGCGACTTGATCTGGCCGAGCATCTAAATAAAACCTGGCTTACCAGCCGGAGCGACTAAATCCGCCGCGACCCGAGGAACTTGACCGACTCGACGTCGACGATCGGCTCCGACCACCAGAAGATCTCGACCGCGAGCTTCCGCCGCTGAGGATAGAGCGGTTGTTAGAACTTCGGCGCTGAGCCTCTCGGCGGCGTCGTTCGGCGGCACGGCGATCGGCCGCTCGCCGAGTCATGACCGCAGTTTCGGCGATTGCAACGGCATTTAGGATTCCTTGCCTTGCTTTACGAGCGTATTGTACGGCGTCCTGGTATTCTCCACGTCCCAGCAAAGTTCGAGCATGGTCTAGCGTGTTCCGCGCCGAGCCGGGATTGGCTCGAATGCCATATTCTCCCGACCAGCCGAGTGCTTGTTGATAGCTGGCGGAGGCATTTTGAATTTCACGGGCCGCAGTTTGAGCGGCGTCCAATTCGGTCTGGAGGTTGGCGATCGTGTCAGTGATGGTTGTGAGCATTTTATCCGCATCGTGATCGACGGATCTCCAGTCTTCATGAGGTTGTTGTAAACGCGATTTTAATTCGTCAGCAAACTTGTTGGCGTTTTGAAGTGATTGGATCGACTGCTGAACCTTACGGCTGTCGGGGATTCGGTCGCTCTGTGATCGCATAACCGCAGAATTTGATTGCTCAATCGCCTCCACCAATGATTTCACTGACCGACTCGCTTCATCAAACATTTTCCGATCAAGTTCCATTTGAGAGAGCAATTTCTCAAAGTCGTCATCTACTGCATCAAGCGCAGAAGATTCGTTGAAGGGATCACGCCGAACCGATTCGGCTTCGACGGCCTGGCGAAAGTCCGAAAAATTATGATGCTCTTTTTTTAGCAGCGCATGCGTCTGGTAGGTAACGTGATGCTGCTGCATCTGATGTGCAACCTCCTCAAACCGCTTCTGGAGCAAAACAATGTTGCCAGCGTTATCTTCAATCATCTGTTGCAACTGAACCGCGCGATTTTCAATTAAAGATTGGTTGTGTTCGCAGCATCGGACCTGTTGCTGGCCAAGGGCTAGGCTCTCATCGGCCGATAGAAGTCGGCCCTGCGCGTACTGAGTTTTAGAGCTGGTTGCGGCATCCTGAGCTTTCTCAGACTGACGTTTGGCCAATAAGAATAGATCGGCAACGGAAATAGAGGGGGCTTGCGAGCCAACTGAATCGGAGGACTCAGTCTCTGAGTTCGACAGATTGATACCCCATTTAGCTCCTCCAATCGTGAGAGATGACTTGGCGAAACGATCCTGGAGTTCCGTCAACAACGATTCAGTATTTGTCAGACGTGATTCCGCAGATCGAATCTGAGTCTCGAGTGATTGAACATCTGCCTGTAAGGAATCAAGCACTTGCAATGAGCGCGAGGCGATCATTTTTGCATCATCGATCCAATGCTGAGCCTCAGCGATCGAAAGTTTGGCGGCTGGTGGATCGCCACGATCAAGTGATGCCAAACAAGCCGCGTTGTGTTCTTGGGCTGACTTGAGATGCTTGATGGCGTCTCTGTCGAGTTCAGCCAAGACATCTTCTAATGGCAGGTTAAGACGTTTTGCGATTGCCTGTTTCGCGGCGCTGACGTTGGTCAATTCGGTTTCAATCGAAGGAGAGATGTCGTTGACCGCTTTGTCGTGTAATTGAACCGCGTCGCTAACAGCCGCATCAAACTTCTCAAATGAAACGCGCCACTGGTTGACTCCAGCGCTCATGTCGTCCTGGAGTGCGTCGGTCGCAAGTTGCTGAGCTCTGTCGGTAAAGTCGTCCAACGCCGCGTCGACCCAATCAATAACGCGGTTTCGCTCATCCAGAGCTACCGTGTTTTTTTGGATGTTAGGAATTAGTTCCGCCCGCACATCGGTCAACTGCCGCGCCAATTCGTCGGCGTTTGCTGCTTTGCGAAGTCCTGAGGTCGCGGGACCCTCGATAGCAGAAATTGGGTCGCTTTTACCAATCGTTTCAGCTTCATATTGATCAGCCTGAGCTGATTTTAAAAGTTCGTCGAAAAGCTGTGGAACGTGTAGCAATCCGTCTTGCTCGGTTGCCTCGCGCGCGTTTTGTTCATGCAAAGACGCTTCGTCGATGGCGTTTTGAAGGTCTTTATTGGTCGAAACGATTTGTGTCCAACCGGATTCGACTTGCCCAATTGTTTCATTGGCCGAATCTGACCGTTCGCGAAAAATTTTGAACAGTTCGGTGAAACTGAGCGAAATCTTCGAAGGTTTATCATCTGCGGTGGTTTCAAGATCGTTAATGGCGTCATGTTCGCGAACCAATGCTATGCCTTCGTTTTCATCGAATTCAATCGGCTTGTTTTCTAGGAGATCAAAGCCTTCATTAAAGTTTTCAGGGCTCCACCAGTTGGTGATCTTGGACCACGACGACGTCGGTTCGATCCTCTCTTTTGCTTCGTCAATGACTTTGTCGACGCTGCTGCTCATAACCAAGATTTGGTCAATATCGTCGAGCGCTTTATCCGAAAGGTCTTTTGTCTTGCCTTGATATCCCTTTCGTGCGATAGCGTCCCGATCACCGATCACCACATCGGCCCTTTTGAGCAGATCGCCCATACCGTGAAGTTCTTCTCGCACCTCCTGTTGTCGTTGTTGTAACTTTTCAGCCGCACGAGCTTTTGCGGGTGCTCGTTTTCGATTGAGCCACAGGAAAAGACCGGCGAAGAGGGCCGTGAAAATGGAACCGATGGTGGCAATGGCACGTTGGATGAACGTTTTACGCGCTTCGTTCTGATCAAGTTCGGCTCGCAGCGTGTGAAGTTTTGTAGTGGCATCCTCAAGGGCGTAGGTAGCCGAATTTAAGTGATTTTGAAACCTACTGTCAGCGATTTCATAGGCGTCACGCGCGTCGGAGAGCATCTTTTGCACGTCCGAAAAGGAAGAGTCGAGTTCGCCTCTCAAGTCGCCGGCATCGTTTTGTAGTTGCTCTTTACGCTGCTGTAGTTGTTTTTCAGAAGTCTCAAACCGTTCATATTCCCGGTAAAGATTAATCCAGTCATCCGACGCGCTGTCGACGATGTCGGTGGATTCTTTGACGCTGCCAAGCAAAACATCTTCTTTTTCGAGATCAATTTTGATCTCCGTCATTTGTTTAGCGATGGTGGCCACGTCCGGATTAGTCATGTCTGCGGTCGAATCTGGACGCGCTTTTTTCACCGCAGCGGCTGAAGTCTGAATTCGCGCGAGCTTATTTTCGACTTCGCCCAGTCTGGCAAGCATTTCGTCGATTTCACGTTGGCGTTGAAGACGTTTCTGTTCTGCGGCCTTTTGTTCCTCAACGATCGCGCGTGACAGTGGCAAATTGATGGAGGTAATTGTGTCACGCACAGCATCGAGGATACGTCCGCCCCCGCGCATGGCCCTGTATGCCGGACGGTCAAGTTTCCCGATCCAGCGGTTCTGCCCAAGGCCACGTCGATTTTGAGCTTCGGAGGCTCGGTAAGAGAATTTGCGCTGATTTAAGAAAAGTAGAAAAACGGCAGCATCTTGTTCGCCCGTGTCGGGGTTGATCTGAGAACGAAAAGAGCCCACTTCCATAAGGTCGCTTACCGAGAGTTCGACGGCATCCATGCCTGTTTCGATACGGCCTTCGCGGTTGGTGTAGCGTTGGAGCGCGGCGTCTTCCATCAGGATGACCGTCCAGTGCGGCCCATTCTTATGTATCCAACTTTCTAGACCCATCAGTTGAGATTGCGAAAGGCCGAGGTTCCCCTGAACGTATAGATGTTGATTAGGGCTCCATTTCTGAATTACCTTCGCAACATCGGAGAACGGAAAGTAATTTGAGCTACCAGCAACAGGCGTTCGTTCCGCGTTGGGTAGCCGCAAGGTTTGGCCGTAGATGATGCTGATTGGCAAGAGCAATAATAATAGACAACCCATCCAGAGCTTAATGAGATTCTGAGGGCGGTTTCTGAATCGTGAGAAGGTAGTCATACTGGCTCGAGTCTGTAACGAAAGCAATCCACTAAAAGTTTACTGGTAAACGAAATTTTAACGCACGGCGATAGTCTGCGGTATGATCGAATCTGTCTGTTAAGTGTTGTTTTTTTAAGGTAGGTGAATTTTGAATGGTGAGATTAGACCCCTGATTCACCAAGCTTGTGGTGCGCAAAATAGCGAACTGGGAGAAGTTATTCAGCAGCTCTGGAGTGGTTATGGTGTTATCCAAAAGGTAAATCTTGTTGGCGATGAGACCACTCCCGCGGTCGTAAAACATGTTGATCTGAGCAAGCATCGCAGTAATCGCAGGGGGTGGGATGGTGATATTTCCCATCAACGCAAAGCAAAATCTTACGATGTAGAAAATGAGTTCTATCAAAGTTTTAGCCAACGCTGTTCCGCGGTAGTCCGAGTTCCCAAGTTTTTGGGGGCATCGAAATTGAGTCAAGGGCAGGGTAGGGTGATGGTGTTAGAGGATTTGGATAGCGCAGGTTATTCCGAACGCAAGAAACGTGTCGGAATGAATGAGGTCGAAAACTGCCTGCGTTGGCTTGCCAATTTCCACGCGGAATTTTTAGGTGATCCCGGGAAGGGCCTTTGGGATACGGGAACTTATTGGCATCTCGGAACTCGCCCTGAAGAGCATGCCGCGATGAAGGACGGGGCATTGAAGCACGCCGCGAAAGCGATTGATAAACGTCTGAACAATTGCGAATTTCAGACCTTGGTGCACGGAGATGCAAAGCTTGCCAATTTTTGCTTTGCAGATCATGAAAGTGTCGTGCCGCGCGTAGCCGCCGTTGATTTTCAATACGTTGGGCGTGGGTGTGGGATGAAGGACGTCGTGTATTTTCTGACCAGTTGTTTAAGCGATGATCAGTGCGAACGAGAGTACGAAAGGTTGCTTGAGTTCTACTTCAATTGTCTCCGAGAGACTTTAGGATCCAAGTTTGAGGGTTTGGTTGATCTGGAAAGCGAATGGCGGTCCATGTTCGCAATGGCGTGGGCTGATTTCAATCGTTTTCTAAATGGTTGGTCGCCAGGGCATTGGAAATTAACTCCGTTTTCTCAGCGAATGACCGACGAAGCGGTGGGGATGTTGTAATTCGACTCGTAAACTGGCGCTCACTGTAGGTTGGGAATTTAGAATTTGAGATTTGAGATTTGGAATGCCTGACAAAAAACGCGTTGTGAAACCTGGAACTGATGATCGAACTGTCATCTCAGAAGCAGGCGAGAGGCTGATTGTTCCTGCGTCTTGGGCATTGCTTACGCCGGGGGACGCTGGAGTGACACGGCGTGTTAAGGCGGCCGGGCCCAGTTGGACTGTGAAGGCCAAACGGGGACGGCGAGTGATTTCGTTGGGTGTTTGGGCTGATGCGGATACAATCGAAAGAGTAACGGCTGAATTTGCCAAGGAGAGATCTACCGACGCGTATGCCAAGAAACAGCGATCGGCAAAGGCTCGTCGAGACAAAGCTCAAACTGAGTATGTAGCAGAGTTCGAGTCCACCGTTTATGATTTCTTAGGCTTCGATTCGCGGTATCAGACGCTGGCGGAAGAATTGTCTAAAGCGATTGCAGCCCATGCGACGCCGGTGGGAAGTGGAACGGTCGCGCGGACCAAAAGAATTCCAGTTCAGCTACGCGCTGAAGCCGCTGTGATCGCATGGTTGCGTCATCAAACGACTGCTTACGACGATATGGTCATACCGCGTGTGAAAGGTAAACGGAGGGAGGTGCGCCGAATGTTGGCCGAGAAGTCTCGTCTGCTTCTAGAAGTCTATCGCGGCGGCAAAACGGTTGACGCTCAGCGGTGTGTCTTGCGGCAAGCTTTGGAGCGATAGTCGGAGTGTCGCGGGGGCATACGGAAAATTGGTTGTCGGTTACAATTTGCCAATTCAGAGCAGTATAGCAGCTGTGAATAGACAAGCAATTTAAAGGAACATGATGAAGGCAGATTTTTCAGTCGGACAGGTTTGGAAATATAAGGCTCGGCCACACGAAGGTGAATCGCAGATTACGATTGTTGCGATTGATTCCGATGACGACTTTGGAAAGATCGTTCACATCTATGTTGCGGACGTTGATATCCCCAACCCTAAGGCTCCTGAGGGCAAGACGTCTTTCATTGGGCATTTACCGTACCTAGAGGCGGCGCTAGAGGAGTCGGTAACTGAACTGGTCGGGACAGCCGATTCGTTGCCGGAGTTCGAAGACGGGTATCAGTTGTGGAAAAAGGCCTTTGAAGCGGGGGAGGCTGGGGCGTTTGAAGTTGCGGTTGCCGACGCGATTGATGGCGTTGAAGAGAATATCGCTTGATGAACGGAAGCCTACGTCTCTGTCTGATTTCTAAACCACAGATGCACGGAGATCACGGAGGAGATACTCGGACGTAGCTCTGTGTGCTCCGTGTCCTCCGTGTTTCAATGCTTTTGCAGCCTGGACGCTTTGATTGATCCAGTTGTAGTGAAACCGCGAATGGACGCTAATCAACACGAATGTAATGCTCGTTTTCACTCGCGTCTATTGGCGTCCATTGGCGGATAATTACTTTTTGCTTTTCTTGCGGCTGAGATAACGTTACGCTTGCGTGCACTTTCGGCGGAGCGGAAAGGCTACTATCGGCGCACGAAAAAACCCGCTGCAGATTGGCTCATCTGCAACGGGCATTTCTATCAATATAGTAGATGTGGTGTTTCCACCACTGACCTCAGGTAGTCACTTGTAAATCGTGCCGGCTGACGCCGACTCTAAAACAGCAACTC
>ENA-ORXT01002832-ORXT01002832.1-marine-metagenome-genome-assembly--contig:-NODE-2832-length-20038-cov-5.143730_pt1 | contig 20038 bp, 16 predicted proteins | sample MGYA00237868_ERZ511482 | MGnify/ENA metagenome assembly ERZ511482
GCGGTAACATCCGTACAACCGACTGATACTGGTGTACAAGAACCATCGTCTATCGTTGCCGTTGGATCGTAATTCGATGAACAGTTATCTGTACAACCAGCACAAGAGGTAAAATCGCAAGTGCCATTTTCACACAATGCGGTCGCATCATAATTACAAGCGGTAACATCCGTACAACCGACTGATACTGGTGTACAAGAACCATCGTCTATTGTTGCTGTTGGATCGTAGTTTGAAGAACATGTATTCGTACAACCGGCACAAGAGGTAAAATCACACGTACCATTTTCACACAATGCAGTTGCATCATAGTTACAAGCAGTAACATCCGTACAACCGACTGATACTGGTGTACAAGAACCATCGTCTATTGTGGCCGTCGGATCATAATTCGAAGAACAGTTATCTGTACAACCGGCACAAGAGGTGAAATCACACGTACCATTTTCACACAATGCGGTCGCATCATAGTTACAAGCGGTAACATCCGTACAACCGACTGATACTGGTGTACAAGAACCATCGTCTATCGTTGCCGTTGGATCGTAATTCGAAGAACAGTTGTTCGTACAACCAGCACAAGAAGTAAAATCACACATATTATTGTCACACAATGCAGATGCATCATAATTACAAGCAGTAACATCGGTACAACCAACTGCCAACATACAACTGCCATCGTCAATAGTAGCAGATGCACTGAAATTGGTTGCACAAGGATCGGTACATCCAGGCAAACCACAACTGACAAAAGCAGTGGCAAACGTAGGAGCAGTGGTACACCAAGAAGTAGAATTTGTTTCTGTTGCATTTGCGGGGCTGGTAGACACACTTACCGAAGCACATCCTGCACCAGTTGGAGCTGTAATTCCAGTTCCAGCATTGTCCCAAACACCAGCCGAAACAGCCACACTCGCTCTTTGGAAATTACTTCCGTTGTATTGTACATAGTCGATCATATTATCGGGATTACCGAATCCACTTTGTGAATACACACCAATTTCACCAGAAGAAGTACCTATAGCACCATAAGGAAACACGATAAATTCTCCTGGATCCAATATATAATCAGCAGAACCACCAGAAGGCGTTATAGAAGAAACTCCTTGATAAGATGGAAAATTACACAACTGATATCCAGAAATGTCAATGGCAGCAGTACCTACATTTTGTAATTCGACCCATTGCTCACAGGCACTAAATTCACTGATGATTACTTCCCCAAAAGCACAACCTTGTACTGTTACTGAAAATTCATATTCGGCATTAATGGAATAACAGGGATCGGGAACGTCCAAAACTGTATTCAATCCATCAACTGTTTCAATGGTTCCTACAACACGACCTATCGTCATACCTACTGACATACCTACACCAGAGATAAAATCTAAAAACTCTTCTAAAGTAGTAAAGGTTGGAGGCGGAGGCGGAGCATCTGCACAATTTTGGCAAAAATCATCTGAGGGATCACCATTGTCATTACAATCAGAAGCCAATTGACATAAGTTACTAATGTATACCCCACCAACAATGGCGTTTACGTTGTCATTATCAAAACCAAAACCTGTAAGACTATAAGTACCATTAGGTAAACCCAAAGCAACTGGATCAAAGACATAACTTCCTCCCACATTCTCTACTACCCCAATAATTTCTTCCCCATCGTCTCCATCTCCAGGAGTACCATTGGGATCCAAAATACTATTGGGATCAGTAATAATATAGCTGTAATTGGGTGCGCCCGTTCCAGGGTCACCATTTAGGGTAAGGGTTCCATCGCTACAGGCAATAGTGGTGGAAGGAGCAACAGGGCTGATAGCAGTATAGCCACAAGTTGCAACAGGCTGTGCAGACAATACTCCCCAAGTTAGGAAGAGAATTATTCCACAGCTCAAAAATAGTTTTTTGAACATAATGTTTAAGTATTGATATTAATGAATTTTCTTTTTTATAAAATGAAACACATAGTGCTTCATCAAGTATTTTTCAACGACGTTCAAGATAAAATATCGGAAAATCAACCGACAGAATTAACTTGATGAAGCATTAGCTAGAAACTGGGTTTTAGCATTGAAACTTTAGATTTTCTCTTGATTGAAAATTTGTTGGAAGTTGTAAGTCTTTATTGGAACAATAATAAGAATTATTTAGGTGAATTATAATTTTACATAAATGTAAAAATGACACTTTTCTTTAAAAAAAGTAAAAGAATGCGAATAAAATAGCGTTCGCTCTGATACACTTGGGTAAGAAAAATGATAAATTAGGCGAGTTGACGTTGAAGAATGTAAATGAACCAAATAATGATTTGAGCTGATTCGATTTGATTGAGAATGTTGAATTAGTTAAAAAGGACATATCCAATATAGTATTGAACATGTCCTTTTTAAATTTTTATTTTAATTGGATTGCTTCTTCATGATTTCCTTTGCCATATCTAAAATTGAAGTATCTTCTAAATGGACAATGCCACCATTGGGACCTTTTTCAAAATGGATATCAGCTACCGATCCATCGGTATAATTGGCTCCTCCAAAATAGTTTCGGACTGTTTCTACCTCAATACCTAGCTTATCTGCTATTTTATGCATTGTACCATCTGGAAGATTGTCTTTTAATTCTCTTAATTCATTGAATGTAATGTTCATTTGCAAAAGATTTTAGAGGTTTTATAAAAATAAAAGGGAAGTTGTTTTCTGTTTAATCAAGAAGTTATTGCTAAATCAAAATCTATACTATAGCAATTATATCAATTGAAATCCTAAATTAATCAATTTTATTAACTGTCAAAAGTTTTAAGCAAAAAAAAATCAAAACCATCCACAAATTATTATAGGTGTTTCAGAAATTGTAAAGACTTTTTATACAAAATGTAAATTACCCTTTCTTAAATGCCAATAATCAGCCTTAGAAGGCTTTTTTACTCTATTTTTGGGGAAACTTTATAAAAACCTGAAAAAGCATAAAAACTGATGAGTATTTTAACCGAAATCCATACAGATACTGAAATTTTTGATTTGATTGCCGAAGAAAGCCAAAGGCAACATACAGGAGTTGAATTAATCGCTTCTGAAAATTATGTCAGCGAACAAGTCATGAATGCAATGGGCAGTGTGCTCACCAATAAATATGCAGAAGGACTTCCTGGCAAACGCTATTATGGCGGTTGTGAAGTCGTCGATAAAATCGAAAACATCGCCATTGACCGAATCAAAGAATTGTTTGGTGCCGTTTGGGCAAATGTCCAACCACATTCTGGTGCTCAAGCCAACATGGCGGTCATGCAATCATTCCTAAATCCTGGAGATGCCATTATGGGATTCGATTTGGCTCACGGTGGTCACCTTTCTCACGGTTCTACCGTAAACTACTCAGGAAAAGTGTTTGTTCCGCATTTTTATGGAGTAGAAAAAGAAACGGGACGAATTGACATGGATAAGGTAGCGGCAAAGGCTGCCGAAGTAAAACCCAGATTATTGATTTGTGGCGCTTCCGCTTATTCACGTGATTGGGATTATGCCCGTTTCAGAGAAATTGCCGACAGTGTTGGTGCTGTTTTATTAGCAGACATTGCACACCCTGCTGGTCTGATTGCTGCTGGTTTGTTAAATGACCCATTGCCACACTGCCACATCGTAACCACAACGACACACAAAACCCTTAGAGGTCCTAGAGGTGGTTTGATTATGATGGGACAAGATTTCGAGAATCCTTTTGGCATTAAAGATCGAAAAGGCAACCTTCGTAAAATGAGTTCTTTATTAGACAGTGCTGTTTTTCCTGGAACGCAAGGTGGTCCTTTGGAGCATGTGATTGCATCTAAGGCGGTTGCTTTTGGAGAAGCACTTGATCCTTCTTTTAAAACCTACGGAAAACAAGTTATTAAAAATGCGCAGGCAATGGCTGGTGCTTTTGTTCATAAAGGCTATCACTTAATCTCTGGAGGAACAGACAATCACTGTATGCTGATTGACCTTTCTAATAAAAACATTACAGGAAAGAAAGCAGAACATGTGTTGGAAGAAGCAGGTATTACGCTGAATAAAAATATGGTGCCATTTGATACCCGTTCTCCTTTTGTAACTTCTGGTATTCGCATTGGAACACCGGCAATCACCACTCGTGGCTTAAAAGAAAACCAAGTCATTCAAATTGTCGAATGGATTGATCAGGTTTTAATGAATCCCGACGATGAGGCATTACACGCTTCAATTAAGGCAGAAGTCGCCAATATGATGAGCGACTATCCTTTGTTTCAAATAGCATAGCTGATGATGATAATTGATAGATGATGGTTTGTAAATTAGTTATCAATTATCAACAATAAATAACGATGGTAGTTGAATCAATAAACATTTCTGCAGGAGCAATATTAAGGGCCTATAAACGGCTGAAAGATGTTGCGCCTCCTACTCCTTTGCAATACAGCGCAGTTCTTTCCGAACGCTACAATTGTGCTGTCTATTTAAAAAGGGAGGACTTACAGGTGGTTCGCTCTTATAAAATTAGAGGTGCTTATAATAAAATTTCAAGCTTAGACAAAAAAACACTTTCTAAGGGGGTTGTTTGTGCCAGTGCTGGAAACCATGCGCAAGGTTTTGCTTTATCCTGTGCCCTATTAAAAGTCAATGGAACGGTCTATATGCCTGCCACTACGACCAAACAAAAAACCAGCCAGGTCAAAATGTTTGGGCGTGCGTATGTCAAAATAGAATTGGTTGGCGATACCTTCGACGATGCTTATCTTGAAGCCATAAAAGACAGTGAGCAAAACAAAAAAGCATTTATTCATCCCTTTAATGATGTCAAAATCATAGAAGGGCAAGGAACAGTTGGGCACGAGATTTATCAAGACAGCCCCGAAAAACCTTTCGATTACTTGTTTATTCCTGTTGGTGGCGGTGGACTTTCTGCTGGGGTTGGAAGCTATTTTAAAGAGGTTTCTCCTTCGACCAAATTAATTGGATTAGAGCCTTGGGGCGCTCCAGCCATGAAGACCTCTATTGACAATGGTAAAAACACAGAACTCAAAACCATTGATAAATTTGTAGATGGTGCTGCAGTCAAAAAAGTAGGCGACATTAATTTTGAAATCTGTAAGGAAGTATTGGATGAAGTTCGTTTGATTCCAGAAGGTAAAATTTGTTCGACCATTCTTCAATTGTACAACGAAGCAGCAATTGTTGTAGAACCAGCTGGCGCATTGAGTATTGCAGCATTGGATTTTTACAAAGAAAAAATAAAAGGAAAAAATATTTGTTGCATTGTCAGTGGCGGCAACAACGACATTACTCGAATGGCTGAAATCACGGAGCGTTCTTTGCTCTATGAAAGACTTCGTCATTATTTCATCATTCGATTCCCTCAACGTGCAGGAGCTTTAAGAGAATTCCTAACCGACATTCTCGGTCCCAATGACGACATCTTTTTCTTTGAGTATAAGAAGAAAACCAGTCGTAGTGCCGGTCCTGCTGTAATCGGTATAGAACTAAAAACACCCGACGATTACGATCCACTAATTGAACGGATGAATACCCACCAAATCCATTATGAATACCTAAATGAAAACGATGATTTGTTTGAATACCTAGTTTAGGTTTAGGGGGTGGTTTCTATGATATGTGAGCTACAACAACATAAATACCTAAACACCTAAAATATTAAACACCTAAACAAACTTGAAGATAAAAATCAAAACACTGGACGATTTCATTGCGCAGTACCCTGTAGCGGAAGCGGAATTGATTCTACTGATTCGAGCCAAGATTGTGGAATTGGTCCCTGATGTTAAGGAGAAAATTAGTTGGTCTTTGCCTTACTTTTATTTGAATGGAGCACTTTGTTACATCTACCGACAAAAGGGAACGACTCATTTTTATGTGGCTTTTGCCAAAGGCTATTTAATGCAACCACACCCACTATTGACAGGTGAGACAACGGTTATTAAACGCTTTTATATTTTGGATAAAACGACCTTGAATTCGGATGATTTTAGGGAAGTGTTGTTGGAGGCTGTCACATTAAATAACTGATAAAGCCCCTATATATTATTTGAACCATTAAGGGATTAAGAATAGTTAAGGCTTAATGTTCCTTAATTCCTTAATGGTTCATTAAAAAATTCATTTATGTTGAACTGGTAAAGTCTCAAAATCCCGAACTCTCGTAGTCTCGAAATCCCGCAGTCCCGAAATCCCGAAATCCCGAAATCTCGCAGTCCCGAAATCCCAAAATCAATACCCCAAATTAGACTGCAACCATCTTTCCATTGGCTTCAACTCATATCCTTTACGTACTGCATAATCAATCACCTGATCTTTTTGGAACTGACCAACACCAAAATAGCGGCTTTCTGGATGGGCAAAATACCAACCACTAACGGCTGCTGCTGGATACATCGCATAACTTTCGGTTAACGTAATTCCAGTATTTTTTTCTACATCCAACAATTTCCAAATAGTGGCTTTTTCGGTATGATCTGGACAAGCTGGATAGCCTGGTGCCGGACGAATACCTTGATACTTTTCCCTTATGAGTAATTCATTGTCCAAAGATTCTTCGGCCTGATAACCCCAAAACTCTTTACGGACTCTTTCGTGCATATGCTCTGTTAAGGCTTCCGCCAATCGGTCTGCTAAAGCTTTTAGTAAAATGGCAGAATAATCGTCAAGGGCATCTTCAAATTGCTTGACATGTTTCTCAATACCAAAGCCAGTTGCTACAGCAAAACAACCAATGTAATCTTGCAAACCACTTTCTTTGGGAGCCACAAAATCGGATAAAGAGAAATTCGGGAGACCAGCTGCTTTTTTGTTTTGTTGACGAAGGAAATGGAACTCGTCTAATTTGGTTCCTTCAGAACCTACTTCTATGGTATCGTCGTTAACCGTATTGGCTTCAAAAATTCCGAGAACTACTTTTGCGGTCAACCACTTTTCATCTACGATTTTTTTAAGCATCGCTTTTGCATCATGGAACAGTTTGGTCGCTTCCACTCCAACTACTTCATCGGTCAGAATCGCTGGATATTTCCCTGCCAATTGCCAACTTTTAAAGAAAGGTGTCCAGTCAATATAATCGACCAATGTGCCTAGATCATAGTCTTCAAACACTTTTATTCCAGTAAAATTGGGTTTGTAGACATCTTCGGCTTTCCATTCTTTAACTGTTTTGTTCTTTCTTGCCTCCTCTATAGCAACAAACGCCTTTCTACTAGATTTTGCTCTCTGTTGTTGACGAACTCTTTCGTACTCCGTATTCGTCTCTTCCATCAAAGCCAACTTTGATTCTTCTTTTAACAGACGACCAACAACGGGCACTGATCTAGAAGCATCTAAAACGTGAATAACGGGCTCTGAATATTGAGGAGCAATTTTAACAGCCGTATGCGCTTTACTAGTCGTCGCACCACCAACCATTAAAGGTATTTTCATTCCTCGACGTTCCATCTCTTCGGCAACATACACCATTTCATCCAAAGAAGGTGTAATCAATCCACTCAAACCAATAACGTCTACTTGTTCTTCTTGTGCAATATCGAGTATTTTTTTCATCGGCACCATCACCCCAAGGTCAATGATTTCGTAGTTGTTACAAGCCAGAACAATACCTACAATATTTTTACCAATATCATGTACATCTCCTTTGACTGTTGCCATCAATACGGTTCCAGCAGTACTTTTTCCAGTACCTTCTTTTTCTGCTTCTAAATAAGGTTGTAACCAAGCCACTGATTTTTTCATGACCCTTGCCGATTTCACCACCTGCGGCAAAAACATTTTACCCGAACCAAACAAATCTCCGACCACGTTCATACCATCCATCAATGGTCCTTCTATGACATTAATCGGACGACCAAACTCCGCCAGTGCTTCTTCGGTATCTTCATCAATAAATTCAATCAATCCATTGACCAAAGAATGTTTGAGGCGCTCTTTGACCGAGTTTTCTCTCCAACTTAAATCCTTGACCCGAACCTTCCCGCTTCCTCTAACCGTTTCGGCATATTCGACCAGCTCATCGGTGGCATTTGGGTTGGTATTTAAAATAACGGCTTCTACTTTTTCTCTTAATTCGGGTTTTACTTGATCGTAAATTTCCATCATCCCCGCATTGACAATTCCCATATCCATCCCCGCATTAATAGCATGATACAAGAAAACAGCATGCATCGCTTCACGAACGACATCGTTTCCACGAAAAGAGAACGACACATTACTTACGCCTCCACTTACCTTTGTTAAGGGCATTGCCTCTTTTATCTTTTTGGTCGCTTCAATAAAATCAACAGCATAGGGATTATGCTCTTCTATTCCTGTTGCAACAGCGAATATATTGGGATCAAAAATGATGTCTTGCGGATGGAACCCAACTTCTTCGGTTAAAATTTTATAAGAACGCTTACAGATTTCTACTTTACGTTCTGCGGTATCGGCTTGTCCTTTTTCATCAAATGCCATAACAATTACAGCCGCACCATATTTACGGACCAAATTGGCGTGTTCAATAAAACTTTCTTCGCCTTCTTTTAATGAAATAGAATTGACAATCCCTTTTCCTTGTAAACACTTTAAGCCTGTTTCAATGACCGACCATTTAGAAGAATCCACCATAATCGGTAGTTTCGCAATGTCTGGCTCAGACGCCACCAAATTGACAAACAGTTTCATACTCGCTTCACTGTCGAGCATGGCTTCGTCCATATTGATGTCAATGATTTGTGCACCACCTTCTACTTGTTGTCGGGCTACAGTAAGTGCTTCTTCAAACTTCTCGTCTCTAATCAGTCTGGCAAACTTTCTTGAACCTGTTACATTGGTTCGTTCCCCAACATTTACAAAATTGGTTTCTGGAGTAACGGTCAATGGTTCCAACCCACTCAAGCGCATATACGGATCACGAGTAGGAATTTCACGAGGGTCATACTTGGCTGCTACTTCTGCAAAATGCTTGATGTGATCGGGTGTGGTCCCACAACATCCTCCTACAATATTGGTAAAACCTGCACCACAAAAATCGTCAATATCACCTGCCATCATCTCTGGTGTTTCATCGTAACCACCAAAGGCATTGGGCAAACCTGCATTCGGATAAACGCTCACATAACATTCGGCTATTCTCCCTAATTCTTGGATATATGGACGCATTTCTTTTGCACCCAATGCACAATTTAATCCAATAGAAAAAAGATTCCCGTGGCTGAGCGAATTATAAAACGCCTCCACTGTTTGCCCAGAGAGCGTTCGACCACTGGCATCGGTAATTGTACCCGAAATCTGAATCACAACATCGTCCCTTTTTCCTAATTTATCAATGACATCGTTGCAAGCCATCAACGCAGCTTTGGCATTGAGCGTATCAAAGACTGTCTCAATGAGTAAGGTATCTACGCCACCATCTATTAAGCCACGTGCTTGTTCGTAATAGGCTTCATACAACTCATCAAAGCTGATGGCACGATAACCAGGGCGGTTTACGTCGGGAGACAAAGAAGCGGTTCTGTTGGTTGGACCCAAAGCACCTGCTACAAAACGAGGCTTGTTTGGGGTCATCGTCGAATACTTATTAGCAGCTTTACGAGCTGCTTGCGCCGAAGCAACATTCAACTCATACGCAAAAGATTCCAATTCATAATCGGCTTGTGCAATGGTGGTACTACTAAAGGTATTGGTTTCGATGATGTCTGCTCCAGCCGCCAAGTATTTTTCGTGGATTTCTTGGATAATGTCTGGGCGAGTGATAGACAAAAGATCATTATTGCCCTTTAAGTCTACAGGATGATCTTTGAAGCGTTCTCCACGAAAATCGGCTTCGGATAGTTTGTATTCTTGGATTAGAGAACCCATTGCACCATCTAGGACTAGGATTCTTTCTTTAATAGCTTCTTTTATGTTCTTCAACTTCTTAGGGATTATAGTTTCTATTTTGAAATAGTGAAATGCACACAACATTCCAAACATAAGACTCAACTATAATGATGCGGATACTAAACGAAGAAAGGAAAGTAAAAATTTACTAACATTTTTCGGAACAGAATTTCCGCACATCGTTGGGGCACCGCGGCTTTAGCTCGGTTGCCGATATTTAAGTTTGAATGCTGAATGAATGAATTTTGAATGTTTTAATAAAACGCTTCAAAATTTAATATTCAATAATTCAACTTTAGATATCTCTATAGATGTTTATTATTGAACCGCAAAGATAGGAGGTGTTTTGAGAAAATGCAATTTTAAGCCAGAATATTATGTATTTGGCTCATTTTAGGGATTGGCTGGCTGTTATATTAATCACATTCAGCAATTTATCCTATGGATGTTTTACTAAAAAACTCTGTGCGCCTCTTGTCTCCTTTGTGGCCCCTTTGTGTAATAACCAATGACATTCGAGCGATTACATGGAGTTTCACAGAGAAAACGCAGAGTACACAGATAGAAAAAATCTATTTTGTATCACATGAGCAATTACCGAATCGCATTGAGATGAAGGCAAATACTGTAGAATATGACTTGTAAATTCAGCACTTAAAAAACAAATGCCTCAATATCTATTGACTTTTTCTACTAAAAATTCCGTATATTCATACTTCTTCTTGCAAACAAAACACTTTTACAATGAAACATTTTACTACCATTGGTTTGCTCAATTCAAGCATTTCATTTCACAAAAGTTTCCAATAAAAAATACAAAAAACATTCTCAAACTCCAAAAAAACAAGCACATCTTTGCAGTTATGCTCCAACAAATCCAAACACCACTCTTAACTCAAAAAAACATCAAACTATTCGTTAAAAGGGAGGACTTACACCAACCGCTTCCGCTACATCCTGAAGTATCGGGAAACAAATGGAGGAAATTGAAGTACAACCTAATCGAAGCACAAAGACTCAATCATGACACCCTACTCACTTTTGGCGGTGCCTACTCTAATCACATTTATGCAACCGCAGCAGCTGGAGCAGCTTATAACTTAAAAACCATCGGTATTATTCGTGGAGAAGAAACGCTGCCGCTCAATCCAACTTTGTCTTTTGCCATTGCCAAAGGAATGCGCCTCCATTACATAAATCGTACAACATACAGAGAGAAGAATACCCCCCAATTTCTAGAATACTTAAAGAAAGAATTTGGGAAATGCTACATTCTTCCCGAAGGTGGAACCAATCAATTGGCGCTCAAAGGATGTGCAGAAATTATGGACGATGTACAGGAAGACTACGATTATGTTTGTTGTGCTTGTGGAACAGGGGGAACTTTGGCTGGAATCATCACAGGGCTTCCGTCTCATAAAAAAGCACTGGGCTTTTCAGCACTGAAAGGTAATTTTTTGATAAAAGAAATAAATTCACTTTTAAAAACAAAGAACTTTAAAAATTGGCAATTAATAACAGATTATCACTTCAAAGGCTATGCTCGATTTGATGACAACCTATTGAATTTTATCAAAGCATTTCACCAAGAACACAATATATTATTGGAACGCATTTACACCGGAAAAATGATGTACGGAATTTTTGATTTAATTGAAAAAGACTTCTTTAAAAAACACACAAGCATCGTAGCCATTCACACAGGAGGTCTACAAGCTTTCTCGAACAAGCCTAAATAAAAATAGAAAATTAAAATCAAAACCCAGATATTGCTAGATATGTTTTGTCTTGCCCATTTCTTAAAATGAAATAGGATTGCTAAAGCTTTTCCCGAATGTGCATTTGGGTAAAAAGGATGGTTTTATTAAAAAAACTAAAGAACAAAGCAAAGGCACTAAACACCATCACGCCACCGCTCATAAACCCTAACTTAAACTCAATTGTTCTATTCCAATGAAACAATTTATCATCCTAATCAGCATTGCATCTCTATTTCTAGGATGTGGAAAAACCGAAGAAATCCCACTTATAAATGGTTATGAACTACCTGAATTAAATCTAACAGATAGAAACAGCCAGCGTATTGCATTGTCGTCGCTAAAAGGGAAAATGGTCTTGGTCGAATTTTGGGCTTCGTGGTGCAAACCTTGTCGGGACAAACACCCTGAACTCAATCGAATTTATGCCGAATACAAGGATACAAAATTTAAGGGTGCCGATGGTTTTGAAATCTATTATGTCAACCTAGATAGTAAAAAAGGAGATTGGCTCAGTAGCATGGAAAAAGACAGCATCGACCATTGGAATTACCATGTAGCAGATTTGAGGGGAATGGCAAAATCAGACATTCCGGCACTTTTTCAGTTCACAGAAATCCCAACAGCCTATTTGATAGATGGTAATGGAATTATCATTGGTAAAGATTTAAACGAAGACAGGCTGTTTCACAAGCTAAAGCGTAGAGTTCTTCAATAGAAATGACTATTTTTGTACTCGGTTTTCTATAAAACACGTTTTAACTGTGAAACCACAGCTATTATTCGTAGTCATATTTAAAAAGACACGTCTAGTATCTACAATCTATTTTATCAAAGAAATACTAATATAACTATGCAATTTCAAAGATTTTGCCTAATATTTTTGCTCATCATTGGAACAACTCTTGGCAGTTTCGCTCAAAAAGATGTGCTATTTACCGTCGATGGCGACAAGGTGTACACGGATGAATTTAAATATGTATATGAAAAAAACAACCGCAACGACGGTAATCTATATTCTGAGGCGTCGGTTCTAGAATATTTGGATTTGTATGTCAATTTCAAATTAAAAGTAAAAGAGGCTGATGTATTAAAATTAGATAACAATCCAGCTTTTCAATCAGAACTCAAACGATATAGAAAACAATTGGCAGATTCTTACTTAAATGAACGAGAAATTACCGACGATTTATTGAAAGAAGCCTATAACAATACCAAAGAAGAACGAAAAATTGCACACCTCTTAATGTTGTGTGGTCCCGAAGCACCACCAGCAGATACCTTGAGAATATTTGAGGAAATGAAAATCATTCGAGAGGAAATTCGCTCTGGTGGTAAAACCTTTGAAAAAGCTGCTCAAGTCTATTCTGAAGACAAAGCAACCAAACCCAATGGTGGCGATTTGGGATATATCACGGCATTCTCAACCATTTACGATTTTGAAAACATTGCATTTCAAACACCCATTGGTGGACTCTCTCCAATTTTCAGAACTCGATATGGCTATCATTTACTAACCACAACCGACATTCGTGAAGCAAAGGGTAAAATCGAAGCTGCCCACATTCTGCTAAAGGTTCCTAAATTTGCTAATGACAAACAGAAAGCAGAAATCAAACAAAAAATACAAGGGTTTTACGACGACATTGACAAAGAAAAAGGCGAAAACTTTGAAATGTACGCCAAACGATATTCAGAAGACAAATCGACTGCTCCGGCAGGAGGCTCTTTGGGATGGTTTGGTGTTGGTACTTGGGTCAGAGAACTAGATGATGTGGCTTTTGGTTTAGAGAATATAGGCGACTACAGTATGCCCTTTGAAACAGAATATGGCTGGCATATTGTAAAACTACTCAACAAACGTCCTATTGGAACCTATTCCGATATGAAAGAAGAATTGATTCGAAAAGTAAAAAAAGACAGTCGCTCTAAAGCCAGTAGACAAAAATTTATTGATCGCTTAAAAAAAGACTTTGAATACAATCCCAATGAAGAGGGTTATAAAAGTTTTGTAGATAGATTGGATGTGCAGTCGTTTTTAAGTAGTCGCTATACGGCTCCCACCAGTGATGATTTAAAACTTCCCGTTTTTAAAATATCAGGTGCAGAGTACACTCAATATGATTTTGCCAAATACATAGAAAAAAACCAACGCAAGAAAAAAATTACTAGAGTCAAAGATATCTACAAAAGAGCCGATATATTGTATAAAGATTTTGTTGCCAGTTCTTTAGTAGAATTAGAACGCAATTCTTTAGAAAGTAAATATCCCGATTTTAAACGATTGATGCAAGAGTATAGAGATGGCATTTTGTTGTTTGACTTAACCAAAGATAAGGTATGGGACAAAGCAGCCAATGACACTGTCGGTCTAGAAGCCTTCTATGAGCAAAACAAAACAAATTACCTATATGATACCCGATTGCGTGGTAAAATAATTACTTGCCCCGACGAGGCAACAGCAAGAGCCCTTTCTACGTTGTTGGTTAAGCGAGAAAAGAAAATTAAGAAGGGCAAAAACGTAAAGCCTTTCGCCTCTTTTTTGGCAGCGTACAATGAAAAAGCTAGCGGACAGTCAAGCTTTAAAAAGGGTACTTATGAAAAAGGAGACAACGACATTGTTGATTCTATAAAATGGGAAGCTGGTATTTCTAGAACCATTAAAAAAGAAGATGGCAGAGTCATTTTTGTTTTGGTCGAAGAAATTGTTGAACCTACGCCCAAACCTCTTTCTGAAACCAAAGGGTATGTCATTTCTGATTATCAAACACAATTAGAAAAAGACTGGATTGCTGAATTAAAGCAAAAATATCCTGTTGTCATTAAGGAAAAAACGCTCAGATCATTGTACAATTGATACAAATTATTAAGCCTTTAGTTTACATATTGATGCTCGTTGTAATGCTTTTTTTTATAAGTAGTTGTAGCTATTTTCAAAAAAAGACCAACAACAATAAAGAGGAACACATTGCTCGGGTAGGTATTTCTTATTTCAACAGAGGTGATTTAGAAAGCCTCATACCAAGTGGATTAACAAAGGAAGACAGTATTGGAAAAGCAGATGAACTCGTCCAAAATTGGATTGCCGCCAAATTGATGGAAGAAAAAGCGTTGGACTTTCTTCCTCAAAAAACAATAGAAAATATTGAGCAAAAAGTTGCGGACTACCGTTCATCTCTATATGCTTTTCAATATGAAAAAGAACTGATTGCACAAAAATTGAACCAGCAGGTTTCCGAAGAAGAAGTTTTGGAGTATTATCAAACACTGCCTAAAAACAATCAGCAAGAAACCAAGGTACGTGTTCGTTACTTTTTTGTTGAAAAAGAAAATCAATACATCGACTCTCTTAAAAGCTGGCTCAATGAGGAAAACGATTATCCCGTGGAGCTACTTAGAAAATGGGCAGCTGGTAAAAACAATCGCTATTCGACAAACGCCAAATGGATGACGTTGAGCAAAATTCAGGCACTGTTGCCCAATCAACAAAACAGCAACGATTGGATGATCAAAGAGAAAACAACCATCTTTACCGATGAGGAAATGGTGTATTTACTGTCTGTTGATGACATACAATATGACGATGCCGAAAACATATCAGAAGAGGATACTGATAAAATCACCAGAATACTTCTCAATCAACGAAAAGAAAAATACCTAATAGAAATAAAACAACAGCTGACTTTTGAAGGAAAAGAAGATGGGTTGGTAGAGATTTATTAGACCGCCTTCGGCTTTTAGACCGCTGGCTTCTGCGAAGCTGTGCTTTTGGACCGTGCGCTTCGCTTTCTTTTGGACCGCCTTCGGCTTTTAGACTACTTATGGCATATTATGTCGATTAAAAAACAGCATAAAAGTGAGCAATGCGAACGGTCCAAAAGTAAAGCGACAGCGAACGGTCTAAAAGCCGAAGGCGGTCCAAAAACTAAAAAACACTTAAATGTATAAAAAAATATTTCTTACTTTAATACTAACATTAACTCTGTCCAACTTGGTCAAAGCACAACAGAACACACTGGTTGATGGCATTGTAGGAGTCGTTGGTGATAAAATAATCTTGTTCTCTGATGTAGAGGTTCAAATTCAGCAAGCAAAACTTCAGGGCGTTACAGGAGATATTACCTGTCAAGTAGTTGATCAGCTTATGTTGGAAAAACTACTGGTCAATCAGGCAGAAAGAGACAGCATCTTTGTAACAGAAGATGAAGTATTAACAGAAGTTGAAAAAAGATTGCGTTACTACATCGGTCTGGTAGGCAGCGAAGCTCGTTTTGAAGAATATTATGGTAAAACACCTTTGCAATTTAAAGAAGAGTTTAAGCCAGAAATTGAAAAAATCCTACAAGCCCAACGAATGCAAGGCGAAATTGTCAATACCATTACGGTGACACCCGCAGAAGTAAAAACTTTTTTTGCACAAATTCCCCAAGACAGTCTCCCTTACTATAATGCAGAAGTCGAAATAGCTCAAATTATGATACAACCAGTCGTCACCAAAGAAGCAAAGGAGACTGCCAAAAATCAGCTGAGGGATTTACGAAAAAGAATTGTAGATGGAAGCAATACATTTGAAGAGCTTGCAACCGCTTATTCTGCTGATCCTGGTTCTGCTGCACAAGGAGGAGTTTTGGGCTTTCAAGCTAGAGGAACCTTTGTCAAAGAATTTGAAGCAGCGGCTTATAAGCTCAAAAAGGGTGAAATTTCGGGTATTGTCGAAACCGAATATGGGTTTCATTTAATGAAACTGATAGAAAGAAGAGGAAACGAAATCAATATCCAACACATACTCATCCAAGCCAAAATTTCTTCAAATGATTTGCAAATTGCCAAAACAAAAGCAGACAGCATTCGTCAGCTTATTGTAGAAGACAGCCTTGCATTTGAAGAAGCTGTCAAAGAGTTTTCTGACGATGCAAACAGTATAGAAATGGAAGGCTTAATGGTCAACTACAATACCGGCTCTTCGTTTTTTGAAATGGATCAGTTGTCTCCAGACATCTTTTTTGCAGTAGAAGCATTGGACGCTGGAGAAGTATCTGAGCCAGTAGAAGTCACCAATCCAGATGGTAGCAAAGTCTATTTTTTGTTTAAAGTTTTAACCAGAACCAGCCCACACAAAGCAAATCTAAACGACGATTATGATCGCATACAAGAAATAACCAAATCGCAGAAGCAACAGTCTGCTATGAGTGAATGGGTTACAGAAAAAGTGGGTGAAACATATATTTTTCTTGTTCCTAGGTATCAAGAGTGTAGTTCTTTAGTCAAATGGGTGAATTAAATAGTTTCATAAAAAAACTAAACACTTCAACACTCTTTTAAGGCTATGAAAAAACACATTTATAAACATCTTGAAAAAGATCAAGTCATTGGTTTCGACCGCAATGGAGAACCCATTAGCTTATCGGAACTGTTGGCGGGCGAATTTGAGCAATCAGAGAAGCTTATTTGGGAGCGATATGTCATTCCAGAAATGATCAGTGAAGTCAGATATTTCTCTGAGTTACAAAAGAGTAAAATCCAAAAACCTGCCGACCTTATCCGATATCGCAAACGCATTCACGTTGGTGGTAGTTAAAATTCTATAAATTTTTAGCTATTAAGGAGTTAGCAGACTACTTTAATGTGTTCAAGCGAAACACCTATGATAAATTTGTCGTTTCAATAGGTGTTGATTGACTTCAGCAAGTATTGATACAAAATAATAAAATTGAACCCTCTTAAATTTTCAGATATAAATGAGCAGTACAGGACTGGCACAAGCCAAGAACAATTCTGATGTAGCAGCCATTAACAATTTGGCAGACAGCTATCAAAAACTTACAGAAGAAATCGGGAAAGTTATCGTAGGTCAAAAACACGTTGTCAAAAGTGTTTTAACCTCCATTTTTTGCGATGGACACAGTTTATTGGTAGGAGTACCAGGATTGGCAAAAACTCTTTTGGTTCAAACCATTTCTGATGTATTGGACCTCGAATTTAAAAGAATCCAATTTACACCAGATTTAATGCCTTCTGATATTACGGGTGCAGAAATCTTGGATGAAAATCGCAAGATGCGTTTTGTAGAAGGACCGATTTTTTCCAACATCGTTCTCGCCGATGAGATCAACCGTACACCTCCCAAAACACAGGCAGCACTTTTAGAGGCAATGCAAGAACGTTCGGTAACGGTTGGTGGTGTTCGCCATAAGTTGAGCCTTCCTTTCTTTGTATTGGCAACGCAAAATCCTATCGAGCAAGAAGGTACTTATCCACTTCCAGAAGCACAATTGGATCGTTTTATGTTCAATATCACCTTAGATTACCCTACATTTGAGGAGGAAGTTGCGGTGGTGAAAAGCACAACAACCGACCATAAGATAAAATTAAACAAAATTGTTTCTGGAGAGCAAATACGCTCTTTCCAACAATTGATCAGACGTATTCCTATTTCGGACAATGTTTTGGAATATGCCGTAAAATTAGCTGCCAAAACTCGTCCAAATACCGCTTTATCTACGCCAGAAGTAAACAACTATCTCTCTTGGGGAGCTGGACCACGTGCTTCGCAATACCTTGTTTTGGGTGCGAAATGTAATGCAGCTATTAATAAAAAATATTCTCCAGACATCGAGGATGTTAAAGCGGTTGCTCCTTCTATTCTAAGACACCGTATCGTTAAAAATTATAAAGCGGAAGCGGAAGGATTGAGCTTGGAGAAAATCATTCAGAATCTACTCTAATTAAGATCAAGTTCAAGAAGCAAGTTCAGGTGCACAAATGCTTCTTGAACTTGTTTCTTGTACTTGAATTTGTTTTGTTACGCCACCTCCGAAGCAATCTTCACAAACGTACTCACTCGTCCCATTGTATAAAAGTGAAGGATGGGTACTCCAGCTGCTTTTAACTCTTTTGCTTGTTGAATACACCACTCTGCACCAATTTCTCGAATCGCCTCTTTTGAGGAAGCACCTTCTACGGCATCGACCAAATCTTCTGGTAAATCGACCTTAAAAATGCTTGGGATTATAGAAAGGTGTTTTTGGGTTGAAATGGGTTTTAAGCCTGGAATGATGGGAACATTAATACCCTCACTTCTACAAAGTTTTACAAAATCAAAATACCTTTGATTGTCAAAAAACATTTGGGTAACAATGTATTCGGCGCCCAACTCTATCTTCTGTTTTAAGTATTTGATATCCGTTTTAATATTAGGCGCTTCGTAGTGCTTTTCTGGATAACCAGCAACGCCTACAGAGAAATCTGTGGGAACGGGGTTTTTCAAATCTTCGGCAAGAAAACGACCTTTGTTCATGTTCATAATCTGCCCTACCAAGTCTGTAGCATATTTGTGCCCGCCTTTTTCAGGAACAAACACAGATTCTGACTGAAGGGAATCTCCTCTTAAAGCAAGTACATTGTTGATGCCCAAAAAATGAAGTTCAATCAATGCGTCTTCGGTATCGTCTTCGGTAAAGCCTCCACAAATAACATGAGGGACTGCATCTACCTTATATCTGTTCATAATGGCAGCACAAATACCTACAGTACCAGGGCGTTTGCGAACCAATACTTTTCTAAAAGAACTGTCTCCTTGAAGTTTGTAAATGTATTCGTGTCTGTGGTAAGTTACATTGATAAATGGAGGATTGAATTCCATCAGTGGATCCAATACATCATAAATAGATTGGATGCTTTTCCCTTTTAAAGGCGGTAATAATTCAAAAGAAATTAGGGTAGAACCATTGGCTTTGGCAATGTGATCAGGGACTTTCATATCTGTTTTTTAATAATGAAATTTTTACACTTTTCTTATCAAAAAAACAAACAAAAGTATTCAGGAGTTTTACTGAAAACAATTATCTACTCATCTATCCTTTTGTTTGATAAAACAAAAAGTTGGATTTAGCACCACGTTTCATACAGGTTGCTAAGGCATCTACGGGCCAATTCCCTCCGCCTTTCTCGATAAGAAAACTAAAACTATTTAGGGACTTTAATTTTATCCCAATCATAATTATACCGCAAATTTAGCGCATCTGATGCAATTTTCAAGAGTGAAACGGAAATCTTTTAGGAATAAAGCCAAATTGTTTAATAAAAAGTAGAAAAATGGTAGAGGTTGACTCCCAAAAATCAAGGAATAATAGGTAAATTCAATCAATTTTGGCTGAGAGCTTGCTGGGATTGTAGAAAGCTATTTATTTAGTCCAAAAGGAAAAACCCAACAAGCTCTAAAAAATATAAAAAGTAGTTGGTAGTTCTTTAAGTCGGTTCACGCTAAAAACAAGGAACCAATATCAGTAAATGGTACACAAAAAGCAAAAAATAGTTGGTAGTTGATAGTTGATAGTTGATAAAAAGAGTATTTGTAATATGCCTAATAGTAAAATAGTTGATAGTTGATAGTTGATAGTTGATAGTTGATAGTTG
>ENA-ORXT01002833-ORXT01002833.1-marine-metagenome-genome-assembly--contig:-NODE-2833-length-20038-cov-4.416913_pt1 | contig 20038 bp, 18 predicted proteins | sample MGYA00237868_ERZ511482 | MGnify/ENA metagenome assembly ERZ511482
GGTTATTCTTTCAACAGGTCAAAGATACGAGCCAAATCAAGGGTATCGGCGAATTCAATAACAACTTTGCCTTTACCTTTTGTGGATTCAACACGCACTGTGGTATCGAGTTGATCAGATAAACGTTGTTCAACTTCTAAATATCCAAAGTCAATATTTTTTTTAGAAGTAGAAGAATTGGTATTCGCATTTGGTTCGTCAGATAAATTCCGAATAATGTCTTCGAGTGAACGGACACTTAGACCCTCATGAATTATTCGATCAGTTAGAGAAACCTGAATACGAGGATCGTCAACTTGCAGCAAAGCTTTTGCATGGCCAGATGTAATAGTAGATGTTCTAACAAATACTAGGATTTCTTGAGGTAACGTTAGTAATCTGATTGAATTTGTTATTGATGATCTGGATTTACCCATCCGACTAGCAACCTGAGAATGGTTTAAATCAAAATCATCAATAAGGCGCTGGTAAGCCTCTGCCTCATCAATGGGGTTGAGATCTGTCCTGTGTAGATTTTCGACAATAGCTTGTTCTAAAGAATCAATATCTTCAAGATCTGTCACAATAGCTGGTATAAAGCTTAAACCAGCCGTTTTCGCAGCTCTCCACCTACGTTCGCCAGCTACAAGTTCATACGAATCAGGATCCGATAATGGACGAATTAGTATGGGCTGAAGAACACCTAGCTGTTTGATTGAGTTTGCTAGAGATTCAAGCTCTGAAAGGTCAAACTCTTTTCTAGGCTGGAACGTATTTGGGGTTATTGAATTAATAGGCACCTCAACAAGAACACGTTTATTAGGAGTGTCTGATTCCCCAACTGGAGCTATATCAAGGATTTTATTCAATGATGAATCAGACAGTGTGCTCTCCAGCAATTTCTTTAGCTAAATCTCGGTACGCTAACGCCCCTCTAGATGCTGTATCAAATACTGTTATTGGCTGGCCGAAACTAGGTGCCTCTGAAAGCCTCACGGTGCGTGGAATTACGGTTTTGCACACACGGTCACCAAAATGATTACGTATTTCAGAAACCACTTGTGAAGCAAGGTTAGTTCTTGCATCATACATAACTAGTACAACATGAGACATAACCAGCTCAGAATTAAGGTTGCGTTGAACTAACTCGACATTGCGAATAAGCTGGCCCACACCTTCCAATGCATAATATTCACACTGGATAGGGACCAAGACTTCTTTGGCTGCTGTGAGTGCGTTTACTGTCAACAATCCTAAAGAAGGTGGGCAATCAATCAGAATAAAGTCGAAATCGTCCTGGACTTTTTCTAAAGCAGATTTAAGACGAGTCTCTCTACTAAATGCAGGCACTAACTCGATTTCAGCCCCTGCTAAGGCTAGATTCGATGGCGCAATAAACAAGTTTTTGACGGCTGCTGCTTCAATTGCATCATCCATAGGGACATCGTGAAGCAAAACATCATACATAGAAGAGGAAAGTTTTTGAGGGTTTAGTCCTACCCCAGTGCTTGCATTACCTTGGGGGTCCAGGTCTACCAGTAAAACTCTGTGACCTAGCTCAGCTGCAGCAGCACCAAAATTTACAGCGGTTGTAGTCTTACCGACACCACCTTTTTGGTTTGCTACAGCAATTATGCGAGTTTTTGAAGGCTTCTTTGACAAATTTAGCTCGTCACTGGTATTTGTAATGGTCACCATTAGATCCTACAACCAACTTGGCTATAGAGCACAAATTGGGCTATTTATGATTGTTGAAGCAACTATTGGTCATTACGGTAGACACCGATAGTGTTGCCACTTGGATCTACAAAATGGAATCTTTTACCTCCTGGATAAGAATATATATTTGACAAAATCTTTCCTTTAGCTGCTTCTACAGAAGAAAGTGTTGATTGAAGGTTCTTAGATTCAAAAAGCAAAAATGGCCCGATAGCGTTTTCTTCTCCCGCTGTGTGTATATCTGATGATTGAGCTTCACCATTTAATGCCAAGGTTAGATGTTTAGATTCGTGGGCACAGTATTTCGGACCATAATCAATCCAGTCCAAATCGAACACATCGGTATAGAATTTCTTTGTCGCTGTAATATCAGTAGCTGGTAACTCGATGTAATTCATAAACTAAATATAGGCTCAATTGTATGGAGATACTAATGTAGTCTCAGATACATAATATAGGAGGGTAAATCATGACTCATATAAAAACAGTTGTTGAAACAATTAACGCACATCGTCAATTAGAGGGCGGTGGATTTGAAGTTTCACGACCGTTTCCCACTAAAGGACTCGAGTTACTTGATCCATTTTTATTGCTGGATGAGATGATGCCAACTTCGTACAGCCCGGGTGAGGCCATTGGCGCCCCCGACCACCCTCATCGAGGATTTGAAACAGTTACATATGTGCTTCAAGGAGAAGTTGAACACAAAGACTCAATGGGAAATCATGACACAATAAGTCATGGCGAAGTTCAATGGATGACAGCGGGTGCGGGTATTGTACACTCAGAAATGCCTTCGAAAAATATTCAACAAAATGGCGGAACGCTACATGGTTTTCAATTGTGGGTTAACTTACCAAAAGCAAACAAAATGGATGCACCCAAATACCAAGCAATATCAGACAAAGAATTACAAACGATTGAAAGAGATGGTTGGAAAGCAAAGGTCGTTGCTGGCAAAATTTTAGAAACGCAGGGCTCTGCTCTAACAAAAACGCCGATTTTATATGCACACATTTCTATAGAGCCAGGATCTAGCACAGAATTTGAGATCGACCCGCTTTTAGTAAATTCAGGAATATATGTATTTAAAGGCTCTGCAGTAGTTGGCGAAAAGACAAGAATAGATTCACAGCAATTGGGTGTAATGGACAAAGAATCCGGGGCAATAAAAATAAACAACCCGTCGTCTAAGGAATCAACAGAACTACTAGTTATGGCGGGCACCCCTTTAGATGAACCTGTAGCTAGATCTGGCCCGTTTGTTATGAATACTAGAACTGAACTGATGGAAGCTTTCCGAGATTATTCTGAAGGAAAAATGGGAAAAATTAAAGTATCTGGAGTAAGAAGTAAAAACTAAATAAAACTTTCAGGTTAAATCGAACCTCTTCGTCGCCTGTTCTCCATCGGATGTCGAATCGGCCCGTGTCCTATACCACCAGTTGGGTCCCAATGTTCAAAGTCATCTTGTCGACTTACTTTTTCAGAACCAAACCCTGTTCTGACAATTAAACCAATAAATGCACCAAATACAAAGCCACCAACATGGGCCATCCAAGCGATGCTGCTATTGCTTCCGATTATGAAAAACTGGGTAATAAACCAGAAGCCTAGAAACCATTTGGCACGGACATCACGTAATGTGAAAAATACGATAGTTCTAATAGGGGCATCTGGAAACCAAACCGCGTAAGCACCCATTACTGCTGCGATTGCACCCGAAGCTCCAACCACGGGAATAGTGCTTGCAGGTTGAATTAAAAAGTGAGCAACCGTGGCAACTATTCCACCAATAAGATAGAAAAGTAAATACCAAAAATGGCCAATTCTATCTTCAATATTATTTCCAAATATCCAGAGACTCCACATGTTGCCAGCAAGGTGTAACAAACCTCCATGTAAAAACATTGATGTTATTACTCCGAAGTAAACATTTTTATCGGGATAACGCGAACTGCTTGGTTCATTATCTACACAGGAGGTGAAATCAAGTTGATCAAATGTCGCATCAATCTCATTTTCACTTAGTGATTCTCCCGTAGCAATTTCACATGGGATTGCAGCATATTCAAGATTAAATTCGACGGCCTGATCGGGGTCTGACAAAGCCTGCTGTGGAACAAAATATACAAACACACAAATTGCAATAATAATAAATGTGACAAATGGAATTCTTGTTGTTGGATTCTCATCCATTAAAGGAATCATAAGATTAGTTTAGACTTTCTAAATTGATTCGTTACAAACAATCATGGTCTGAATCAATGGACAATTCAATTATTACAACTGTTCTGTAATTTTCTATCATTTCGGTAACTAATTTTAGAGGATGCCGAGATTTACAAGGTCAATTGAAAATTCTGAAGAGGACAGACCACACTAAACACAATGTTTAAGCAGAACAAGATGTCTACATATTCCACAAGCCATTGATTTCTTTCATCAGAATAAAACAAATAACCTAAAATTAACCTAAGTGCAAAGAGTTAACCATCACAAGTCAATAAGCAGTTGCATATAGCAAAGGGCGGGTTTATAGTTCTACATTGTAGTTCATGAACAAACATATAAAAACAATCATATTCGTTTCAGCTCTATCACTTCTAGGATCAGCGTGTGTATCGGAACAAGATACCCAAGCAGAAGATCTTCTAGAAAAAGTCGAAGAACTGAAAGAAAATTCAGAAAATTCAGATATTGAAGAAGGCGTAATCGTAGAAGACAATTCTGATGTTGATAACCAAAGAGACGGGTTTGAACTAACACCTGCTGGGACCGAACTCAAATTTGGTCAATCCGCATTAGTTTCTGATGACAAAAGCAGCGTTGACGAAGAAGAGTATCAACTTGAGATTAACGTACAATCTGTTGTTGAAAAGCCAGTTCCACTCTTAGAAGATAAATCGATCAACAAAGACGATTTTAAATACTATGAAATCGAATACCAGGTTACAAATAGGGATGATGAAACCATTGAAGCCTACCGAAGGATGAAGCTTGAAGGAACTACACAAGTACCAGGGTTTGACACAATCGAAGTGTTTGAAGGAGATTCAGATTGTATTGAATTCCCTACTAAAGAAATTAAACCAGGTAGTAGTTACATGGGTTGTGATGCGTTTATGATCCCCAAAGATCAGGAACCATTAGTATATTTCCAGGGTGACGCTGATAAACCAACATTTAAAAATCCAATTACGTGGTCGTGAATTAACAAAGTATATAGTAAATAATTGTGGCGGGTTACAGCGGCCCGCCACAATAAGTTTTAAAATCGATCTAACCAAAAATAGGGTTAGATTTCATTGCTTTTGCAGTTCTTGGTAATTCAGAACGACACTGCTCAAAAGACTGAAAAACTGCAAATGAAGAATCCGAATCTAGTTTATTTAGTCCCAACTCTTTTAAACCTTCATCAGGCCACTTTCTGAAATTTGGTGGCTCACTAATAATACAAATCCCCCCGACAGTAATTAGTGGAGCCGCACATTCTAAGGTTGTAGATGGAGGCCCAAAACTTCTTGCAACTACTGCAGAATATTTGTGTCGGTTATCAGGGTTTGAACCAAACTCTTCAGCCCTAATGCAAGTTACTCGTGCTCGGCCGGCTAATGATAACTCCGTGATTGCCCACATCAAAAATGCGCAACGCTTTTTTGACGAATCAACCATATGGATTTTAAGTTCATCATTCTCAAATAAAAGTGGAAGAGCGGGGATTCCCCCGCCCGTTCCTAAATCTATTATCCATGAATTTTCAATATTTGATAATTCATTATTGTATTTAAGTGCATGAACTACATGGTCTTCTACAGGACCTGGTCCAAGAAATCCTAATGCTTTAGATTTTTCTAATACATTAATAATTTCTATTGAACTCACTCAGATGCCATTGCCTCAACTTGAGAAGGAATAACAACAACTCTACGGCGAGGTTCTACTCCCGATGATCTAGTTTCAATACCTGGTTCTTCAGTTAAAGCATCATGAATAATTTTTCTGTCAGAAGAATTCATTGGATCTAGAACTACTTCGTCATCTTCTTGACGAACTGTTTCAGCTACCTCTAAAGCAAATTTGATGAGTGCTTCTTTACGTTTTTGGCGGTAACCACCTACATCAACGTAAATTCTATAGCGACTTGGTTTTGACCTTTGCGCTGAGACTCTTACAAGCTCTTGGATCGCATTTAAGGTACGGCCTTTTTGTCCAACCATTAAGCCATGCTGACCTTCAACTTGAACTGTTAAACCAACTTCTTCGTCGCCTGTGACAGTTACAGAATCTTCAAAACCAAAAGCTGCAACCAAGTTACTCATATATTCTTTAAGGTATGCTGCAACTTCTTCTACAGGTCTGCTTTCAAGCTCTTCGTCATTCAGGTAGTTACGGTTTTGACGAGGTTTAGATCGGTTTGAATTCTTGTTTGAATTCTCACGAGATCTATTTTTTCCACTGCTTGGTTTAGAAGTTTCTTGTTTTTTATTATTAGAGTTTCGATTGTCACTTTGATTATTCTGTGATGAAGTTTTTTTGCGATTATTTCCGCTTTTACTACGATTCTGATTTCTGTTATTTCCACCCTTTCGGTTTCGATCAAATTTATTTCTTACTGGTTTAGGTTTAACTCTTGCTTCGACTTTTGCTACACCTTTTGCTCGACCGAAAAACCCTTGCTTTGGTTCTTCGACCACTACAATCTCAGCTTCTGATTCATCTACACCTAAATTGTCTAGTGCTAAGTCAATTGCCTCTGGCAATGTTTTTGCTGTTGTTGTTATCCATTCCACTTTATTTTACCTCTTACGATTTTTCTTTTTGTTTGGGGCTGTCCCTTTTGGAGTAGTTCGTGATGAACTGTTTGAAGAATTTTTTGACGCCGTATGTGAAGATTTAGCTTTTGCTTTCTCTTTTCTACGTTTCGCCCAAGCTTCTTCTCGACCTGATCTATCTATTGGCGATTGATCTACGTCAATAATTTCTGACTCTTCAATTTCTTCTTCATCAACATCGTCATCTTCAGACAAGTCACTACTAGACCCTTCGCCAAACATTTTTCGTGTTATATATGCCTGTTGTCCGATTCTGAATGAATTTGATGTTGCCCAGTAGAGAACTAGCCCTGCTGGGAAGATGAAACCCCAAACTCCAGACAAGATTGGCAAGAAGCGCATAATCATCTGTTGTTGAGGATTTATCGCTGAAGGCTTGTTGCCTCGGCGAGCTTGTACTTGACGTTGTTGATAGAAACTACTACCTACAACGAAAAGAATTAAAAATACATATGGAAGGCCGCCAAAAAATTCAGATTGAATAACATCCCAAGTTCTGTTTCCCAAGTCCAGTGGACCAAATTTCATTGCAGTTGCCTGGGTAAGATCTTTGAATAATAGCGTTGACGAGTCAAGATGGTCAGGCGAGAATGTTTCGCTATCGACGCTGGCGCCTGCTTTGTCCCAGGCTGAGTTTGCAATGTTGTAATAGGGGAGATCCGAAACTCTTCTAGTAATTCCTCTAATGACATTAAATAATATTAAGAAAACGGGAAGCTGAGCGATCATAGGTAAACAGCCGCCAACTGGGCTGATCTTGTGTTTTTTGTATAAAGCCATGACTTCAACGTTCATAGCTGCTCTATCATTTTTATATTTTTTCTGAATTGCCTTAAGTTTTGGCTGCATCTGAGTCATTTTTATTGTAGATCTTGTTGCCTTCAACGTTAATGGCATGAGAAGGACCATTATTGAAAGTGTAAGAAAGATAATTGCTATTCCGTAAGATCCACCTACTACAGGCAATGAATAAAAGAATGCAAGAACCGAAGCTACACCGTCTAGCAATATGTCAGAGATTGTTTGAAACATTTTATATCCTATTTATCCGGAATTGGATCATATCCATATGAACCAAGTGGGTTACAACGTAAAATTCTTTTTAGTGTTATCCATAAACCTTTAGCTGAACCATATGTCTTGATAGCGTCTTGTGAATATTGTGAACATGATGGAAAATACCGACATCTTGGTCTTCTGGTTTCGGAATATGATCTATATAAACTGATCATAAATAGTAGAAAACGATTCATTTTTCCTCAGTAATTTTACTAAAACAAGAATCTAATTCACTTACCACTTTAGAAAATGATATGTCTGTAACCCGTGGGCTAGCAGATATCAAATAAGCACCAGATAAATCGGAATGACCCTCAAAGGCATTCAAAAATGCACTCTTGAGCCTTCTACGGGCCCGGTTTCGTTTAACCGCTCCACCGAATTTTCTTGTTAATGAAAATGCGACTTGTGGGTATTTAGTTTCTAGAGGAAAATAAATCATGCTAACTGAACCATGACGAACCCTTTTACCTTTTCGTTTAAGGTCTATAAAGGTTTGCCGCTTGGTTACACGCCAAATCACGCGCTAATGCACTCACGGCCTTTTTTACGGCGTCCAGCTAATATTTTTCTACCAGCTCTTGTAGACATTCTTTTACGAAATCCATGCTTCTTTTTTCTTCTTCGACTATTTGGTTGAAAGGTGCGCTTCACAGCTTCTCCACATTCTATGACAAATTAATTTTAACTTATCAGTTGTTCTTGCTGTTCTATATACCCACATACTTTGGCATCGGACAGCATTTCAAGGATCCGAGGATCTTAATTACCAGAGTAAGCATAGTAGAACATTAGCGCAACTGAAACTTTTCCACAGATAATGGTTGCCTAATTAACAGATCCTGGTAGTTTCGTATATCTAGTTCAATACTTTCCTATATATATGATTCAATATAAGGTGTGGAAAAGTTTGTGGAGAATGGGGAGAAGTGTATGGATAAAGCCATTAAAAAAGCCACAGACGCTGAAACCTTATGGACTGCAGCATCGGAAATTCTTCGTAGTCAATATTCAGCTGGAATATGGCAAAGTACCTTTGCACAGGCAAAACCACTTGATTTATCAAAAAAACAGTTTGTTTTAGGGCTACCGAATGGAATAACTCGAGACAAACTTGATGGAAAATTTAGACCTTTTGTTGAAGAAGCAGTTTCTGAAGCGGCAGGACATGCAATACAAGTCAAATTTGAAACAGTCCTTCCCACATTATTTGACCCGGACAGCATTGATTCAACTAATGAGATTGATCTAAGGTTGGATGAAGAAAAAAAAGTTTCAAAGCCTGCTAAACCACCTGTTTCAAAAGACTCAACTAACGAAAACCCGTTACCTGGCGATACAAGCCGCTATACATTTGAAACCTTTATAATTGGGCAATCAAACCGGTTCGCACATGCAGCTGCCCTATCTGTTGCTGAGAGACCGGGTGGATCTTATAACCCATTGTTTATATATGGAAGCGCTGGACTTGGTAAAACTCATATTCTTAGAGCCGTAGAAAACTTTGTTATTACTGTTTATCCACGTTTAACAGTACTTTATGTATCTACCGAAACATTTCTAAATGAGTTCGTAGATTCGATTAAAAATTCGTCTGGAAATGACTTTAAAAATCGTTACAGGAAAATTGATGTTCTATTAATAGATGATATTCAGTTCATAGAAGGAAAAGATAGACTCCAAGAAGAGCTCTTCCATACATTCAATGACTTGTATGGGGCTAACAAACAAATAGTATTATCTTCTGATAGGCCACCGGATGCAATCCCTACACTTGAAGATCGCCTTAAAAGTCGCTTCATGATGGGATTATTAACAGATATTCAACCACCCGATATTGAAACAAGAATGGCTATTCTTAGTAAAAAATCCGATCTAGATGGGTTTGACCTTCCTAATGATGTAAGTGAATTCATTGCTGAAAATATAAAGAACAATATTAGAGAACTTGAAGGTGCACTAAATAAAGTAGCCGCCCACGCTAATTTGTTTAAAGAACCTCTTTCTACAGAACTAGCCGAAACAGTTTTAGGTGACTTTATTGCAAATCGTCAGCCACGACCTATTACTGTTGAAATGATTATTGAAGCTACTAAAGATCAGTTTGGTTTCAGTGCTGATGAGCTTAAAGGAAAATCTCGCCGTAGACCTTTGGTAATGGCAAGACAAATGGCTATGTATGTTGCACGACAACTCACTGATTTGAGTTTTCCTATGATCGCCAGAGAGTTTGGTGGCAGAGATCATACAACAGTTATGCATGCTTGTGACAAGATCGACGCTTTGATGAAGGAACGTTCACAGATCTATAATCATGTAATGTCTCTGGAAAAAGCTGTTCGTAACCAGGCACAATCTGTGGATTTCTAGTTTATAACATTGTTATTAACTTTGATTTGTTAGTGGATATTGACTAACTTGTATACATCTTACAATGATGAAATTTATTCTACTGGGGATTATTAGTTGATTGCTATGGATAATAATTGTGCCTTTGAACTGGACAAACGCCTTTATATCCACAATCCACAGGCCCTATTACTGTTACTCTTAATTTAAATACAAAAACAATATTACTAGTGGACAACTTCTAAACATGGTCTCTGTTCAGATTTGAAATGATTGTCTTTTAATGTTAGAAATTAAAGCAGCATATTCAGAGGTTTTTTACATATGACGGTAACAATGCAACTAAGATTACTCGCAGAGGAGATAGTTAAATGAAATTTCGATGTGAACGTGATGTGTTAGTCGAATCGCTAGGAATAGCTGGTCGGTCTGTTAGCAAAGCTCTTCCAGGTTTATCTGGCATACAAGCTGTTCTTAAAGGTGATCAACTAACACTTACTGGTAGCGATAGAGACCTTACAATTTCTGCTTCAATTACAGTTTCCGGCGACACTGATGGAACAGCTGTAATTCCTGCTCGTTTAGCTGCCGATATTGTGAAGGCTATAAAGCCTGGAGCTGTTTCTTTAGAAGCAAAAGATGATTCTCTTATGATTGAGTCTGGTCCAAGTAATTTTGATATTCGTTTAATTTCTAGTGATGATTTTCCTAAGCTCGGAAATTTAGAAGCAGAAACAGTTTCACTTTCTAGTGAAGATCTAGCTCAAGCTCTTAAACAAGTTGTTCTTGCTGCTAGTTCAGATGATTCTCGTCCGATCTTAACTGGTGTTATGCTGGCTTCTGAAGGTGATGGCTTGCGTTTAGTTGCAACAGATTCTTACAGACTTGCTATGAGAGATATTGTGAATGTTTCTGTTCTCAAAGAAGGACAAAGTGTTTTAATACCTTCCCGTGCTCTTGGTGAGTTGAATCGTGTGCTCGATCAGGGTGACAAAGTGGATTTGCAGCTTGGTGAAAAAGAGGCTTCTTTTAAAGTCGGCGATGTAACACTGTCTACTCGCTTGATCGAAGGAGAGTTTCCTAATTACAGAGGTTTAATTCCTGATAGTCATCCAAATAAATTGACCGTTAACAGGGCTGATTTCTTAGACTCTTTAAGAAGAGTAAAATTGTTAGCAAGCGATTCAACACCAGTGAGGCTTGAAATGTCTGCTTCAGGCACTGAGATGGTTGCGGTTACTCAAGATGTTGGTACAGCCAAAGAATCTATTGAAGGTAAATACGAAGGATCTGATTTAACTGTTGCTTTTAATCCTCAGTATCTTTTGGAAGGTATTGAAGTAACTCCTGGTGACGAAATTACGTTGTCAACAATTGATGAGTTAAAACCAGCCTTGGTACACAGCGTTGGATTAGAAGAACTTCTTTATCTTCTAATGCCAGTTAGAGTTTCTTAGTCTGATGTTTAGATACCTGCGTGGAACGCTCAGAGCGAAGCGGATGTATAAAGGAAATCTAAAATTAAAAAAGATTTCCTAAATTATGATAATTAAAAAGCTTTGGCTAAATAATTTTCGTAGCTATTCAACTTTTGAAGTGGAATTTAGTGATGGCCTTACTGCATTAATTGGGAAAAATGGTGTTGGAAAAACCAACTTGGTTGAATCGTTGGCATATTTATCAACTCTTCGTTCGTTTAGAAACTCACCTACTGACAGCCTCATAAAAAAAGGATCAAATTCTGCTGTCATACGAGCTGAAGGAATAAGAGATGATCGTGAAGTTCTTATCGAAGTAGAAATTGCTAAGGGGCGTTCTAAAGTTCTTGTTAATAAACAGAAGCTTAAGAAGAATAGAGATTTACTTGGTGCATTAAGAGTTAGTGTATTTTCACCCGATGACCTTTCACTCATTAAAGAGGGGCCTTCGTTACGAAGAGATTATTTAGATGATTTAGCTGTGGCAGTTGACCCAGCTAACGATGTTTTATTGCAGAACTTCGCAAAGGTTCTTAAACAGCGAAATGCATTATTAAAACAGGCTAAGTTTAATAATGAAAATCTTCTTTCTAGTTTAGATGTATGGGATCAAAGGTTGGGTCAGTTTGGTGATCAACTTCTTGCTCTTCGTATGTCTTTGGTAAAAGATTTGCTTCCATTTATTAAACACGGCTACCAGAAGTTGTCTGAGAGTGCAGAAGAAATTGAAATTGATTACATACCGTCATGGAATGGTTTCTTGATTGAGGCTTTAGAAGCTAAGCGAGATGATGACCTACGTCGGACTGTTACAACAGTAGGCCCGCATCGTGATGATGTAGCTATTAGATTGAACTCTTTAAACGCCCGAACTGAAGCTTCTCAGGGTGAACAAAGAACTTTGGCTTTGGCTTTGCGTTTAGCTTCTCATAATATGATTGAGGCTAGAATTGGCGAACCTCCTCTTCTTCTCTTGGATGATGTCCTCTCAGAATTAGACAATGAACGATCTGTTGCTTTGTTGCAGACTCTTCCAGAGGGCCAGACGGTTATTACTAGTGCGATTGAGTTACCTAAAGAAATAGTTCCCGATTTGTTTATCCGAGTTTGAGTTTTTCGTCATCCTGCACGAAGCGGGAACCCTTTGGGTTCCTTGCGAAGTTGCAGGATCTTATTCAGGCTAGACTTAGATTTATGGATGAACCTGTTTTATTAGCTTCTGGTCTAGAAAGTTATTTACGTAATTTGGGTGCACCGCCAGTCAATGTTGTTTCTAGTTTAACTAGTGAATGGGAATCGATTGTAGGCCCTGCTCTTTCGAAGGTAACTAAGCCCGCTGAAGTTACCGATGGTGTTTTAACTATTATCTGTTCTGACTCTGCCTGGGCATCGCAGGTGGGTTGGATGGAAACACAAATCAAAGATGCTTATTTCGAGATTTTTAAACCTACTGAGTTAGATAAGATAAAAATAAAGGTTGAGTCAACCTAATTAGAATTTTTTAAAAAAATCTAAGCTCTTCTCTAATTGAATTTTGAAATTCTTAACCTTTGGTCATAGAAATATTTAGGGACCTTAACGTCATCTCCGTGAAATTGACTGCAAGTACGCGTGGCAATGACGGTAGCGGAGCGATAGTCCTAAATTATGAAAATGTTAAGTAAAATTTTTACCTTCATTTAGCGTCTAATTTAAAGCTCATTTACCTTACAACTAGGCTGAAAACTGATAGGATTAGTTACCGCTAAATTTGCTAATTACAGTTAAGGTTTTATGACTAATTTGTCTCCAGAAAGTAAGCCCAAGAACAGCTCTGAGGATGTCTCATACGGAGCAGGCGATATCCAAGTTCTTGAAGGTTTGGAAGCTGTTCGTAAGCGTCCGGGCATGTATATTGGGTCAACTGGTCCTACCGGTTTACACCACCTCGTATGGGAGGTTGTGGATAACTCTGTGGACGAAGCAATGGCTGGATATTGTGACCGAATTGAGGTTGTAATTCGTAAAGATGGTGCTGTTCAGGTTAGTGATAATGGTCGTGGAATTCCGGTTGGAAAGCACTCAAAATTTGAAGATATGACAGCGGCCGAAGTTGTACTAACTGTGCTCCATGCTGGTGGTAAATTTGGTGACTCTGGGTACAAAGTTTCAGGTGGTCTGCATGGTGTTGGTATCTCGGTGGTTAATGCTCTTTCGACAAAGGTCGAGGTGGAAATCGACCGTGATGGTTCAACACATTTCATGTCGTTTAAAGACGGAGGTGAACCCGTTGACAAGCTCAAAACCATAGGTAAATCGCCAAAAAATGACGATGGTGAGCCAATCACGGGTACTAAAGTTACGTTCTGGCCTGATCCAACAATCTTTAAAGAAGGAGTAGAATTTAGAACCCAAACTCTTGTCGACCGTTTCCAAATGATGGCGTTTTTGAACGCTAGTTTAGAGTTCCAAGTTACAGATGAAAGAGTAGAAAATTTTGAGCCAATTACTCTTCGTTATGACGGCGGAATTAAAGATTTTGTTCAGCATTTAAATAAGTCAAAAGATGCTCTTTTTGCAAATGTTGGTTGGTTTGAAGAAGAAGGCGAAGAAGAGACAGTTGAGATCGCTTTTTGTTGGAATACGGGTTACCAAACTGACGGTATCCACAGTTTTGCCAACGGTATCAACACCATAGAAGGTGGTATGCATGAGCAAGGTTTCAGAACCGCTCTAACTCGTACCGTTAACTCATACGCCAAAGATAAGGGCATCTTAAAAGAGAAAGATGATAACTTTCAGGGCGAAGATATTCGTGAAGGTTTAACAGCCATTATTAGTGTCCGTGTTGTTGAGCCACAGTTTGAAGGTCAGACCAAATCTAAGCTTGGAAATGTGTCTGTACGCTCATTGGTTGAGAAGGCTACTAATGAGAAGCTTCGTGAATGGTTTGAGGAGAATCCTAAAGACGCAAAACTAGTTCTAAATAAGACATTGCAGGCCGCAAAAGCACGTATAGCTGCAACTAACGCTCGTCAAACAATTAGACGTAAATCAGCTCTCGATGGTGCTGGTCTGCCTGGAAAGTTAGCTGACTGCCAAAGTAAAAACCCTGAAGAGTCAGAAATATACATAGTGGAGGGTAACTCTGCAGGTGGTTCGGCTAAAGAAGCACGTGATCCACGAACAATGGCGATTCTGCCGATTCGTGGAAAAATATTAAATGTTGAGCGTGCACGACTTGATCGAATGTATAAAAACACAGAAATTATTTCGCTTATACAGGCAATAGGTGCTGGTATTGGTGAGGAAGAGTTTGATGTAGAGAAATCCCGTTATCACAAGATTATTCTTCTCGCAGACGCTGATGTTGATGGAAGCCACATTCGTACCCTTTTGTTAACTTTCTTTTATAGGCAGATGCGTCCACTTGTTGAAGCCGGCTATATCTATATTGCTCAGCCTCCCCTATTTTCAACATCTGTTGGCAAATCAAAGATCTACCTCAAAGATGATATTGCCAGAGACGAATATGTAAAAACTAAACCAAATGCAGAGTTCCAACGCCTTAAAGGTTTAGGTGAGATGGACGCAATAGAGTTGTGGGATACAACCATGGACCCAGAGCAACGAACGCTGCTGCAAGTAACCGCAGACCAGGCCGCTATTGCAGATGAAACATTTTCAGTCCTTATGGGTGACGATGTTGAAAGCCGTAAGAATTTTATCCAGACAAACGCTGACGATGTGAGGTTCCTAGATATATGAGCGATACTCCCCCAATTAATGAATACGAAGATCAAGCAATTGAACCGATTGAGATTCAAAATGAGATGGAAGCATCGTTTCTTGAATATGCGATGTCGGTTATTGTTTCTCGTGCCTTGCCAGATGCTAGAGATGGCCTAAAACCAGTTCACAGGCGAATTCTTTGGTCTATGTATGATGCCGGTCACCGCCCAGATCGTGGCCACGTAAAATGTGCAACCGTTGTCGGTGACGTAATTGGTAAATACCACCCTCACGGTGACCAAGCTATTTATGATTCTTTAGTTCGTATGGGACAAGAGTTCTCATTGCGCCACACTTTGATTGACCCTCACGGTAACTTCGGTTCTCCCGAAGATCCACCTGCGGCTTACAGGTATACCGAGTGTCGTCTTCAGAAACTTGCTATGAAGTTGTTAGCTGATATTGATGAAGGAACCGTTGACTTTATTGACAACTTTGATGGTAAACATCAAGAACCAACCGTACTCCCAAGCCGTTTCCCCAACCTTTTAGTGAATGGTTCGCAAGGAATTGCCGTAGGTATGGCTACAAACATTCCTCCGCACAACCTTGGAGAAGTTATCGATGCTTCTATTCACTTGATTGATAATCCTGAGTCCACTCCCCTAGATTTAATGGAATTTATCAAAGGCCCAGATTTTCCTACGAAGGCTGAAATTCTTGGCCGTGTTGGAAGTCGTGAGGCTTATCACACAGGTCGTGGTTCGGTTCGTATTCGTGCGGTTGCCGAAATTCAAGAAGGTAAAACTACTGATCGTATAGTTGTAACTGAAGTTCCTTATCAAGTTTCTGTAGAGCAAATTGAACGTAAAGCAGCAGAACTTATTGAGCGTGGAGATATCACAGGGGTTCGTGAAATTCGTAACGAGTCAGCTAAAGGTAATACTCGTCTAGTGTTTGAGCTTCGTCGAGATGCAACTTCTCTTGTTGTTCTTAACAACTTGTATAAGTACACACCGATGCAAACTTCGTTTGGTATTAACTTTGTTGCTTTGGTAGATGGAATTCCACGTACTTTGAATCTTCGTCAAGCTTTATCAGCATATGTTGATCATCAGATTGAAGTTGTTACAAGGCGTAGTGAATTCAGATTAGCTAAAGCTAAAGCCAGGGCTCATATCGTTGAAGGGCTTTTAAAAGCGCTTGATCTAATTGATGAGATTATTGCTGCAATAAGAGCTAGTGAAGATCGTGCTGAAGCTAAAGCAGCTTTGATGGGCAAAGGCTTTGAATTCTCTGAAGCTCAGGCTGACCATATTTTAGATATGCAGCTTCATCGCTTAACTCGTCTTGGTAAAGCAAACCTTGAAGCTGAGCTAGCTGAGTTAAACAAAATTATTGCTGAGCTTGAAGCAATTCTTGGTGATGATGTTGTGCTTCGTCAAGTTATTAAAGACGAGATGTTAGAAATTAGGGACAAGTTTGCGACTCCTCGTCAAACCATATTGGTGGACGACCCTGGTGAAATTGATATAGAAGACCTTATTGATAATGAAGACCTTGTAGTTACTCTTTCAACAAGTGGTTATATAAAGTCTGTTTCTGCTGATGAGTTTAGAACACAAGGCCGTGGTGGTCGTGGTGTTACAGCGGCGAAGCTTAAAGAAGACGATGATATAGTTGCGCATTTACTGCATACAACGGCGCACGCTTATCTCCTTTTCTTCAGCACAAAAGGCAAGGTTTATAGGCTTAAAGCGCACAATATTCCTATAACTAGCCGTGCTTCTAGGGGTATGGCGTTGGTTAACTTGCTGCAACTTGACCCTGAAGAAACAGTTCAGGCAATTATCGACACCCGTGATTATGAGACGAATAGATTCTTATTCTTTGCGACGCGTTCTGGCCGGGTGAAGAAAACATTATTTACAGCATATGATTCTTCATTAAAAAATGGTCTGATTGCTATAAAGCTTAATGAGGGTGACGAGTTAGTGTCTGTTGTTCAAACGAATGGTGATTCTGATATCTTTATGACTTCACGCCAAGGCCAAGCGATTCGATTTGCTGAATCAAATGTTAGGCCTATGGGGCGAACTGCTGCTGGTGTTAAAGGGATGAAGTTCCGCAACGACGATGAGTTAGTCAGTTGTGATGTTTTTGCCGAAGATACAGATTTCTTAGTAATTACAAGCGAAGGTTTCGGTAAACGAACCGATCCAAGTTTGTTTACTCGTAAGAACCGTGGTGGTCTAGGTGTCCGTTGTGCCAAGGTTAATCCTAAGAAAGGTCGAGTTGTTGGTTCGATGTTTGTTAACACTGACGATGAAATTCTACTAGTTTCATCTCATGGTGTAATGATTAGAACAAGGGTTGAAGATATATCTAAGCAAGGTAGAGACGCTAGCGGTGTTAGAACAATGAATTTGGATGATTCAGACCAAGTTTCTGCAGTTGCCCGTTTATTATCTGTAGATGAGGAAGAATCTGATATAGAATCTGAAGATTCTGAATCAGACATAAGCGGAGACGACCATGAGGACAAACCAGTTGTAAAGCCTGCTGAAGAGAGCTAATGATTAATTCTTTTAATGATTAGTATTATTGCCTAATCGGTTTAAGTCATATGATTTAGCAATTAGACATGGCATTATTAGCTATACAGATTACAATTAGATCTGTATGGCTCAAGAAACAGAAAATACAACTGAAGGTATTGGTGAGGCCTTAGTTGCTGCCTTAGGTTTTGATTCGGAACCTCCTGAAGATGAATCAACTGATAAAGTAGAAGAAGTTGAGATTCAAAAAGAAGCTCAATCTGCTAGTTCTGAAACAATCGGTGCTACAGATGAAACTGTCTTATTTCCTATAATTAATTCAAATAATTCTGAGGTAGAGCCAGAACCTGAGGTAGAGCCAGAACCTGAGGTAGTGCCAGAATCTGAGACCGTTGAATTTATAGAGTCTGAAGAGGTGCAGTTTTTTGATGAATCTTCTGAAAATACACAGTCACAAGATAAGGAACGACTAGTCTCTTTGCAGGCTGATAATCCTGAATCTAACAAAGAAGTAAGTGAAAAGACTGTGAACAAAGTCAAATTAGAAGAAGATGTTTCTGAAAAAAATAAACAAAAGGAAGTAGTTGCAGACAACGAACCTGAGGTTTCTGAATCGACTGTATCTAACGACAGCGGTCGGCCTGTGTCAGAAGATGTAAAAGAAAAAATTCCTCCACCTCCGACACTGCCTGCTCCAGTAGTTGAAAAAAAGTCTTCTCCAAGGCCTTTGCAAGAAGTTCCATCAAATAAGAAAAAGCGTAAGAAAAATAATGTTTCTTCAAAGAAAAAGGAACTGAATAAAAATAATTCGAATAAAAGCAGCTCGAACAAAAAAGAATCAATTAGTAAAACAGAACAATTGAAATCTGTTACTTCAAAAGTTGGTAGTAGTGATATTGCGAATAAAGCTACTCAAAAAATAACTCAAATCAAAAATACACCTAGTTCAAAAATGTTAGTTGGTGCAATCGCTGGAGATAGAGTCACTCAGCTTAAAGCACGTAAGGTTAGAAGAGTTGTACGACATATAGATCCATGGTCTGTGCTGACTTTTTCAGTTATTTTTAATATTGTTTTGTTTGGTTCATTGTTTATTGCCGGGTTACTCATATTTGTTTTTGCATCTTGGTTCAATTTGATAGATCAGTTTGAAGGCGTCATTCAACAGATGGGTGACTTTGAGACTTATGAGATCAGGCTTTGGTCTTTGGCTAAATCGATGGCGATTTTCTCTGCAATAATGATCTTGTTGTCAACAATGTTTTTAGTTATGTTGTCTGTAATCTTTAATTTGATTTCTGATTTAGTGGGTGGAATTAGGTTAACTGTGATTGAAGAAGACGTTGTTACCCGCAAAAAGAGAAGCAATTCGAATTCTTAATTGCAAAATAGTAAAACAGGTAGTCTTATGAGCTTAAAAGTTGATAAGTTTAAAGGTCTGCATAATTGGGACTATAGCTCAGTTGGTTAGAGCGCACCCCTGATAAGGGTGAGGTCGCTGGTTCGAATCCAGCTAGTCCCACAGATTTGTATGTTTTTTTAATCGGAATATGGTTAAGTATGATTTCTTTTATTCGGAAAATGATAGTTGTGTTTAGCCTTGCTGGTTTAATTTCAGTCATTTTTAAGTTGAGGGGAACTGGTGGTGTTGCTCCTAAAACTGGTGGTTGGAAAGAAGTATTTTCAACTGATTTAGATTAATGGATGTCTTTGTATCTGGTGTTGGAGGTGTGGGATCATCTGTTGTCCATAATTTGATTAACTATGGTGATGGCCAGTATAAAATATTTTTAGATGAGACCAATGGTTTGGGTTCTCAGAGGCTTAAAGAACAATACAAAGATTTAGTCGAAATATCTAGTCTGGATATGTGTAATCCTAATCTAACAATTTTGTCTGGCCCAACTGGAACTCATATCGAACGAGCCAGGTTTTTGTTGGATAAAGGTTCGAATATTATTTCTACATCTGATGATGAGTTAGAGGTTAATCAACTTTTAGAATTAGATGATTTGGCTCGTTCTAAGAATCTTTCTGTTGTTGTGGGTGCTGGTTTTATGCCTGGTATCAGTTGCTTATTAGTTTGTCTCGCTGCTGATGACCTTGATCAGATTAATACAATTATGGTTTCAAAAGTAGGTACGGGTGGTCCAGCTTGTGCCCGTCAACATCACAGAGCTTTAAGCAAAGAGGGTTTGAATTGGTTTGATGGTGAATGGGTAAAAACAAAAGGTGGCAGGGGACGTGTTTTGCTTTGGTTTCCTGAACCAATAGGTGCAAAAGATTGTTACACAGCAGCCCTACCCTCACCCATTTTATTACGTAGAAAATATCCTAGTGTAAGGCGAGT
>ENA-ORXT01002834-ORXT01002834.1-marine-metagenome-genome-assembly--contig:-NODE-2834-length-20031-cov-10.655708_pt1 | contig 20031 bp, 14 predicted proteins | sample MGYA00237868_ERZ511482 | MGnify/ENA metagenome assembly ERZ511482
TGTATGGGCACATGTAAGCAATCAGGAGCACCAAGTCAGTCACAGGGGCGCATCTGATTGGTGGAGAGAGTCGGCCCACTAGTCAATCTCTGTCCACCAGGACAAAATTCGGGGATCAGCAATATTCCCAGAAAGAGCAGCCGAGGCCGGAACCTGGTCACAGAGAGGCATCAAAAATAGGCTCAAACGAGCCTGAGAGGCTCAAATGAGGCGGTTAGTAGAATGGACACTAGGCGTGGCCACGGGTCACGCTTTCCATTGGCGTAGGTTGGCTCAAAATGGAACCAGGGGATTGCCAAACGGTTGGGGGCGCATCCAAACAGGTCTGTTTGGAGTGGCGCGCTTCTAAACGGGCGCTTTTGGAGTGGCCCTGCCGTCGAAGATCCAAAACTAGAACAATCGCGTGTCACGGACACGAGGTCGATTAGGCGCCTAGAATATGTGAGGATGGTCAATTTTTGGACCGTCACACCCTAGTTTTGGATCGCATCCCAGCCACAAATGCCCATTTGGCAATTCCAGGCATGTGCATGCAATACCCTGGCCTTCAGGGCGGTGGCGCGCTTGGAAACGCATCGACACCAGGCACGCCGGCCGGTTCCATAGCCCCGAGCGCGCACGGGGGCACATACAGCCACGTTGCCGTGGCGGGGGGGGCGTGTGGCGGGGAAAGAGGTGCCGCAGAGCGCCTTTGACGTGTCCGAGGTCCGGCGCGTGCATCGAGGCCGTCTGGTCATCCGCAGACTTTACCACCCGCCGGTCGGCGACGCTCGCTCCCGCAACGCCGCGCCCTTTGACGTCGTTGGCGACACCCGCTACGCCAAGGTGCAGGCCAAGGTGTCCGGCAAGGCCGCACACCAGTTGGAGCTCGTCTACAACGTGGTGGCGTGGATCCAACGGCTGCACAACCGCCAGCTCGAGCACAAGGAGGCGGCGGTGCGTGCCGGGAGCGCGCAGTCGGCTTTCGACGTCAACTCGTGTGTGGTGCTACACCAGCTGTTCACGCTCGTGAGCGCCCGCTACAAGGTGCTCACGTTGGCAACATACGACACGGCGGCGTCCGAGACTCTGCGGACGTTGGTCTTTGGCCACAACGAGCAGGAAGTGTACTGCCCGGCCTACAACTTCCTGGCGACGGCGCAGAAAGCCAGCCTCGTCCGGGTGGCGGCCCAGCGCCACAGGGATCGCTAGGCGGCGGGCGTCCGTGACGACAAGGATGGCTGGCCGTTCAAGGGGGGGCGCCCCAACCGGGGCGTCTAAGCCTAGCGGCTCGCCGGCGACGCAGACCCCCCGCCGTACCGGGGGGTCGGGCGCGTCCCCTCGCTTGCCGGGGGGCGCCGCAAGCAATAAGGCACGCAAGAGCCGCTGGCCCGACGCCCGGCGTCTGCGGCAGGTGTGGCGACAGCAACAGGACGACGAGGCGGCGGGCGCCGCCCCGCCCTACTCGACGCTGCTCGCCGCCCTGGCAGCATGGACCGCTCTGGGGGCGGCCTACTGGGTCTTGAGGACGATTCAGTACGGCTTCCGTGTCCCTTGGGAGCGGCGGCCGCCCCCAACAAGGTCGGTGGGCTACGCGCTCACCGACGACGAGCTGGGCTGGAGCAGAATCGAGGTCGGACGCTGGGTGCTAACTGGGTACGTGCGGCGGCTGTCCCAGGCCGCCGGCACCGGCTTGCCGTGGGTGTCGCAGACGTTTGTGGCGCACGGTGGCAAGGCGCGGCTGGTGATCGACCACCGCGCCATCAACCGCCACATCCGCAAGCGTGTCTTCCAGTACCAGCGCCTGCAATCTTTTTTGCGACCCTAGTGCCGGTCGAGCACCTCGTCTCGTGGGACGTCAAAGACGCGTTCTACCACGTCCGCATCCTCCCCGCGCACTGGAAGTCCTTCCGTTTCGTTGTGGCAGGGGTCGTTGTCGAGCCGCGGGTGCTTTCGTTTGGGATGAAGCTCAGCTTCTAGGTTTGGACCAAGGTGATGCGGCTGGTCGTGGCCGCATTGCGGTTGCTGGGCTACCGGGTCAACGCCTACGTCGACGACTTTGCGTCGACAGGCCGCGGCCCGCAACCCAGCACCGCCGCGGCAGCGACAGCGGGGCGCCGCGACATCCTGCAGCTGTTCCGGCGGCTGGTGCTGCAGGTGCACCCGACCAAAGGAGAGGCCGTCGGCACGACGCGACTGCCTCTCCTCGGGTTCCTTATCGACACGACGCGGCAGGTGGTCGTGCTGCCGGCGGCGCGGCTGACCAAGCTCGTGACGGGCGCCAAGGTGCTGCTTTCGGAGGCGACCCGACGCTCCTGGCGGGTTTCCTCCTGGAGCTTGCAGCAGTTTTCAGGGATGACCGTGTCGTGCTACCTGGCCATCCCGTCGGCGCTTTTCCGCCGGCGGCGGCTGTACGACGTGACGCGACCGAAGATACGGGTGTCCCGACTGTCGCACGGGGCGGCCCGGGACCTGCGATGGTTCACCATGCTGGAGCAGGAGCCGGGCGTCGGCCGCGCCCTGTGGCCGTCCACGCTTGGGACGCTAACCACCGACGCCTCACCCTACGGCTGGGGGGGGCACTGGCAGCACCTGCTGCCGGCGGCGGGCTTCTTCTCGGCGGCGCAGCGGGACTTACACATCAACGTCAAAGAAGTGGCGGCCGTGCGGTTCTGCCTGCTCGCCTTTGGGTCCCAGCTGCTGGGCGAGGAGGGCCTGCTGCAGTTGCGGGTCGACAGCCGGGTGGCGATGCACGTCATCAACGGCTTCTCGAGCCGCTCGCCGGTGCTCATGGCCGAGCTCCGAAAGCTGCACGAGGTGGCGTTGCTGTACCGGGTGGCGCTGCGCGCGTCGTGGCTGCCCTCGGTGGCCAACGTTTGGGTGGACACCCTGTCGCGGCAAGGCGACCGCGACGACTGGCGCTTGTCGGACGAGATGTTCGCCCGACTACATCTGCGGTACGGCTGCCACACAGTCGACCGGTTCGCCACGCCGCTCAACGCCCTCTGCCCGCGTTCCAACACCAAGATGCACGCGCCCGGCACCGAGGCGGTCGACGCCTTCTCGGTGTCGTGGGATGGGGAGAACAACTGGGTCAACCCGCCCTTCTCCCAGGCCTTGCGCGTGCTGTAAAAGGTGTACGCGGACAAGGCCACGGCGACCGTTGTGCTCCCGGTCTGGGTGGCGCAGGCGTGGTGGGCGCCCGCCGTGGCGACCGCCACCGAGGCGTACCTGCTGCCACGATCGGCCAGCCTCTTCACGTCCGGGCGGAGCCACCGCCCGGCGCCGCCCCCCCGCTGGCGCTTTGCGGTGCTGCGGTTCGTCCACGGCGGCCGCTCGCCGTCGACGCGGGCCAAGGACGCGGAGGCGGCGCGGCGCGCCGATTATCGGCGTGTGCGACACGGCGCTCGACGGCGGCGGCAAGGTGGCGCCGCGACCAAGGTCGGGCACTGGCAGGTGCCTGCCCCGTCCGCGGCGCTGACGCTGCTGCCGCCCGATTCCTCCGAAACTACAGCATCAAGGACTCGACGGCCGACCGGTACGACGGCCAGTGGCGGGGGTTTGCCGCCTACTGCGGAGCGCGGGGCGTCTCTGCGCTCCCCGCCTCGACCGCCACGGTCGTGACCTTCGTTGGCCACCTTTTGCGGAGCCGGCGCATCGTGGCCATCTCCCTCAAGCCGATCATGGCAGCCATCCGCAAGCGGCACGTCGCCGCGGGATTTTCCAACCCGTGCGACGACGAGGCGGTTCGGGAGGCCAAAGCCGGCTTCTGTCGCGCCGGCCTTGACCTCCGACCCGTCCACAAGCTTCGGCGGCTGCCACTGCCGGCCGCCGTGGCCTGGCGGCTCGCCGACTTGGCGTCTCGCTCGCCGCCCGCCCGGCGGCGGCACCTGACGGCGGTGGTACTGCTGTTTTGGTGGATGCGTCGGGCGGGCGACATCACGCGCCTCACGCTCGGCGACGTCGACCCCGGCGTCGACGGCTCCACCCACTACAAGGTGCCTCGCCACAAGACGGAGGTGACCACCGGTTTGCTCGCGCGCTCCCTGCCGCGGGACCCCGGCCCCCACCTCGACCTTCCCCATGCTCTCCTCGCCCGCCTCGTTGTCGCGCTGCACGCCGCTGGTCGCGCGCCCTCTTCCCGGCTCTTTACCTCCTGCGCGCCCCCCACCGCGTCGGCGGTGATGACCGGCTGGCTGCGCGACGGCCTGCGTCGCCTTGGCGTCACGCCGCCTGTCGGGACGTGCTACTCCTCGCACTCCCTCAAGTCGGGCGGCGCCACCGCGGCCAACGCCATTGGCGTCAACCGCGGCGTCATCGCGGCGCTTAGCGCCACAACCGAGGTGACGTTGGCCGCCATCTACATCTCCGCCTTGTGCATCCCGTCTGTTTTTGATAGGTATTTTTTCGCCCGCCTCCTTCCCCGATAGCGGCGGCGGGCGTACTTCATCGTGGTTGGCACACGCAGGCTCTCTCTCTCTTGGTAACCCCTCCGTATAGCTTGTCCGTCGGTTATTGTACCTTGGGCGGCGATTTAGGGGGGTTGAGGCGAAGAAACTTTCGACGTGTTCGGGGAATGGGCCTGTTTCCATTCCCCACCGGGGAAGTCTGCGAGGATTCGGATCCCGCCGGAGATCATTTCGCCGGCGGCACCCGCGGCTCCGAGCCGCAGCGCGCTCTGTAGCCACACAGACGCGCCGTCCTGATCCGTCCCCAGCACCCTTAAGGAGCCGCCGCCCGCGGCTCCCTCCTGGTCCCCCGGCTCCCCACGTCCGCTGTTTTTCCGCTGTGTTGGCGGTAAAATGGCGTCCACCTTTCAACGGTGGGCGTGATGGGGCTGCAGACTCATGGCGTCGATCTCGTCGCCTACCCCCCGCTCGAAGAGCGGGTTTTGGGACGTTTGTCCCTCCGCGCCGGCCTTTATGGCGACGGTTAACCGCGTGGCGATCACCCCCGCCCCCTTCATCCTGGCCCTTTCCCTCGTCTTCTGGGCTCTCCCTGTCGCCGAGGCCACCCGCGCCCGCCGGGGCGGCGGGGCGGCCAACCCCCCAACCCCCAAGAAGGCTACCGGTGGCGGCTCCGCCTCCGACGCGTCTGGCGCCTCCGGCTCAGGATCAGGCGGCGGTTGTGACGGCGCCGACGACGCCAGTGGAGTCGGCGGGGGCGGCGGCGCCGGCGGTGGTGGTGGTGGTGGCGACGGCGGCGGTGGCGGCGAAGGTGGTGTCGGCGGCGGCGGGGGCCCAAGCGACCACGACGAAGGTCCCTCTCCGTACGACACCGACGACGACGTGGAGGAAGACCTGGCCGACGACGAGGACGAGGACGACGACTACTGCCCCGACGGGCGGTGGTCGCCGCCATACAAGAGCGCCTTTGACGTGTCCGAGGTCCGGCGCGTGCGCCTGAGCCGTCCGGTCATCCGCGGCTTCTACCTTCCGCCGGTCGGCGACGCCCGCTCCCGCAACCCCGCGCCCTTTGACGTCCTTGGCGACACCCGCTACGCCAAGGTGCAGGCCAAGGTGTCCGGCAAGGCCGCCCATGAGATGTAGTTCGTCTACAACGTGGCGGCGTGGGTCCAACGGCTGCACAACCGCCAGCTCGAGCACGAGGAGGCGGCGGTGCGGGCCGGGCGCGCGCAGTCGGCGTTCGACGTCAACTCTCGTGTGTCGCTGCACCAGCTGTTCACGCTCGTGAGCGCCCGCTACAAGGTGCTCTCGTTGGCGACCCACAACACGGCGGCGTCCGAGACTCTGCGGACGTTGGTCTTTGGCCACAACGAGCAGGACGTGTACTGCCCCGCCTACGTCTACCTGGCGACGGCGCAGAACGCGAGCCTCGTCCGTGTGGCGGCCAAGCGCCACGGCGACCGCTACGCGGCGGGCGTCCGTGACGACAAGGATGGCAAGCCGCCCAAGGGGGGGCGCCCCAACCGGGGCGTCTAAGACTAGCGGCTCGCCGGCGACGCAGACCCCCCGCCGTACCCGGGGGTCGGGCGCGTCCCCTCGCTTGCCGGGGGGCGCCGCAAGCAACAAGGCACGCAAGCGCCGCCGGCTCGACGCCCGGCGTCGGCGGCAGGTGCGGCGACAGCAACAGGAGGACGAGGCGGCGGGCGTCGCCCAGCCCTACTCGACGATGCTCGCCGCCTCGGCAGCATGGACCGCTCTGGGGGCGGCCTACTGGGTCTTGAGGACGATCCAGTACGGTCTCCACGTCCCGTGGGATCGGCGGCCGCCCCCAACAAGGTCGGTGGGCTACGCGCTCAACGACGACGAGATGAGCTGGAGCAAGATCGAGGTCGGACGCTGGCTGCTAGCTGGGTACGTGCGGCGTCTGTCCCAGGCCGCCGGCGCCGGCTCGCCCTGGGTGTCGCCGACGTTCGTGGTGCACGGTGGCAAGGCGCGGCTGGTGATCGACCTCCGCGCCATCAACCGCCACATCCGCAAGCGGGTCTTCCAGTACCAGCGCCTGCCATCATTTCTGGCGACGCTAGTGCCGGGCGACCACCTCGTCTCGTGGGACGTCAAGGACGCGTTCTACCACGTCCGCATCCTCCTCGCGCACCGGAAGTTCTTCCGTTTCTTTGTGGCAGGGGTCGTCTACGAGCCGCGGGTGCTCCCGTTTGGGATGAAGCTCAGCCCCTGGGTTTGGACCAAGGTGATGCGGCCGGTCGTGGCCGCGTTGCGGTTGCAGGGCTACCGGGTGAACGCCTACGTCGACGACTTTGCGTCGACAGGCCGCGGCCCGCACCCCAGCACCGCGGCGGTGGCGACAGCGGGGCGTCGCGACATCCTGGAGCTGTTCCGGCGGCTGGGGCTGCAGGTGCACCCGACCAAAGGAGAGGCCGTCGGCACGACGCGACTGCCTCTCCCCAAGTTCCTTATCGACACGACTCGGCAGGTGGTCGTGCTGCCGGCGGCGCGGCTGACCAAGCTCGTGACAGCCGCCAAGGTGCTGCTGTCGGAGGCGACCCGTCGCTCCCGGAGGGTTTCTTCCAGGAGCTTGCAGCAGTTTTGTGGGCTGGCCGTGTCGTGCTACCTGGCCATCCCGTCGGCTCGCTTCTACCTGCGGCGGCTGTACGACGTGACGCGACCGAAGATGCGGGTGTCCCGACTGTCGCACGGGGCGGCCCGTGACCTGCGGTGGTTCACCATGCTGAAGAAAGAGCCGGGAGTCGGCCGCGCCCTGTGGCCGTCCACGCTTGGGACGCTCACCACCGACGCCTCCCCCTACGGCTGGGGGGGGCACTGACAGCACCTGCTGCCCGCGGCGGGATTCTTCACGGCGGTGCAGCGGGACTTGTACATCAACGTCAAAGAAGTGGCGGCCGTGCGGTTCTGCCTGCTCGCCTTTGGGTCCCAGCTGCTGGGCGAGGAGGGCCTGCTGCAGTTGCGGGTCGACAGCCGGGTGGCGATGCACGTCATCAACGGCTTCTCGAGCCGCTCGCCGGTGCTCATGGCCGGGCTCCGAAACTTGCACGAGGTGGCGTTGCTGTACCGGGTGGCGCTGCGCGCGTCGTGGCTGCCCTCGATGGCCAACGTTTGGGCGGACACCCTGTCGCGGAAAGGCGACCGCGACGACTGGCGCTTGTCGGACGAGATGTTCACCCGACTGCAGCTGCGGTACGGATGCCACACAGTCGATCGGTTCGCCACGCCGCTCAACGCCCTCTGCCCGCGTTTCAATACCAAGATGCACGCGCCGGTAAGGGAGTTTAACTGGGTCAACCCGCCCTTCTCCCAGGCCGCGCGCGTTCTGAACAAGGTGTACGCGGACAAGGCCACGGAAACCGTGATCCTCCCAGTCTGAATGGAGCAGGAGTGTTGGGCGCCCGCCGTGGCGTCCGCCACCGAGGCGTACCTGCTGCAACGATCGGCCGGCCTCTTGGAGTCCGGGCGTTGCCACCGCCCCGCGCCGCCCCCCCGCTGGCGGTTGGCGGTGCTGCGGTTTTTTCAAGGCGGCCGCTCGCCGTCGACACGGGCCGAGGACGCGGCGGTGGCGCGGCGCGCCGATTATTGGCGTGTGCCCCACGGCGCTCGACGGCGGCGACAACGTGGCGCCGCGACCTAGGTCGGGCACTGGCGGGTGCCTGCCCCGTCCGCGGCGCTGACGCTGCTGCCGCCCGCTTCCTCTGGAACAACAGCATCAAGGAATCGACGGCCGACCGGTACGACGGCCAGTGGCGGGGCTTTGTCGCCTACTTCGGCGCGTGGGGCGTCTCCGCGCTCCCCGCCTCGACCGCCATGATCGTGACCTTCGTTGGCCGCCTGTATCGGAGCCGGCGCATCGCGGCCATCTCTCTCAAGCCGATCATGGCGGCCATGCGCATGCGGCACGTGGCCGCGGGAGTTTCTAACCCGTGCGACGACGAGGAGGTCCGGGAGGCCCAAGCTGGCTTCTGGCGAGCCGGCCTTGACCTTCGACCTGTCCACAAGCTTCAGCGGCTGCCATTGCCGGCCGCCGTGGCCTGGCGACTCGCCGACTTGACGTCTCGCTCACCGTCCGCCCGGCGGCGGCACCTGACGGCAGTGGTAATGCAGTTTTGGTGGATGCGTCGAGCGGGTGACATCACCCGCCTCACGTTCGGTGACGTCGACGCCCGCGTCGACGGCTCCACCCACTACAAGGTGGCTCGTCACAAGACGGAGGTGACCACCGGTTTGCTCGCGCGCTCCCTGCCGCGGGACCCCGGCCCCCACCTCGACCTCCCCCATGTTCTCCTCGGACGCTTCGTCATCGAGCTGCGCGCCGCTGGTCGCGCGCCCTCTGCTCGGTTCTTCACCTCCTGCGCGCCCGCTACCGCGTCGGCGGTGATGACCGGCTGGCTGCGCGACGGCCTGCGTTGCCTTGGCGTTACGCCGCCTGTCGGGCCGTGCTACTCCTCGCACTCCCTCAAGTCGGGCGGCGCCACCGCGGCCAACGCCATTGGCATCAACCGCGGCGCCATCGCGGCGCTTAGCGCCACGACGGAGGTGACGTTGGCCGCCAACTACATCTCCGCCTTGTGCATCCAGTCTGTTTTTGATGGGTATTTTTTCACCAGCCTTCTTCCTCGATAGCGGCGGCGGGCGTACTCCATCTTGGTTGGCACACGCGGGCTCTCTCACTCTTGGTAACCCCTCCGTATAGCTTGTCCGTCGGTTATTGTACCTTGGGCGGCGATTTAGGGGGGTTGGGGCGAAGAAGCTTTCGGCGTGTTCGGGGAATGGGCCTGTTTCCATTCCCCACCGGGGGAAGTCTGCGAGGATTCGGATCCCGCCTGAGATTTTCTCACCGGCGGCACCCGCGGTTCCGAGCCGCAGCGCGCTCTGTAGCCACACAGACGCGCCGTCCCGATCCGTCCCCAGCACCCTCAAGGAGCCGCCGCTTGCGGCTCCCTCCTGGTCCCCCGGATCCCCACGTCCGCTGTTTTTCTGCTGCACGCCGTCCCACCCTGCCCGCACTCCGTGCCCGACCACTGCTTATCTCATTTTCGAGGGGGCGTCTCTTGAGTGGCTCATTTTCTTTTCCGAACTGTTCTGGTTCATTTTTTCGTCTGCAGCTCGACTACTATATAGAAACATCACATGGCACACGCGGGCTCTCTCTCTCTTGGTAACTTGGAAGTCGCTGCGCGTGGTCGCCGGGCGCAACTCAGGGCGGTGGCCACCGCCCCCCTGCCCCCCCCTATGTGGGGGAGGGCCGGGGGGCAGGGGCCGTCCGGGCCCTGTGATCCCTGTGGCAGGACAGTCCTTCTCAGCCACGTAACTTCATTCGCTTTTAGCGTCATCGCGACCCGTCCAACACTGAAAGCATTGTTAAAAATAAGAAGCTATCGCAATATTCATGCCACGTTGCACAACGTGTCTCATTGAGCACCTGAAGTCCGACGTAACACCACTGTTTTGATGAAGAAGCCCTCTTTTTGTTCGGGTCACGGAAATCAAACTACCTACTTGATTCTGGCTTCTGCTCACAAAGAATAGCCGTGCGGCTATCGCTTTTCTATTTCGAGTCGAGGCTATCTCACGGGAGCCTCTGATTGGCCCATATGATGGACTGCAAGTTCCTTCTGGGCAGTGATGGTCGCCGTTCCGGAACTTCCGCATGAGCTGTCGTACATGGCAATCGTCCTACAGCGACGCCCTTCTGGGCGTGGACGTCATCAAGCGCTGCACATTTTGACCTGTTTCTCTGTCCGTCGGCCGACGAGCGTCCTCTGCGCCTTCGTTATGGTTGATACGGCCGCTCACCACAGTTGTCAACTGCCGCTGCAGTGAATCAAGTCCTTGTGGAAAACATCGTCTTTATCGGACCCAGAAAGGACGTGGTGATAGGAATCCTGCAGGTCCTTAGGCTGATGATAGCAAAGCAGCCAACCGCCGACGTACACGTGGCTGTCTGAGGACGCGGACTTGGTTCTAGAATGGAATAGCCGATAGAGGAAGCCTGAGATGTTGACAATGCTCTGACACGCCCTCAGATCCCAGAGGACACGAATTTGGTCGTCTCGGCGACGAGGACGCCCCCGAGGCCATGACCGAGAATGATTTGATGACCATTTGCTCTGGCTTTGTGCGCGGTGAGATGGGTGGGACTGCGGGCGGTGGGGCGGCCGGTGGAGGCAAGGCGAGCCGACGTCCCGTGATGCTGCAAAGTATCTTTGAGGCAGAGTGGCAGAGGCCAAGAGAGTGTATCGCATGCAGCTGTTTCCTCCATGTTTTCTGGCATTTTTGTGGTCCTTTGAACCATCCGAATTGCAAGAGTATTGGGTACTTTGAATCGCCTATCAAGTAAGTGTCAAAACATGGGGGCTACATTAGGGGCGTGAGAGGGGCGTGCCAATGTTGGGGGCGTGCAGAAGGGCGTGATTAGGCGTGCAACGCCCACCCCGCCACCCAAAAAGGGGCGTGATGCACAACCCTAAACTTTAGTCACATGTGCAGTGCGACTCGGAGCGGTAGGAGGAGTTTATGTGGTCCATTGCTCAGGGACCAGGAATTGTGAGTGAAGGTAAATCGTCAAGTCTTTTGGAACTGACGCTCCTGTCCCACTCGATTGCAACCTGCGGCGGCGCGTCGTCCCTCGCGTCTGTCCGTCGCTCGTCCCCAGTCGACGCCGTGTCTTGCCACCCGTACACGACGGCGCCACGTCCGTCGTCCGCCTCGGTCGTGGTGACGCTGTCAAATGCGGTGGGCCTGGCCAGTTTTTCGATGTAAGAGTTCCCGCAGTTTGTCCAGCTCCGCTGCCCCCACCTCGTCATGCAGTTGCGTGGTGGCGCGCACCGTCACCGACGCCCCCGTACGTTCTGGCGTGACCCGTCTGCTGCGTTGGCAAAACGGACACCCCACTGTACCAGTGGATTGCCCCCCTCTCACTCGATCGTCGTGACGCTGTCGAGTGCGATGGGCCTGGCCGCTTTTTCAATGCAAGAGTTCCCGCAGTTTTGCCCAGCTCGGCTGAACCCCACACCGTCATACAGTTGCGTGTCGCTGTGCACTTTTGCCTGTGCCCGCGCGCGTTCCGGCTCGGCCCATCTGCCGCGCTGGCACAGTGGCTGCTGCACAGCATCAGCGGGCGTCATCATTGTGACAGGCCATGCTGTACAAGGCGAGGCCATGTATGGCATGCTTACAAGTCTTTTGCACGACGCGGACGAAAGTGACCTGCTCTTCCTCTCACCGACGGCTGAGGTGTCTTCCGCGGTCTCCCCAGGACAGCACATGGCTAAAAATAAAATGAGGCATTGCCCACGTCCCGTTCCAGTACGACTGTGAGGGTGGGATGCCCTCCCCGGCTCCTGCATGATGCCTGAAACTGTGTCCCGACCGACTGAGCATGCTGTGGGGGACGCCCGCGGGGGCGCTCTCGGACAAAAACCCCACGCGCGGTAGTGGCCGTGCCCAATTCTCGCCGCGTCATCCTGACGGATGGCGCGCGGCGGGCGCCCATCGCTTGTCTGCGGGGGAGTTCTGCGGCAACCGCCCAGCGCGCGACGGCGCAGTGGCAAGGGCCGCTCCGCTTGAGGCCGACGTGGCCCGCCCGCGTCCGCCCTGTGAGCGCGCGGCAGGCACCAGCTGCAGCCTCGCCCGTTGGTCGCGACGGCGGCAGCACGAGGCCCGGCCGAGTCACTGCCAAGTGGCTCGGACCCGCTCCCTGCGCGAATCCGCCGCCCCCACTGTCGTAAGCGCGCGGGCGTGCACGGACAGAGGTGGCGACCGCCATCCATCCCTGCAGATGCGGGCGGGAGGGGCCGGTAACGGGGCGGGGGGGGGCCCCCGCCTCTCCCGCGGCGCTCGCAAAGAGGGCCGCTGCACCGCCCGTTGCGGGTCACTATCGGTTGGCACCCGCGGCGCGTGCTGTCGCGCCCCGTGCTGTCGCGGCGCGCCACACATTTGGGGGTTCACCCCGCATGAGCGGCTGTGCTGGTCACGGGTGAGCCGCGTGCTGATGTCGTGAGCTGCAACGTCGCGGAAAAGGGTAGTGGCAATCTACCTGTGCGTCACGGTATGCAGACGAGTCAACTCACCGCACGTAGCGGGCCCGTCACTGCCAGATCACGCCGGTGGAGCCCCTGTGGGGCGGGCTCCGCACGTCTGCGAGAAAATCCAGCGGGCCCCAACCGCGCCGCCAGCACCGCCTATATTTTTTCCACCCATTCCTTCCACGGATGCGGCGCAGGGCGCCCGAACCGAGAGACAGTCTGGTCGCGCATCGCGCACGGGTCGGCCCATCAAGATTGCCATGCTCCGGGTGGCCCCACGGCCGCTGACCCTCCCGCCCCGGGTGAGCCCAGAGGCCATTACGCCTGTCTCACGTCTGACCGATTGGCCGGTCGCGGCCCGCTAGTAGGGACCAGGGCGCAGGAGCGTGCCAGGTCCGTCAGGGGGCACTTACCGGGGCGCCCCACTGGCCAGACTCACCTCGTTGTGGCCCGCACTCGGCGCGCTGCAGGGGAGAGTCGGCCTCCAATCCGCGCCCCCACAGCAGCTGCGGGGGCACGCACAGGAGATTCTGCGCGCGCGCCGCCCTCCTCCCTCCCCCTGGTCTTCCCCTGGCCAGCCCCCAAACAAGCGCCCACGCCACGCTGTGCAGGCGCTGCTGAGGGCGCGGCAGAGGCGGCAACAGGCGCGCGCTGTGTGCCCGCACAGTTCTTCACGCCGACGTCAGCGCGCGGTTGGCCCGGCCACCAGACGCGCCTACGCGCCCCCCCGCCCCCCCGCCCGCAGGTTTGCGCGCCCGATCTGTCCCGCCGCCGCCCCCCACACAGGTTGACACGCGCGCGCCGGCGGGCTCCCGTACCCCTTCATCTGTGGGCCCTCCGGCCGGTGCGCGAGCCTTGTGTGTTGCATAGCCGCACGCATCGCACGGCACGCACCCGACGTGGTGCGCGGACCAACACGACAAGCCACACGCGCTCGACCGATCGACGACAGGTTCGTCTTGCCTCTGCGCGCAGCAGCGTGACCGACGAAGAGCAAGCCACAAGCGGCGGGTGGTCATCCTCTTCACGCCCCGACCCCTCACACGTTCCCCCTTCCCCCTGCCAACCATGGACGGCAACGACGGCGCCCTCCGCCGCGGCGGCGTGAGCACCGGCGGCGGCTCCTTCAGCTCGATGCTCGGCGGGGACGCGTTTGGCCTCGCGGACCCCCTCGCCCTCGGCGCCTCGTCGGCGGGTGCGCCCTCCCCCTACTCGGGTCCGTATGGGGACTATTCCGCCGGCGGCAACGTTGCCTCGAGGGCCATGACGGGGGCCACGTCGGGGGCGGTCGGCGACTCGCCCGCCGCCGCCGTCGGCGGCGGCGACGGGGGTGTCCCCCCCAACGGTTCGCCCGCCGTCACCGTCGGCCGCGCGGCGCCGACCCCACCCCCCGACGTGGAGCGGCGCGGGAGCGCCTCCTCCTCCCTCTCCATCCCCCTCCTCGTGCGCCTGCCGTCGGGCGAAAAAACGCAGCTGGACGTGCCCGCCGACGCGACCGTCGGGGATGTGCGCCGCCGCATCGCGGCGGCCTCCCCCGAAATGCCCGCCGCCATGGAGGGCGTGCGGCTGCAGTGGGCGGGCACCGAGTTGAACGACCCGGCGGCCGCGCTCGACGACTACCACATCCCAGACACGTACGACCAAGCGTTTGGGCTGCTCCGCGCCATTGACAGCCGCGGCGCGCCGGGCGTCACGGCGGCGGCGATGGACACGGCGGTGGCGGTCGTGTCGTCCGCGTCGCGCGGGGAGCGCAACATGGAGCGCCTCGTCGCGGAAGCCGAGTCGGCCGCCATGGCGTCTCACATGGGCGGCCTCGCCGTTGACGGCGACAGCAGGGGTGGTGGCGGTGCTGGCGCCGCCGCCGAGCCCCATCTGGACGAGACCGAAGTGGAGCAGCCGAGCCTCTCGGCCATTCGCCGCGCGTCGGCTGCCGCCGCCGCCCGGTCGTCGGCGGGCGTGGGTGCCGGTGCCGGCGGCGGCGGCGGCGGCGGCGGCGGCGGCGGCGGCGGCGGCGGCGGCGGCGGCGGCGGCGGTGGCGGCGTCGGCGGCGGCGTCGGCGGCGGCGGCGGCAGCACGACCGAGATGGGCACGGGGCCGGCCGCGGGGGGGCCGTGGCCGGCCGCCGTTGGCGACGGTCCCGCCGCCTCTGGGGTCGTGCGCGCCCTCTCCCGCAGCCTCCCCGACCTCTTTGCCATGCCCTCCACGGGCAGCGCGGCGTCGTGGGGGTGGGGCGCCGGGCTCGCCACCGACGACGTGCCGCCACCGCCGGGGTGCCTCGACAGTCGGCAGGGGAGTGGCTCGTTGCCGGGGGTGGCAGCAGGCGGGAGTGCGGGGCGGAGTGCGCCGTCCGACGGGGGCCTGGGGCGCACGTCGAGCGGCGGCACGTGGATGGACGATGTGATTGCGTCGCTGGGGCCGTCTGGCGCCGCCGGTGACGGCAGCGGCGGGGACGGGGACTCGGAGGAGGGCGACGGCAGCTCGGGCACGGGCTCGGAGGAGGTTGATGGGACAGGTACGGGCACCGCCGCCCAGGCGGGGACGACGGGAGGTCGCCCGCCCACCGGCCCCGGCGCCAATGGCAAAGCAGACGTCGGCGCGACCGGGGCCGCCCAAGGCGGCGACGTCAAGCCCGGGGACACCAAGGCCGGCATCGTCAAGGCCGGCGACACCAAAGACGCCAAAGCCGCGGGCCCCCGCGTCCCCAAGAAGCGCGGCCGCAAGCGCAAGAACCCGGAACTCACCGACGCGCAGCGCATTCAGGTGCGGCAAGCGCAAAACCGGCAGTCGGCCAAGCAATCCCGCCTCCGCCGCAAGGCGCAGGCGGCCGACCACCAGCGGATGGTGTCCGAGTTGACCAATGAGAACAGTCACCTCCGCGAGACGGTCGGGAGCCTCCACGCGCGCCTCAAGATGCTCGAGAGCATCCTCACCGTGTCGGTGACGCTCCCGGGGTCGGGGCCCGCCGCGGCGGCGGCCGCGGGCCTCACGCCGCCCATCCCGGGGGTCGGCGGCCCGCCGCCGCCGCCGCCGCCGCCACCGCCGCCGCCGCTCACGCACACGCCACTATCGCAGCCGATGGCGCAGCCGCTCGCGCCTGCGCAGCGGCGGTTGCAGCTGCCAACGTCGGCGGGGGGCGACTTTGGGGTCCCGGCGGGGTGCTCCCCCGCCGCTCACCCGTCGCCCGGCGTCGGGCAGTCGCCCATGTATGCGGGCGCGTCCGCGCACGGCGCGCCCGCGGCGCACATCGGGGCGCCCATGTACGCGGCCATGCAGCAGGCCAGAGGCCCAGGTGGCCCGTCGCCCATGATTGCCGGCGGCGGCCCGTCGCCACTGGCCGCCGCCGCCCCCGCCTACCACCGCTCGCCCTACATGTCGGATGGGGGTGGCTACGGGTCCTTGTCCATGTCGACGGTGACGCCGCCCATGTACAACCACCACCACGCCATGGGCGTCGCGGGTGGGCGGATGGCCGTCGCCGGCGGCGGCCGCGCGCCTATGCCCGTGGCCGTGTCGCCGGCGCCCATGGCAACGTATGGGGGGTCCCCCATGGGCCCGCCCGTCGGCGGCGGCGGCGGCGTCGGCGGGGGTAGCCAACAGGCGCGCCTGGCGCCGGCGCCATCGCGGACGGCGCTGCCGCCAATGCAGCCTCCACCCGGCCAGCACCGGCGGCCGGGGGCGCTCGACGGGGGCATGTACGGCGCGATGCCGCCAGGGATGGGGGGGGGGGAGGACGACGATGACCAGCCGACGCTTAGCCGCGCGTTTGGCAACACCCGTGGCTCGTTACCGTCGGTCGGGGGGGGGCTCCCGCGGCTGTCGTCGGGGCGGCGGTAGCCGCGGCGAGGAGGGCGAGGGGTTAGCGTGGCGCGTGCGGTTTTCGGATGCGGATCGGCCGCGCGGCGCGATCATCGCCTGACTGACGAGGCTCGCGTTGGCTGCAGCGGGGCGGCCAGCGCCGGATGAGTAGGGTCGTCGGACATTGTGTGTAAAAAACATCATCATTGCAATGGCGCCAGCTACAAACCACAATCACCCCTCCCCCTCTCTACCCGTCCAGCGCCGGGGCCCACAAACAAAACAAGCAAGGCGCAGTAAAATGACTCGACCCCAACCACAAAAGACTCGCGGCACACACGAGACCCACAAATCCAGTGCCGACGCGGCCGACGGCGGGTCGCGTCTTGTCCATACTCGCAACTCTGGCGGCGGGGCCGCCCAGGTCGCCCTGCGAAAGCAGGCGACCCCCCTCGGGCGCAGGCGCTGACGGCACACCACGCACGCGCCATGCGACCGGCGCCTAGCCGCTGCCGCGCAACACCGCCGACGCTGCATTCTCCGACTCGTCGACGCCGCCGCGCCCATTCTCCGTCGCCCACTGGGCGACGACCTCCAACTCGGTCGACAGCACGACAAAGCCGACGAGCGCGCCCGACGTGCCCCACCCGCCGGCGAGGACGACCTTCCACCCGACGCGCATCTCGCCGAGCACCTCCTCGAGCAGCCGCACGCTGCCGCCGTCGCTCCCATCCACGCCGGCGCCGCCCGCGGCCGCCGCCGCGTCCCGCTCAAAGCGGTACAGGCACACGACCTCCCCCGGGGCGGCCAGCGGCAGCGCGCCGATAAAGCCGTCGACGACGCCCGACGCGATGCCCGCGTCGGCGCCCTCGGCCCCCGCCGCCGCCGGGGAGATGAGGCGGCTCGACGACACGTCGGCGGTCACGTAGCCGTAGCGGCGGAGGCGCTCGAGCACCCCGTCCGACCCCTCAATGGTCACCCCCGCCGCCGGCGCGAGGGTGGTGAGGATGGCCGACGAGCGTGCAAAGCGGAAGGACGTGACCACGCCGCACGCGCGGAGGCGGTGCAGCAGCTGCGACAGCACCGACGGCTGGTCGGCGCCGTCAACGCTGACGGCGAGCGTCACGCCGCCGGGGGCGAGCGCAAGCGCGCGCCGCGCCGCGCCGGCCGCCGTCGAGCCGATGCCGGCGTCGGCCACGACCAAGGCGCCCGCAAAGTCGACGGCCGAGGTGATCCACGCGAGCGCGCGGGCGCCCCGCACGTGCGCCGCATCGTCGGTGAGGATGCCCGCAAGCGCCACCGCGCCCGGTGCGTCGGCGCACGCGCCGCGGCCGGCGGTGGCGACCGCCGCCGCCGCCGCCACCGCCTGGTCGGGCGTCACCGTGATGATGCGGGAGACGAGCGAGTCGACAAACTCTCGCTCGACCGTCGACAGGGAGCCGTAGCGCTCGGAGCGGCCACCACCGACGGGCGTGCTGCCGTCGGGGGCGGCCAGCCCCGCAATGGCCGACGCGGACGACGGGCGGGAGCCGTCGGCGGCGGCGGCGGCGGCCGTCTCCACCTCCTCGTCGATCGGGTAGGCGTAGAGGGAGCCGTTGAGCACGCTCGCCGCCTTGGCTGCCTTGTTGACAACCACGTCGACGGCAACGAGGCTCGCCTTGGGCAACACCGCCCGCATCACCGACGCGGCAGCAACGACGCACGCCACGCGGGCGGGCACGTACACCACATCCACGTCCGCGTCGTCGCCGCCCGCGCCGTCGGTGAGGGCCTCGAGGATGGCCGTCGCGTAGCCGCCGACGAGGTGCTTCTCCCGGTCGCCCATCAGGTTCATCTGGCCGGCCACCGACACGGGGAGGGAGAGGTCGGCCAGCACCGCCGGCGTCGCCGACGCCGACGCAAGCACGTCTGCCGCCGCATCGGCGGCATCGTCGGTGAGCCCCCGGAAGAGGATCGTCGCGCCCGCCGCGCGCACCTGCGCGAGGCGCGTCGTCTTGGCGTCGACAACCGCGGGGCGGGTCGCCCCCCCCGCGTCCGCGTCCGCCACGGTCGGCAGCACGACCGTGCACGGGAGGCGGAGCGCCGCCGCCGCTGACGCCGCCTCGGCACCGAGCGTCGCGCCCGCAAACACCGTCACGGGCTTGCGGCCGGCGCCGCGGGGCACCAGCGGCAGCCCCGCGGCCGTGGCCGACGGGGTGTGGGGCGACGCGGACGTCGGCGACAGGCTGTCCACGCCCCCCGCCGCTTCGGCGAGCGCCGCCGCCGACGCGGCGGCCGACACAAAGAGGGAGACGAGGGCGCGGAATTGGGTGCGGCCGCCGGGCAGCGCGCCGTCACACTTGAGCGCGACGCTGTGCGCACCGGTCGCCGCCGCCACCCCGTGCGCCGACACGAGCGGCGCCGCTTGCTTGGCGAGCACCCCGCGCACGCGGCTGCACGTGATCGACGGCAGCACCGCGTCCATGCCGAGCACGTTGACGTGCGTCGCCGACAGCGACTGGGCCGGGTAGCCCATCCCCGTATCCATATCCGCCCCGTGGTCGTCCATCGTGTCGCCAAAGCCCGACGAGCCGCCGAGGGAGTGGCGCGCCTTCTCCGCCGCCGCGGCGGCGGCCTTGGCGCTCTCCCCCGCGGGCGGGCGGCCGCGCGACTTTTTGGCCTCCCCCGGCGACGCGCCCGACGAGCGGCGGACGCGCTTGGTCTTGACGCCCCCCGCTTCCAAAAAGGCGGCGTGCGCCGCCTGGTGCCGCCGCTCCATGTGCTTGATAAAGTTGGACGTGACCGCCACCGAACCCCGTATTGTGCACCCGCAGTGGAGGCAGACGGCGGACAGGCGCGCGCTGCCGCCCGTCCCATCGACGACCACGTCACAAAAGTGCTCGCTGATGACGCGGGGCGTGCGGCGGCCGCCGCCGCCGGGGGTGATGACGCCCGGCAAAATCGCCGGCGGCGGGGTGCGCGTCGACATGTCCACGGGGTTGTCCCGGCTATTCTTGGCGGGCGTCACCACCGGCGGCGCGGCGACGGGGGCGGGTGTGGTGGATTTTGGGGTGGCAACGACGCCCGCCATGTTTATGTCGACGGTGCTGCCGTTTGGGGGGCGGTCGGCCCCCGCGGGCGCGGCGGTGATGCTGACGGCGAGCCACCTGCCGCCCAACCGGAACGGGTTGAAGTTTTTCACGCGGGGGGGGGGGACGTCCAAGGCCGACGTGACCGCCATTCTCGACGCGGCGGCCGCCGCGCGCGACGCGCGGGGGGGGGGGGACCCGCCCGTCACCCCGCCCGCCCCCGTGCCGACGCACCCCTTCCTCGACGATTATGGCGCGCACTTGGGCGGCTTGATCCGCGCCGCGTGCGGCGCGGGGGACGCGCCGCTGGCGGGCTTTCACATTGTCGTTGACGCGGGCAATGGCGCCGGCGGCTTTTTCGCATCCGTCTTGGAATCCCTCGGCGCCGACACGCGGGGCTCCCAGTTCCTCGACCCCGACGGGACCTTCCCCAACCACGTCCCCAACCCCGAAGACGCAGACGCAATGGCGTCGCTGGTGGCGGCCACGACGGGGGCGGGCGCGGACCTCGGCGTCATCTTTGACACGGACGTCGATCGGAGTGGGGTGTGCGACCGGGCGGGGGGGGGGTCAACCGCAACCGCCTCATCGCCATGGTCGCCCGCATTGCCCTGCGCGAGTGCCCGGGGGGGGTGATTGTCACCGACTCGGTGACGAGCAACGGGCTCACGCGGTTCATTGAGGGGCTGGGGGGGGGGCACCTGCGGTATCGCAAGGTAAGGGGGGGGG
>ENA-ORXT01002835-ORXT01002835.1-marine-metagenome-genome-assembly--contig:-NODE-2835-length-20027-cov-186.992682_pt1 | contig 20027 bp, 9 predicted proteins | sample MGYA00237868_ERZ511482 | MGnify/ENA metagenome assembly ERZ511482
TATCGGTCGGGATGAGAAGATTCGAACTTCCGACCCCACGCCCCCCAGGCGTATACTCTAAACCGGACTGAGCTACATCCCGATAGCGCAAAACTACAAAAATATTATTTCGATTCTTACTATTACATATGCTGGATAAGCGATCTGGTCATTTACAATCTGTACCCTCGATGTAGTCCCCTACAATAATTGGCTATTTGTAGGGTTTTGTGTACATTTATAGAAATTAGGATCATGAAGGGTGCATCAATACTTATTGTAGATGACAGAGAGTTCGACAGGATACTGTATAAAGAGTATTTAGGAGAAGAAGATTATATTTTCAATGAGTTAGACGATGGTGATCAAGTAGCTGATTATCTGAATAATAATAAGGTAGATATCATGCTATTAGACTGGCAGATGCCTCAAATGGGAGGTATGGATGTCCTGAAAGCACTTAAGAATGATCCTCGATATGAAGAACTTCCGATCATCGTCATTACTGGTTTAGAAGATGAGAAAGTACTCGAAGAGGCATTCACTTTTGGTAGCGTCGATTTTCTAAATAAGCCTGTCAGGAAAATTGAACTATTTTCCAGAGTCAATAGTGCTCTAAAATTATACAAAGCTAAGCGGCAATTGAAAAGGCAGACAGACGAGCTACAAGAACTCAATTCTATCATCAAGCAGCAAAAGATAGAACTAGAAAAATCATTAGAGCTAAAGTCAGAGCTGATAGACCTGCGAGAGCAGCAGCATGCCAAGGAAATAGATACCACGCATCGACGCTTATTATCATTCGAACTTGATTCTAATAAAATAAGCAAACAGATATCTGATATCAAAAAAATGTATGATGATGCTTATAAGACGCTAAAGCTTCATACTGATGAGCCAGATATATTTCAGAAAATGAAAAAACTGGAGCGTACGATAAGCTCCATACAGAATGAGCAAGACTCACACGATGAGTTCAAGCGATTATTCGAAAACATAGACCCTAACTTCTTTAAGAGATTAACAAAAATCAACCCTAAACTGACTGCACTTGATCTTAAGCATTGTGCTTATATAAAGCTGAATCTAGATAACTATGAGATTTCTCAACTCCTCAATGTAGAAATCAAAAGTATTCAAATGACCAGATATAGAATCAGAAAGAAACTGAAATTGCAAGAAAATCAAAGCCTTCGAGAGTTCGTTATGTTACTATAATGATGAAGAGCTTACTTTAACTCAGAAAGCATAATGTGAAAATTTATGTGTTATCCTCTTGCTAATCGGTATTGTGATTACGATCATATTCGGAACTAAAAACAACCGTACAATTAATAACTACTTAGATCCTTAACTAAGCTAAGGATGCATAATGTAGGTATGATTAAGGATCTCCAATTCCCTAAATACTTTAATACCGCGATAATACTGAAGTTGTAATTAATTTAATTCTGGAAGGCAAGAGATTCTAAACCAAAACTTATCAATCATAGATATCATGTCAAAAAATTCTATGATATCTATTGGCTTAATCAAATAAGCATTAGCGCCTGAGCTAAAGCATTCATTGATATCCGCACTCAGACTACTGGTAGTCAGTATGATAATGGGTATTTGCTTGAGTATGGTATCTTTCTTAAAGACCTTAAGTAAGTCTTTACCTTGGACTTTAGGAAGATTCAGGTCCATAATCACTAGATCTGGTAAATCTACATATCCGCCATTGATTTTATCCTCTACCCATTGGAGCGTTTGGCCTCCATCCTTGAGTAGATCTAAATCTATCGATAAGTTGTTATCGGTTATAGCTTCTTCAATAAGCTTTATATCCCCCTCATTATCTTCTACTAATAGTACTTTCTTTGTCATTTCTTAGTGGTTTGAAATCTATTCCATTTATTTTTAAAATTAAAGTAACAATCATCTATCAGTATTAAGACGATTGTACCCATCTAAACCCTAAGTATTCCACCCTACAATACGTATATAAACTAGCTTGATTTCTCTACAAATCTTACACCCTAAAAGAATCATAGTCTATTTTAGACTGTAATTTAGTCAATAGCAAGATTTTATTCTTATAAAATCCAACATATTATCAAAATCTTATTATTTAGCCACTATAATCTTAAAAATCACTATTTTATTTTGAATAAAAGGCTTTATGAATTCAATGACAAATCATTGGTTATCCTCAGTTTAGCTCCATATCGGCTATCGATAGAGAGAACTACTTCAATTTAAAATCGATATGTAGCTCACCACATTCATTCTTTATCTGACTTTTAGAAAATTTATACTGTTTTATCGCCTCTTTTGCAGAAGATATTAACCGTCGATCAGAACTGGTCGATCCTTTCTGAGTATACCTAGTACTGACGACTTGGCCATGCTCATTTACGCATAATGATATGACTATGATACCGGTCGCTTGTGACTGATCCTGAATCTTAGGTGCATATTCCAGCTTCCTTCCTGATAGACCAGATTCAGATGGATGAGTCGCCTCACCCGATGATTGCAGTATTTTACCTGTGTGGCTTTCATCATTAGTAACCGATTCGTCACTATTGCCAGAGCTGAATAAATTGGAAAATTCAGCTTTAGCTGAATGATAGATTTCATTAGACGCTTTCTGTTTTACGGCGCTTAGTTCCTCTTGCCTTTCTCTTTTTAGTCTTTCTCGTTCATTTTTTTCTAATTGTAGTCTCAAAGCTTCGACTGATGGATCAGATACTGATACGATTTCACTGGCTACCTCATTTGTATTTTTCACTTCCTCTACGACAGGGATTATTTTATCTGGTGTCTTATTAGATAGTGAAGTTTTTATAGCAGTATTTGCCGCTTTTTGTGTTAGTTTTTTCGTTTGAGGAGTTTTACTTTGTGAAGTAACCTCACTTTTTAAAGCAGCCGCATTTTTTTGACTTGATGATTTTGCTTTTTCGCTACTGTCAGCATCTTGTTCAGCCATTAATTGAGCACTATAGTCAATGATCAAATAGGAGTCTACTTCGATAGATTCACTTTTGGATTGCATGATGGGATATAAGAGCAGTATCAATAAGATAAGGTGGATACATACACTGATGATAATCCCCTTTCTCCTATCTGCATATACCAGATGGGAGGATTGAGAGACCATATATCCGTCATTCATATTCAAATGGTTTGGTTTATACTTCCTCTACAGCAAATAGCGTGCTAATCGTATGATGATTATCTATAATTTGTAAGAACCGTCTCTACTCTATATCGGAATGCGATATCGAGAACTGCAACAACATGTTCATTAGCTACCTTAGGATGTGGAGCGATGGTGATGCTTACTTTTCTACCTTGATTTTTAATTTGTTTAATGGCTTTATCCAGATTCGATAGGCTGACTGCCTTGCCATTGATAGAGTATTTACCACGACTTGAGATGCTGACATTAGTCGGCTTCTGTGTCACACTGGGTGGAACTCGTGATTTACCAGGTAGCTTTAGGTTAAGCGCATTAGGTATGATGAGTGATGATGTAAGCATAAAGAATATCAATAATAGAAATATGATATCCGTCAAGGATGACATACTGAATTGTGGATTGACTTTATTTTTCTTTTTTATTCCCACGATGTCTATTTTCTTGGTTGAGTCGCAATGATAGCCCTCATCCTGAGGCTGTTTGATATTTCTATGATTTCATTGACTTTACTCCATGGCACACCCACTTCTGCTACGATGGCGATGGTTGCATTCTTCACATTCTCCATATCGGCAGATTCTTCCTTGATGCGAGATCTTATTTCTTTGAGTGCTATGCTTTTACCATTGTAAGTGGTCTTCCCGTCGACTGTCATCATAACTGTAAAGTCTGTCGGAGCAATCGTCTTGGAGTCAGACTCTGGGAGATCCACACTGATCTGGACCAGAGAGGATGTCAGCATAAAGAAAATTAGCAATAGGAATATGATGTCTGTCAATGACGACATACTGAATTCTGCACTTACTTTATTTCTTTTCTTCATTCCCATATGCTACGATACTGGTTCTTGTAGCATGTCCATAAAATCGATTGTCGTCCGCTCCATTTCAAATATCACCTTATCCACACTTGCTACAAGAAGATTGTAGCCGACGAATGCTAATATACCTACGAACAATCCAAATGCAGTAGTGATCAAGGCCTGATAAATACCATCTGCTAATACATCCGGTGTGACATTAGACTCGGTCGCCATTTTATAAAATGCTAAGATCATACCTGTCACTGTCCCAAAAAATCCTATCATCGGTGCTGCCCCTGCAATACTCGCCAAAGTAGATAGGCCTTTCTCTAATTTGAAGACTTCTAAATTACCTACATTTTCTATGGCAGCATCTATATCTCGCAGCGGCTTGCCGATACGCATGACCCCCTTCTCTACCATTCTAGCGATAGGAGAATCAGTAGAGCGGCATAGTGCTTTCGCGCCTTCCATATTACCTGATGCAACTGCTGCTTTAACATTATTGATAAAATTTTGATCTATCCGAGAAGCTTTCTTAATCGTCAGCCAGCGCTCTATAAATATATACAATGCCATGACCGACAGGACTAATAGCACGGAGACGATCACCATGCCCAAAGGTCCACCCTTCAGGATTAGGTCAATTAATCGCTTGTAAGTTCCTATCTCCTCTTCCGTAGGAAGATCAGCAGCCTGCATAAATAAATAGCCAATGTCTAGCATGTATTATATTTTAATGAAAAGTTTGACTCGAACTGAACGTTTTAGTTTTTCAGATAAGTATTCAGCCAATTCAAAATTACTGATAATTCGTAATATTAGACTAATATTGCATTTGTTAATGATTGGACTTCAATAATTAATCCACATTTATAAACTCTTGAGCTGATTTTACGTTTTTATCACATATTTTAACAAAACTCAATTATATACAAAATGAAATTATTAAATATCGCACTTATTTTTCTATCATTAGGTCTATTGATATCATGCAATAGTAAGCCTGCTGGAGAAGAAGCTACGACAACTAAAGCTGGAAAAGCAGCTGCGGCCACTGGCAAATTAATGACTGTCAATACTGCTAATTCTACCATAAACTGGACAGGGTCAAAAATAGGTGGAGACCACATGGGCACTCTGAAACTGTCAAATGGATCAGTCTCTGTAAATGATGGTCAGGTCACAGGTGGATCATTCACAATTGACATGAACTCATTGAAGAATACTGACCTGCCAGCAGAGAAGCAAGGAGACTTAGAAGGCCACTTAAAGAATGAAGACTTTTTCGACATCGCTAAGTATCCATCTAGCAAGTTTGAGATTACTAAAATTACTTCTGTCACAGGTGATCCTGCATCATCACATCTGGTCTATGGTAACTTGACACTTAAGGATGTGACAAAGCAGGTGGGATTCAAAGCTAAAATCAATGTCTCTGATTCGGCTGTAAATGTGACTTCTGCCCCATTCACCATAGATAGAACTGCCTTCAATGTGAAGTATGGCTCTAATAAATTCTTCGATAATCTGAAGGACAAGGCCATCAATGATAATATCGCATTGACACTAAATATATCTGCTTCTTAACTAAGATATAAGGCAGATTTCAATAACTGTAATTAGAATTATAAGGTGCGATCTGCGTTGAGTAGATCGCACCTTTTTAGTTCTATCTACACAACTTCCATATTTTTATCCATCATCTTATCTAAGCGCTTACAACATATATATGGGCTAAGTCATTATTATATCTAATAGAATTAATAAATTCGTATAACCATTTATAATAATATGTTTTCCAGAGTCCATTCTTTCCTCCTATTTTTATCAGTTATTTTATTCTCCCTCGGCATGCACTCATGCAAAGGAGACCAGAATACAGCGACGGCACAGGCCACTAACTATAGCCCGTCAGCTCAGTCTACAGCCATGACATCATCAGCTGATGCCACAAGAGATCCAGTGATGGGTGGTGCAGCTGATATTAAGGTCAAAGCCATAGGCGCCCCTGCAGGCAGTGTATTTCTAATTGGAATATTAGGAGACCAAAGATTTAGAATGGATTCTACTCAAGTCAATCCTCAGGGAGAACTTTCATTCGTAGATCCGGGAGGATATCCTCAAGGACACTACTTCGTCTATTTTTCAAATAATAGAAATTTCCAAATATTAGTGGGTGAGGATCAAGAATTCTCTATTTCAGTAGATATGGCAGATGTGCTAAACACAATGCAAGTATCTGGAAGCATAGATAATGAATTGCTCTATGATAACATGCTATTTGAAGAAGGTCTTAGACCTCAGTTTGCTGCGATTGCAGAGGAGCTACAAGGTCTACAAGAAGGTACGCCAGCTTATGATAGCGTGAAGTCTAAACAAGCAGACCTGGTGAGTCAGCGTAAATCACATCTTGCAGAAGTATTCCGTAAGCACCCCACGTCTCTATACACTTCATTCAAGAAAGCAGGTCAAAACCCTGACCCTCGAATGGACTTAGAAGAACAAGCCAGACTTGCCGCCTACAGAAAAGACTTCTGGGCGAATGTAAATTTTGGTGATGCCAGACTATTAAGGACTCCTGTTATATTCAACAAGCTTAAGCGCTATATGGATGAGCTGACAGCTCAGCATCCTGACTCAGTCACTAACGCAGCGATATATTTAATTGATCGAGCAGAACCTTATCCAGATTTTTTCAAGTTTTTCGCTAATTGGGTACCACTCACCTATGAGCCAACTAAGACGACACTGATGGACCCTGAGATGGTCCTGACTCGGATCATCCAGCGATACTTTACTCATGAAAAAGCCTTCTGGATAGACAGTGTCTCTATTTATGGATTTCAGCAAAGAGCCGCAGAGATGGCCGGCAGCATATTAGGCAATAAAGCGCCAAATGTCACATCTACTGATCAGAATGGTCAATCTCAAACCCTCTTAGATAAGAAAGCCGATTACCTAATCGTCTACATGTATAATCCAGAATGTGAACACTGTATGGAGCAGACACCTAAGCTTGTAGATTTTTACAACGAGAAAAGTCGTAAAGACATAGATGTATATGCCATTGCCATAGATACAGATGATACGAAGTGGAAGAACTACATAAAGAAAAATAACATGACATGGACCAATGTCCATGATCCTACTAATAGGTCTATCTATGGAAAATACTACGTAGATCACACCCCAGAATTATATGTCCTTAATCCTGATAGAATCATCATTGGAAAAAATCTAAAGGTGAATCAAGTCATGACTGTTGTCAATCGAGATAAGGAGAAGAGAGGGTAAGTCATCGCAGGAACAACAACAATCCATCATTTTATGTCCATTAATGTACTGGTATGACTATTAGTACCTTATCATTTGTATATAAATTGTAAGTATTAGGTAGTTTTCTGTAGTCTATTTGTAGAAATATGTAGATCAAATGTCTATCATTTGGTAAATTCCTATACATTTATCACATCTGGAGCGTAGACTAACACCTTTTAACTGCTATGAATCAAATCTTCATAAAGCAATTACTATATCTATGTTTATTCATGAGTAGTTGCTATTTAATCGCGCCTCAAGTTATTGCTCAAGAAGTACTCTCATTATCCTTAGTCCAGCAGAACGACAAAAAGACAAGGTCTGATCTAAAAATACCAGATAAAGCATTGGTCTTTGAGATTGAAAACAAAATCATTTCGAATCTGGGTAAAATATTATCCAATAGATTGAGGATCGACTTAGAAAACTCTTTTCAATGGGATATAGAACTCTATGAAGTACAGCTATTATCAGCTGAATATCACTCTGAAATGATGGTAACTCATAAAGACAGAATACTATTTCCTTCGCACAATGTAAGATTTTATCAAGGCCACCTATCTGGCGATCCTGCTTCTTCAGTCAGTCTGACTGTGACTGATCAGACATTTCATCTGATGGTGAATGAGCCAGGGAGTACTTATTATATAGAACCGCTGATAGCACTTTATGACAATAGCCCTGAAGGCCAATTCATGATGTATAATTCTTCAGAGATAGATCAGAATCACAATACAATCTGTCATCATGACGAGAAAAATAAAATGAAAGATCGATTAAAAAAACAAGTCGATCATTCAATGACTTGTGTTGAGATTGATATGGCTATTGCATTAGACTACTCTTATGTAAAGCAGAATTTTTTAGATGCGCAATCAGCCATTAACCAAAGTCTTAATGTACTTCATATGGTAGCTGTAGATTTCCAAGATCAATTCAATACTGATATACATTTTAGAGTCAGCGAGCATGTTGTTTCTAATTGTTTGACTTGTGATCCATGGACTTCCTCCTCTGATGTCGTCCTACTATTGGATGATTTTTCAGCGTGGGCACAAGACGGAGGATTTAATCAAGATCATGACTTGGGTCAGCTATGGACGAGTAGAGATCTACATAAAGATTTAAATCACAGCTACGTCGGATACTCTCATAAGGGATCAGTCTGTAGTGACCAATCATATCATATACTGGAAGACTTACAGATCAATGATTGGAAAAGAAGAGTCCTATGCTCACATGAGATCGGACATAATCTTAACTGTAGCCATGACCCTCACGGTTCTAATACCATCATGTCACCTACCTTAGTAGATGCGAATACTTGGTCAGAAAATTCAAAATTAAACATCAATCAGTTTATTGACCAAGCAAGCTGCTTAACTCCATGTATAGATCAATCATGTGAGACTATCAAGAACATTAGCATCATAGACTTTTCTAATACATCATTGGTTTTGGACTGGGATCCCGTTAGCAATGGATCTTATCAGACTGTATTAAAAAACCTCAGTACAGACTCCATAGTTCTTGATACCATGACCAATACGACAGAGCTTGAGGTAGATCAATATTTCCCTCCTTGTCAAGAATTCGAATTAGAAATTAAAAATTTATGCAGCAATGGCATGGCATCGTCTTCTAAGAAATCACTATTCCATACTTCTAATGATCAGCAGATAGAAATCCTCCATATTAGTACTGCTGAATGCATTCCGGGAGAAGTCAGCCAATATAGATTAGATATCGAAATAGAACATCGCTCTCTTCTCGGTACACCATTCTATGTTGACATTAATGATATCAGCTACACTCAATACTTCAGCAGCAGTCCACAGACAATCAGCATCGATCATTTGATTTCTTTGACTCCACAGATATCTTCTATTGACATATATTCGAATCATAATGGATTAAAATCCTGCGTAAGCACAAGCACATTTCAAAGTCCAAATCAGTTTTGTGATCTATTAATCACAGAAAATTTTAATCAATGTGTCTTACCATCAGACTGGGATGTAACTTCAACTAACTTGTCATACTTCTCTTATCCATACGACTGGGGAATCGGAGATGAAATGAGGCCCATATTAAATTATGCCAAGGAGGATAACTCTCCGAGTGATCTTACGATCGATGGATCATGCATGGCATATTTCGATGATGATGTATTTTCATCAATTAACTATACAGGAGTTATAGAGCTATATAGTCCAGCATATGATATATCTCAGTATGAAAATAATACCATTAGTATTGACTATATTTTCCACTCATTTGATGATGCTAAAAATGGTAATGCCAGTTACTTTTCAATAGAAGCTTGGGATGGTCATGAATGGATCAGCCTTTTATATGACGACGAAAATTTGTGTCCTTGGTCAGATGTCTGGGACGCTCAGTGTGTCACTCAGTTTAGCTCACATATCGACACTTTAAGGAATCAAAATTTTCAAATCAGATTCATCTATTCAGATGGAAATTCGGGAGACTGGACTGGGATGGTCGCTCTTGACAATTTTATTTTAGAAGGTTCTAATCCTGTTTATATAGGATGCACAGATCCTTCAGCTACAAATTATAATAGCGAAGCTTTGATCGACGATGAGAGTTGTTATTCCTGTCATAATGGAGTGATGGATGGCTTAGAGATAGGGATTGATTGTGGCGGGCCTGACTGTGAAGGATGCATCTATCCATGTGATACTCCATTAATGGAGATACACGAGGTCGAAGAATATAAGACTTATGAGAATGCTGATACCATCTTGATCGATGCTATGATAAATCTAACTGGAATTAATATTTATCCAGGGCAAGTCGCTATTATGAATCCAGGATTTGAAGTCACAGATGGGATTACTATAGAGTTATCAATAAGTCCATGTGATGAAGAATAGCTAAAATAAAAAGACCAGCACTCCTCTTAGGAAATGCTGGTCTAAAACTGAAATCAAATCAATCCTAATCTAAAACTATCATTTTCATCATTGAACTATTAGACCCACTATCCAATTGATAGAATAATAATCCAGACTTGTTAATGTCTTTTCTTTCTAATCGTAATTCATTGTAACCACTTTCATATTCATTAGTGTAAGACCTTAGTAGCTGACCGTCTGCATCTAAGATACTTATGGTAGCTTCGCCAGCTTGTGGCAACTCAAATCCAATCACTGTCTCTGAGATGAAAGGGTTAGGCTCATTCTGATACAGAGCAAATAACTCATCAGATATTTCATCAATGAAGCTGAGATCTAATCCAAGTACTTCAAGACCTTCCCCTCTGTAAGCTTCCGCAGAAGTCACAGTAGAATTCAGATCAATCATTTCACTAATCAGTCCATCTTCGTTTGCTATTGCAACTATGGTAAAGAGTGATTCATCCACAGACTTCATATCTGCAGTATGCCAACTCATCGTGACGATACCCTCTTTTAAAGAGTAGTTCTCATTAGAGATGGTCAGTCCTGCTGACTCAATAGACTGTACTGATAATCCCTGTGTCTCCAAGCTGAACTGATATCCATAGATATCACTGAAGTCAGTGGCATCTACTGAAATTTCTATTACCTCACCTTCTGAAACTTGTCTGTCTATCACATTGAAGCTGATTTGATCTGCATTTCTAATTTCAGATTTCATCAGGGAGTTAGTAATAGCGTTGCCATTCACATCTCCTACTTTGACTCCGATGAAGTCCACTTCCATGCGATCAGTATCTGCATCTATGATGCTTACTGTCTCTACGAATGGCCATGGAGTCGACGCAGACATATCTTGTGATCTGTCTACAAATCTCCAACTTTCATTATTCACAAATTCTTCTGTGATGCCTAATATCAACCTTCGGATAATAATTATATCAGCTGCTGTAATCTTACTATCGTTATTGGCATCTGCTGCTATATGAGCATATACATTTGGCAATTCACTTACTGCCAGTATGTGCTTCTGTATTAATACCAAGTCAAGCGTACTGACTCCATTTATTGGATCAACATTCTTCTCTGCTGATACGCTGTAGTTCTGATTCAAGAGATTATTCAAGAATGAATAGTTACCATCTTTATCAGTGCTTCCAGTTCGCGGATACTCGGCTAAAGGTGCTGATAAATGCATAGCAACATCCTCTACCATATCTCCATTAATGGTCTGTACATTTCCTGCGATATCTACAGAGGATCCAGTGTTCTCACGATCACAATCACCACTTACTAAAACAGCCACCGTACAATAATCACCATTACCACTTCCATCCCATACATAAACGTCAAGCTCGTAGAAATTAGAAGCATCATCACAACTAAAGCCAATGCTTGCTTGATCAGCAAACTCTTCACTATCTGGTGTAGCTGGTGTCTCTCCTCCTGCAACAATACTAAACTGCACATCTCCACAATTATCAAAACTTCCCAGATCGAAATCTGATGCCCATATAGCGACAGCTCCAGTCTCATTCATAAAGGCTGTCGTCACACCTGAGATACAGATCGGTGTCGGTGCTTTCTCATCTCCGAAAGTTACTTTACTAATCTGTGTACTTGTATTTCCACATCCATCTGTCACTCTGAAGGTCACAGTATGTACATCACCAGGAGAACCTGCTTCTGATTCAATCGTCACTTCAGCACCCGTTGCTGAATATGATGAAGATGAGCTACCGTTATCATACTGGATAGTCCAGCTCAATAAATCAGCAGAGATCGCTTCTCCATTACACTCATCAGTAGCACTCGCGGTTATGGTTCCAATTCCTGTACATACAGTATTGTCATCCTTCGCCGTTGCTCCACCTGAAGTATTCACGACTACATCAGCAGCTATGATTGCAGGAGCAGAATCATCTACCACTTTAATCACTTGATCGTAAGTATAGTATCCATCGATTTCTACATCAGCATATCTGAAGTAAACAGGATCTGGACTGACATTCTCATCACAACCTGCACATTCTCCCTGTGCCCAGTCTTCCACTGCTTGGAATTCATCTCTGGCTCTATCATTATCATCATCCACTTGACTGCCATTAGCTTCCCAAGTACACCAGTCTATGACTGTCCATCGCTTGATCAGCTTCAAGCATGCATCTGATGCTACGACTGTATCTATTTCAGCACTCACTCCGACGAGTCCACATGGTGTACTACACCAGATCGGTGAGTCTGCTACCGCAGTCGCAGAACAAGTGAATACATCTCCTAACTCTACTAAGTGATCTTTAGTCTCTACGACTTCTTGGATCGTATCCAGTCCGATGACATTACCTTTATCATCTTGTATAGCTACTTCCTTATCAGGACCACATTCCAGATTCACACCGACGACGACTTCGCCAGTGTAATGCTTAGGCCACTTAATCGTGTATGGATCAAATCTTCCAGCATCTCCAGGTATGACTGTGATGACTTGCTTACAGTAAGCGTCACCTGCTGATAATTCACCATCAGCATTATTGTCTATCCAGTATTCTCTGATGATTCTACCATCTCCACAGCTATTGACTTGAGCATCTTCTATCACATTAGGCGCGATATTTCCACATGCAGATAAGGATGTAGCTCCTTCCACTTCCCCAAGATTATCAAGGCAAGTGATGGTTACGTCCTCACAGACTAATTGTGAGCCTGATTTATCAGCTATAGAGATAGTCGTCCAACAAGCGTTTTGATTTCCTGAAGCATCTTCAGCTATCATCACCACATCCTGAGCACCTATATCATCACAACAGAATTTCACAAAATCGTGACATACCACATATTGGATCGTTTCTGTACTGATGACTTCTCCGAACTTGTCTAATTCTTCAAGCTCATATTCGCCATCGTTAGCACAGCCATTATTGAAGTGGTATACAGCTTTAGATACACCATCAATAGTCACATATACTTGATCTCCAAACTGATCCAGTATTGGCGCCTCATAGTCCACCTGTCTTATGACACATGTACTTACGTCACCACATCCTGCATCATGAGAACCTCCATCTATTGACTCAGCGTAGACCTTAGCCACACCATTGATATCAGAAGGATTACCTGTCAGTGATACTTGGACTCCATCTTGGCAAATCGCCACAGGCTTCACTCCATCTATCACAGATAGATTGAACGTATCTCGTACTTCATTTTTACATTCGTCGGCGATAGCTATGATGATTTCAACTGGTTCAGCTGATGGCCACAGATTCGTTATGTAACCTGATTCTGCATCATATACACCTTCTGAACTGACCACTCTGATCGTCAAGTCATCAGAACAATTATCCCAGACATTTGCATTCGCTATTCTAAACTTAGCTGTACAAGTCCATGGTTCTACACTCACTTGTGTATCAGCATATGGCTCTTCTATGACAGGTGCTTCCTGATCTGTGATTTCTATAGACTGTACTAACTCATCGAAAGTCTCGCCAGTACACCAGTCAATGATAGACCAGTTTCTTACAATTTTCTTACCGTTTCCACATCCTGCAAATTCAATATCATCATAAGAAGTTAGAATATTACAGAACTGGTCTATGACAGGGACTATAGAGTCAGTTAAGATGGCTTCTTTCTTCAGACATCTTGTAGAATCTAATAAGTCCTTTTCTATCACATCAATCAGAACCCATACACCATTTAATTCAACCATTTTCTCCACAGTGTCTCTTGCAACTTCATAGTGAACTATCAGTTCATTAACACAAACTGAATCCACTACTGGATTATGAACATCGACAAACCATGGATATGCCTGACTTCCACTACCAGTCAATGCTAAAATAGATTCTGGTGAAGAGTCATCTCCACAATTCAATAATACAGGGCTTACAGGTCCTACGATGTCATTCAAGTCTAGAGGCGAAATCGCATATGACTGATCCATCAGTAGTGTCTTCTGCTGCTGACCGTGTATCACGATATCTGCATAGTACTTCACATTCACAACTCCATCACACATGTCTCCATACTCCTCTCTGACTTCTCTGATGTCACCTACGATATTTGGATAACAACCAGAATCGAGTAATTCATCTAATTCTTCCAGTGTCACAAAATCGCCTGGAGCTCCAGCACCACACCAAGTCTCACAATTCGCTGCACATGAGCTGAACTTCACTGTTCCTCTATATGTACCTCTCGCGTTCCATCCATTTCCTTGAGTCGCTGTCTCCATGTTAGGGACGATCAATAATTCATAATTACCTGAAACCAGTGTCAGTCCTTTCGCATCATTTGCCACAATATCTGTTAAGTTGAAATTCTCTATCAGATAAGCTACACCTAATGGTGACATGAAGAATGTACCATTCTCATCTCTGATCGCAAACTGTACTCCAGTTTCACACCAGTCAGGATTACCATGTGTTCCACAATTCCACTTAAAGTCCCAATCCAGGTCTAGAAATACTTCTTGACAATCTTCGATCACTGTAAATGGTATGACTTCTTGGTACCAATCAATTGTACCGAACACATCAGCAGCAAGAACTTCTTCTGTCTCTCCATCAACTAATTCTCCTGAGAAGCTAACTGCCTGTTCTGGCACATAACTGTCACAAAGACTTGGTATCTGAGGGACTAAGTTATACTCTAAAGTAACTGTACCCCAACAAGAATTCTCTCCACAACTCACTGTATACTTTCTTGGCTCACCTACATGATTACCATTGACAATATTGCCGATTAATGTATCATTAAGGTCATATACCATGACCTCATATGGTGCGTTAGCGACCTGGCCTTCTAAAAGCATGTCTGGTGTAATCTCTACCTCACATTCTGCTAAGCTGATTTGGACATTATCATTACACGCTATGACTCCGCATAATTCTGGTCGTGTCACAGTCAATAATGCAAAGTCAGCATCATCTTGGTCGTTGCTGCCATTATCTATTTCATTATCAGTCGGTGATCCATCATTGCCACTGTTAGCATCTGGAGTACTATCTATGTCAGTTACTGGCGTTCCATTAATACCTGTAGCACTGCTGATCTCAGCTTCATTCACTATAGACTCTCCAGTAAAGCTGGCGCTTATCGTAAATGTCACATCCATACTCATAGAAGTCATAGCTGAGACAGGACCAGCAATCGTGGCAGAAGCAATTCCTCCAGCCTCAGACCAAGCTCCATCATTTAGTATTAATCCAGTCGGTATATAATCTGATATCTCAACATTGTAAGCATCTACATCACCTTGATTATAAACAGTCACTGTAAAGGTCACATCATCTCCTGGCTGAACTGGCAGACTCTGGCTACTGCTGATCTTCTTATCAAGTGCCAAGTCAAACTCAAGTGCTGCTCCCTGATCACCTATGGCAATCGTCGCAAAATCACTATCATCCTCATCGCCCGCGCTACCATCTACGCTATCATCCGTCTCAGGACCATCATTAGTATTGTCAGCGTCAGGTGTACTATCCACATCAGTTGGTGACTGATTATTAGGATTCGTATCATTATCAGCTGCGCTGATCTCCGCTTCATTAGTCAGTGATGTACCCATGAAAGCAGGACTGACAATGAAAGTCACATCGACTGTCTGAGATGTACCTGCTTCTATAGGCCCGGCCAAAACGATGGACATCGTGCCATCATTATTATTCGTCCAGTCAGTATCATTCTCAAAGAGACCTGTCGGTATGAATTCAGTGATCTCTACATTATACGCCGCTACATCTCCTTGATTAATGACTGTCATCGTAAATGTGACCAAGTCACCAGGATTAATAGGCGTAGGCTGTAGACTCGACAACTCCTTAGTCAGCGCCAGATCAAATATGGGCGCCTGTCCCAGCTCAATCGTGGCAGGATCGCTATCATCTTCGTCACCATTCTGACCATTGATCTCATTATCAATCATCTCTCCGTCATTACCATTATTCGCATCTGGCGTACTATCCACATCTACAGGTGGCGCATTATTTGGATTCGTATCATCATCAGCTGAGCTGATCTCCGCATCATTAGTGATTGATGTACCAGTAAATGCTGGACTCACTATGAATGTAACATCGACACTCGTCGAGGTACCTGGTGCTAATGGACCTGGTACTAAATGTCTTAGCGTACCATCATTATTATTAGTCCAATCAGAATCATTCTCAATCAAACCGTCAGGAATGAAATCTGTTAACTCAATATTATAAGCAGGCACATCGCCTTGATTATACACTGTGATGGTGAATGTCACCAGATCACCTGAATTCACAGGATAGACCTGAGTAGCAGATACCTCTTTAGTTAATGCTAAGTCAAAGTTAGGATCAGTCGGGTCAGTATTCAATACAGGTACTGTCGCTGGATCACTATCATCCTCATCACCATTAGCTCCATTAGTCGAACCATCCGTCTCTGGACCGTCATTGGTATTATCTGCATCTGGCGTACTATCTACATCCGTAGGTGCCTCATTATTCGGATTCGCATCATCATCAGCTGAGCTAATCTCTGCTTCATTCGTGATGCTACTTCCTGCATAATCAGCGTCCAATACTAAATCAATATCCACACTGACATCTGTATTAGGCTGCACTGGTCCAGCTATGACAATACTTGCTGTACCATCATTATTGTCGGTCCAATCACTATCATTTAATGTCAGGCCTGCTGGTATGAAGTCAGTGACTTCGATGTTAAACGCAGCCACATTACCTTGATTAGATACTGTGATGGTAAACGTGACGTCGTCTCCAGGAAGTAATGGAGTGGTCTGAGATGTAGCTACAGCTTTTACTAATGCAAGGTCAAAGCGATCTTGATTAGGCGTCACTATTTGAATCGTCTCAGGATCACTATCATCTTCGTCACCGTTACTACCGTCTGTCACGCCGTCCATTTCTGGTCCGTCATTCGTATTATCATCATCCGGCGTACTATCAGTATCGATAGGCCCTTCATTATTCGGATTCGTATCATTATCAGCAGCACTTATCTCTGCTTTATTAGTAATACTCGTGCCGACGAAAGACGGATCGACCACTAAATCAATATCTATACTATTAGATCCACCGACAGCTATCGGACCAGCTATGACAATACTTGCTGTACCATCATTATTGTCAGTCCAGTCACTATCAGATAGTGTCAGACCTGTCGGAATAAAGTCAGTGACTTCTACATTGTAAGCAGACACATTACCCTGATTAATAACTGAGATAGTGAATGTGACTAAATCTCCAGGCTCTATCGGTGTCGCTTGTGAAGCCGCCAAATTCTTGACTAAGGCTAAATCAAAGTTTTCCGCGATTTCCTGTCCTAGAGGTACTATCTCTGAATCACTATCATCCTCATCACCACCAGCGTTATCAGTAGCATTATCTGACTCTGGACCATCGTTGGTATTATCTCCATCTGGAGTACTATCGAAGTCGCTAGGTGGTGAATTATTAGGATTCGTATCGTCATCAGCGGCGCTGATCTCAGCCTCATTAGTCACAGATGATCCCGTGAATGAAGGACTGATCACCATGGTCACCTCTACTGATTCTGAAGAACCCGCAGCGATTGGGCCAGCTATAACTATGCTGGCAGTTCCATCATTGTTGTCCGTCCAGTCACTATCGGCGAGGATAAGCGAAGCTGGTATAAAGTCCGTGACTTCTACATTATAAGCATCGACACCACCTTGGTTAATGACGCTAATCGTAAATGTGAGAAGATCTCCAGCCTCTACCGGAAGTACTTGATCACCAGATACAACTTTAGTTAATGCTAAATCAAACGCTTCGCCTACGACAAAGGTCTCAGGGTCAGAATCATCCTCATCACCATTAGCACTATCCGTGGCGTTATCTATCTCATTACCATCATTGGTATCATCATCATCAGGCGTACTATCTACATCTGTAGGTGCTGTGTTATTCGGATCTGTATCATCATCAGCAGCGCTGATCTCACCCCTGTTAGTGATGGATGTACCAGCCGCTATATTAAGATTGATATCAAAGGTGATATTTACGCTCACCGCCTCTCCAGACGCTATCGGCCCAGCAATGGTATGTACAGCAGTACCGGTAGCACTATTCTCCGTCCAATCTGAATCGTTTAGACTCAGACCTGAAGGTATGAAATCAGTCACTTCTACATTATAGGCAGCGACATCCCCTTGATTCACTACTGTGAATGTAAATGTAACTTCTCCACCAGGTGCGATAGGTCCTGACTGAACATCAGCCATCGCCTTCTGCAATGCTAAATCAAATGTTCCAGGATCACCGATGGTGATTGTCTCTGGATCAGAATCATCTTCATCGCCTGAATCATTTCCAGTCTCGTCATCTGACTCTGGACCATCATTCGTGTTGTCAGCATCTGGTGAACTGTCTTCATCCGTCGGTGGCGTATTATTAGGATTAGTATCATCATCCGCTGCACTGATTTCAGCTTCATTTGTGATATCAGCACCTGATATAACATCAGCATTCACCGTGAATGATATATCAATAGTCATGCTTGAACCTGAAGCTATCGGGCCAGCTAAAGTCGCTGACGCTGTATTATCGGTAGTATTCAGTGACCAATCACTATCAGCTAAACTTAGACCTGCTGGTATAAAGTCAGTCACTTCCACATTATATGCATCTACATCTCCCTGGTTAATGACTGTCATCGTAAATGTTACGACACTTCCAGGAACAATTGGCAGTACTGTAGTAGGACTAACCGTCTTAGTCAGTGCTAAATCAAATACCTTCGCTTCTTCTGTATTAAGCGGGATTGTCTCAAAATCACTGTCATCTTCATCGTCACCATTGTCAAACAATTCATTATCTGATTCTGGTCCATCATTCATATTGTCCGTATCTGCCTCACTATCTACGTCGACAGGTGGCTCATTAAATGGATCAGTATCATTATCTGCATCAGCGATTTCAGCTTCATTAGTAATCGATGTACCTACATATGAAGGATCTACGATAAAGGTGATGTCTACAGTAGTATTCAATCCTGCTGTGAGTGGGCCGGCTATGTCATAGCTAGCTGTTCCATCGTTATTATTCGTCCAGTCTGCATCTGATAGGATCAATCCTTCAGGAATAAAGTCTACAATTTCCACATTATAGGCATCTTCGGATCCTTGATTAATAACATTCAATGTAAAAGTTATTTCATCTCCTTGGCTCACGGGCACGGCCTGACCAGCAGCTAACACTTTCTGCAGCGCTAAGTCAAATGTACCTCCGATAGGAACAGACGCTGGATCAGAATCGTCTTCATCGCCGTTAGTTCCATCAGTCACGTTATCCTCTTCACCTGATTCATTTGATGGATCATTATCTGCAGTCGAGTCATTATCTTCTGGATGATTTCCGTCTACATCTTCTGCATCACTTATCTCAGCGACATTAACAGCTTCTCCTGCTGCAGCAGATTCATTGACAGATAGAGTGATAGAAATGATCTCGCTATCATTAGCCTGTATCGGACCATCAATGGTGATGACAGCCGTATTGGCCGTAACTGGTAACCAGTCGCTATCGTTCAGTGTGAATCCAGCTGGGATATAGTCAGTTATTTCTATATCATAAGCATCTATCGTACCCTGATTAAAGACTTCTATGAGGAAGACCACATTGTCGCCCTGAGCTACAGGCACGACTTGAATAGGACTCAAGCTCTTAGTCAAAGCAAGATCAAAGATATCCACCTCAAATAATTCATTGTCTTCATCATCTTCACTTTGATCGCCATCATCATTACCACCAGCACTATCAGTATCCTCCTGAGGCACGCCATTTTCATCATT
>ENA-ORXT01002836-ORXT01002836.1-marine-metagenome-genome-assembly--contig:-NODE-2836-length-20022-cov-7.773978_pt1 | contig 20022 bp, 15 predicted proteins | sample MGYA00237868_ERZ511482 | MGnify/ENA metagenome assembly ERZ511482
GGCGAGCCCGCACGACACCACGATGAGGTCGCAAAGGTCGGTTGCATAGCCGTGTCCGGTGAGCGCTTGATCGGCCATATTGGAGAGTCCAAAAGAACCGTCTTCGATTACTTCGGCAAGGAGGCGGGCGATCTCTGCGTATTCGTTGAGTCGATCGGGGTTTTCTGTGTAGGCCGTCGTTCGATTATCGGGCTGGCCGGTTGGAGTCATCTGGGTTGCCACGACCGAAGCGATACTTGCGATCGACGATCGGGCAGTACCTCTGATGTGAGTCAGAGCGTATGGGTTTTTCTTCTGCGGCATAATCACTGATGTCCGAGAGTGGCGATCCGATGACTCGAAGAACGAGAACTCTGAAGTTGACCAAAGCAGTAGCTCGTCGGCAAGTCGCCCGAGCGTGATCATTGGCGATGCTGCGGCTGTTGCGCCTTCTATCGCTACGTCAGACATCCACATAGCGTCTCGAGTGTGTGGAATCACTCCATCGAATCCAAGGGCCCCCGCGACGCGGTCACGGTCTATGCCCAGTGATGTCCCGTTAACACTGCCGGATCCAGCGGGGCTCATGTTGACCCTGCCGAACAGCGCTTCTAGCCGCTTGAGATCTCGAAGCAGCGGTTGCGTGAAGCCCAGTAAGTAGTGAGCGAGCGACGTTGGTTGGGCATGTTGGAGATAAGTGAAGTCAGGCATGATCGAGTCAGCTTCTCGGCGGGCAATTTCTAACAAGCGCACGATGACTTCGCCAGTTGCAGCATGCAAAGAAAGAACTGCGCTACGGGTCGTAATGTGCCAGCCAATTGTTGCTGCTTCTCGCCGAGCTCGTCCAGCATGGATGCGTCCTGCGTCTGATCCAATCAGCAACTCGAGAGCTGACGAGCGGTTGTTGTATGGGTCCCCGAGTAGAGGGTCCCAGGCAATGGGGTCGGGTCCATCGTCGAGCAGCTTTAGGAGGCCGCCGAGGAGATTTTTTGAAGCATCGGTCTCGATGAGACCGAGCCGCGTCAACTCTTGCGCGTGAGCAAGGTCCGCAATGGACATGCCGTAAAAAAGCGTTCGGGCAGACAACAATTCGAACTGAAAGGCTGTCGCAGCGAGCCGTTGAGATGGACCGCTGTCGAGTCGCGCCCCCGCTCCTACGATCTGGGTCACGCAGGACTGCCGTTCTCTTCGCCGATCACTGCGTGAACAGTACTTGGTCAATCAAGCCGTGGCTACCGGTATCAGCCAACGCTCGTCTCATGGGGGCTACTCTCTGCACGCCCGATCCCGGCAGCTACTTGAGGATAATTCGTGCCGAATACGTTGTTTGTTCCACCCAGATCTGTCAAGCCCCGGGAGACGGGCCTCACAAACGTGCTTGATTCTGGATGTGGGTTGTCTGCGCTAAAAGATCTGCTTTCTGTCGGTGCAGAATTCGTCGACGTCGCCAAGATCGGATGGGGGACCGCATTGGTGCTTCCGGACCTCGAAGATCGAATTGCGCTGTATCGCCGATTCGATGTTGAGGTCTGTTTCGGAGGGACTCTTTTTGAGTATGCCGTATTGACAAAACAACTAGATGACTATGTTCCAATGTTGCGTGACTGCGGGGTCAGCCTGGTTGAGGTGTCGGACGGCACCATCGAAATGGCACAAACCGACAAGCTTGCTGCAATCGAAAGACTTGCCCCCGACTTCACGGTCTATTCCGAGGTCGGATCGAAGGATGTGAACGCAATCGTCTCGCCTGCGCGGTGGGTCGCAGCAATTCGACAAGAACTGGAGGCAGGTGCGACGAAGGTGATTCTCGAAGGGCGCGAAGCGGGAACGGCCGGCCTTTATCGAGCTTCGGGCGAGATGCGTACCGGGCTTGTAGACGAGATCATTGAGGCTGGAATTGAACCTAACTGCCTTATCTTCGAAGCCCCGCAGAAAACACATCAGGTGTACCTTCTGTCCATTCTCGGCCCTGAGGTGAACCTCGCGAATATCGCGCTATCGGATATTGTGCCGCTTGAGACCCTTCGGCTGGGTCTTCGTTCGGACACACTCAACATGTTCCATCGACCGAGCGAGTAATCTCAGAGCCCTCGGAACGCAGACCACGATGACAAAGAGACAGTCGGGCCTCCTCAGCGGAAGCGCCATCGGCCTTGTTGGCATTGTGGTCGCCCAACTGGCGACCATGATCACGGTTTTCGTTGTTTCAGATCGACTTGGCCGAGCGCTTACTGGCACCTATGCGCTTGCACTTTCGACGTTTGGTCTGATTGCGTTGCTTGCTCTTGCTGGGATGAACGCTGCCATCGTGCGGTTTACATCCGTCTTCGAAGAGACGCCAGAGCGAATTGCGCCCCTGCAGCGCTCAACTCAACGATTTGTGGTAGTTGCAGGCATTGCGATGGGTGCTCTCGTCTTCGCTAGTGCTGGTCCGATCGGTACTTTCTATGACAACAGCGAACTGCCTGACATGCTGCGAATTCTCGCGGTCTGTTTGCCGTTCCACGCTCATATGCGGTACCGAACTGGTTCAGCTCAGGCCTACCGCGACGTAAGAACAATGGTTGGCGCAGAACGATTCGCCTTCCCACTTGTGCAGGTTGTTCTCGTTACTGTGCTGCTGTGGTGGACGAAGGACGTGCGCCTCGTAGCCGTGGCGTTTGCCGGCGCGGTTTTTGTTGGGTGGGCAACCGCAGTCGGAGGCTCTCGCCGGTATCGACAACGCGCAACGCATGGCCTGTCATGGTCCGACGGCGGGTCGCAGGTCATACGTTTCGCTGGTCCCCTCGTCGTGATGAACTTCGTGGTGCGCGGAACTGTCGAGATCGAGTCTTTGCTGGTTGGCGTCTTCCTGACCAACGATGACGTCGGGCTCTATTACGTCGCACTCCGGGTTGCGACGGTTGCTAGCATTGCGCTTGTCGCTACTTCGGGAATTTATGCGCCATATGCGGCGCGCACTTTTGAATCACAGGGCACCTCGGCGATGAAGCCTGTATTCACCGGCGTCAGAGAGTGGCTCTTTCTTGCCGGTGCGATCATCGTCGGTCTACTTGCAAGTAGCGCGGACTTCATCATGGTGCTTGCGGGAAGCGACTTCGCCGACGCGGCGGATTTGCTGCTCATTTTGCTGATTGGCCAATGTGCGAGCCTCTTTGCAGGCCCAGCGGGCCTGACAATCACGATGATGGGTCGCTCTAAGATTAACCTTGCGAACTCAACGCTATTGCTTATATTGCAGGTCGTTGTGGCCGTGCTCCTGATTCCGAACTTTGGCCTTAAGGGAGCTGCTGCGGGCAGCACAGCAGCATTGATCTTATTGAACCTGGTGCGCATGATCGAGCTGCGATATCTCATTGGCAGCCCGATCGTGACTACTCAGTTGGTGCGTTCTCTAGCTGGGCTTGCCGCTGCAATCACAGTTTCGCGGGTGGCATTGTCAACTGTTGACCTAGGTCCATTTGCATCGAGCGTTGGGCGATCAGGAGTGTTTATCCTCGTCTTCTTTCTTGCTATCTGGTTCTGGGCACTTGAGGATGAACGGAAACTGGATGCGACCGAGCAGCTACGAGCTATATGGAATAGGAGTGGGGCCGGTCATGGTTAAGAGTGGGCGATTGGAAAGAATGCTTAGGACGCGCCCGTTGGTGCGCCCATACATCTGGGCACATCGAAAGAACTATGAAAGGGCTGTTCAGACAAGACACGCTGAATGGCTAGCGAGTGACATGCTGTTCGTGCATGTACCGAAGACCGCTGGAATGTCAATAAGTCAGGCGCTCGGACGCCCAGATCCCGGTCACTATCTACTGACAGATTCCCTCGAGTGGCGGCGATCCCTAGGCCTTGATTCTGATCAGCTCTTCATATTCTCTGTCGTACGAGATCCAGTGGAACGCGTCGTATCGACGTGGAACTTTGCGTACCGACAAGATGTGGTGAACCGAGGGATTGGTTCTGCTCTGTCCTTGGTCAGGTCGTACCAAACACTGCCAAATTTTGTGTCGTCGCCAACGTTCGCAACGTACGTAGAACATCACTATTTTTGGTGGCCGCAGGCAAAGTACCTTGCGGGTGTCAGTTCCGATCGAATCAAACTGCTTAGATTTGACCGAGTCGACACTGATGCCAAGAAGCTACTTGGTCTAGAACTTCCCACCGTCAACGCAACACCTGGAGATCACCGTCTCCGTGCCGACGAATTGCCTCAGGAAACCGTCGATCTCATTCGGGCGGCCTACTCGCAGGACTTCGAACTACTTAAGAAGGCAGACCAACAGAATGGATAGGCAAAATCCGACAGCCGTTGTGGTTGACGTTGCAAGTGAGAACGGCCTCGCAACGCTTCGGTCGCTCGGGCGCGCTGGGATTCAAGTTCTTGGTTGTAGTTCAACCCCGACTGCGATCGGGCACGTCTCGAGATATGGCACGGCTCGTACGTGCCCCGATCTTGTCGATCGCCCATTGGATTTCGTCGACTATCTTTCAGATTTGGCGAAGGATCTACCTCAGAAAGCCGTCCTGATGGTGAGTGGCGACGAGCACCTATCTGTTGTCGGCCAACATTGGGCACAACTCGAAGCGGCCTACCTGCCATCGTTTCCTCAGTGGCACGAGCTCGAGCCGATACTCGACAAGATGCACCAAATCGACGCGAGCACTCGAGCCGACGTCCGTGCTCCGAAGACTGAAATCGTGTCGGAGCAAACAGACTTCGCAAAGGTTGATCTCGGCTGGCCGCTTGTAATCAAAGGACGCAGTGGAAAACAGTTTGCGCGGCTTTTCGGAAAGCAGGTCAAACTACCGTCCACGCCTGATGAGGCTGCCGCCATTGTCGCAACTTGTCGTGGGATTGAAGTTATTGCCCAGGAGGTCATTCCTGGCGAGGATGATCAGCTCTATACCTACGGCTCCCACCGTAGCCGCGACGGCCGTTATTGGGGGGAGTTCACGGGTCGGAAGCTACGGCAATACCCGGTGAGCTTCGGTGGAGCTGTCGCTGCAGAGACGGTCATTGATGAGCAACTCGCTTCAGCTGGTCGAGCACTGCTCGACGAACTGGACTTTTATGGACCCTCGCAGGTTGAATTTAAGTTGGATCAGCGGGATGGACATTTCAAGCTGATGGAAGTGAACGCACGTTTGTGGCGGTGGCACGGGTTGGCGTCGCACTGTGGCGTCGACTTGCCGTACCTGACGTACCTGGACGCTGCAGGGTTTGAACCGCCGAAAGCTGTAGCGCAGACGTCTGGTCGCTGGATCTACGCGTACTTTGACCTGCCATTCAATGCCATGCGCGTCGTTCGGCGGCAGTATCCCGGGAGCGTCTTCTTCAAGAGCATTCGTCCTCCATTCGTCGACGCCGTCTGGGCAAAGGATGACCCTCGGCCCTTCTTTCGTGGCCTGCGGGTTCAACTCGATCGCGGGCGAAATGGTCGCTGATGTTGTCATTGTCGGCGCCGGAGCGGCTGGAATATCCGCCGCAGTTTCCGCGTGCCGCTCCGGGCTCGAGCCCTTATTGTTGACCGATCGGGCGGTCGGACGCTCAAACAGCGTCTTGGCTCAAGGCGGCATCCAGTACCCCCAAACCTCGGCATCAGAGGCGGCAATGATTGCCGACATGATCCGCTCGGCCGGGCCCGATGGCGACGAGCGACGAATCACCAGTTTCGTATATCAAGTGCGCGAGGTCGTCGGAGAACTCGAGCGCAATGGGCTTGAGCTGGACCGCTCCGACTCTGGATCGTTAAAGCTCACGTCCGCGGGCGGCATGTCCGAGCCGCGGGTAGCAACTTCTGGCGACCGGATCGGCGGCCCCGTCATGAAGGTGCTGATTCGAGAGCTGCGCAACTCGCAATGCACCATCCGCCCGAATTGCCGCGTCCGAGCGATTCACCGGTTGAGAGATGGTTTGTCAGTTGAGACGGACACGGAAGTTCTTCGAGCGCGCTCCGTCGTTGTCGCAACAGGGGGAACCAGCTATCGCGAGTCGAGGCGCACTTCCTCAGCCACGTCGAATCCTTCCAACGAGAACCATCATCTCTACGACATGTTGTCCTTGTCGTTAGGTGTGCAGGCCGAAAGGCACTACCAATTCCAGCCCTTTGGCGATGTTGCCAGTATCGATAGCAGTCATGTCGCTCAACTTGTTCCAGAGAGTGTTGTGAGTCTCGATGTGCAGTTGCTCGATCGAAATGGGAAAGCGGTCGTTGATGTGCGAGCAGGCCGGCTCGTAGTCAGCCAAGCAATATGGGAAGCCGAACGGAACAACCGCACCGTCGAGGCGTCAAATGGCCGACAGGGCTTGCTGCTGACGCTATCGGGTATTGACCCTGGCGTCCTCGAAGCCCGGTTTCCCACTCTATATCAGAAGCTTGTGGCCTCAGACAGAGTGGGCACAGACCTTGTTGTTGCGCCGGTATTGCACTACGAACTCGGTGGGCTGGTCGCCGGTTCATCTGGACGAACAGCTGTTGAAGGCCTCTACATCGCCGGGGAAATGGTCGGGGGCCTTCATGGCGCCAACCGACTCATGGGCAATGGCCTGACCGAGTCACTTGTGAGTGGCTGGCGCACCGGCCGAGAGGTTGTCGACTATGTGAATGGTGTCGCCTGAGTACTCAAGTTTCGCGGATGCTCTTAGAGTAATTTGGGCATCGTTAGAAGTTGTTCAGCGGATGCGGGCAGCAGGGATAGATATGGGAAAGTTCAAATTGGAGCGACTGCCAGAACGGCTCTTGGGTTCGCCTTTGGGATTCGCGATCATTTCCAAACTGCGGCACTTGGCGCCTGCTAATCGAGTCTTTGTCGTGAACTACCACGCGACCTATGAACGTGATGAGCAGAACTTTCGAGATCATCTAGATTTCTATCAGAGCAAGTTCGACCTGCTTTCTCTCCGCGAGGTCGCCCCACGCCTCGATCATGCAAAGAAGTACGACCGTCCTGGTCTCCTCTTGACCTTTGATGACGGAGCGGGGTCCAACTATCGAGTTGCCGCACGACTACTCGAGGAACGCAGTGCGCGTGGAGTGTTCATGATCCCAGCGTCATTCGTCGAGGATCAGACCGCACCTGATCGTGGCCTCGAGAAAGCGCGTGCGGTGCAGTACGGCATGAGCTACATAGATGCGCAGGCGGAACTGGACGCTGATGGTCGAATATCGATGACCGTCGATCAAGTTGTTGATCTGGCTGAACGAGGCCACACGATCGGTGTGCATGGCAACAACCATCTGCGCCTTGGAGATATGCGCACTGACGAAGAGCTGCGCAAGGAGGTGGTGGACGCGAAGCGCCTTCTTGGAGCCAGTCTGGGTCAGGAGCTTGGTGTTTTTTGCTGGATCGGTGGTGAGACGTCGTCGTATTCCCGACGAGCATCAAACCTCATTCGTTCAACTGGCTACAACATTGGTTTCATGACGTGCTGCGCTCCGATATCTCGACGCACAGATCCGCTGCAATGGCATCGATTCAACATCGAGTCTGGAGAAAGTGTGGCCCGAGCGCGTTTGGTGCTCGGTGGTTTGTACGAAGCCCGATATTGGCGAAAGCGTCGCTTCGTAGATCGCCTGACCGCTGGATAGCCGCGTCAGTTTTCACGCCCGCGGTTGAGAGCATTGATGTAAGAGACGATGGAGTTCACGACCGACGTTGGGTTGTGGATAGACAGGTCATAGTCAACCGCTGGGTTCTCGCCTGCGATCAGTTTCAAGATTTGTTTGGCGCGTGCGGCCGGGTCCCCTTCTAAGTGGAGCATGTGATCAAATTCTGGAACACAACTTGGCGCGAACACCTTCCGCTTCAATGCGATTGCTTCAAGGATCGTGCGTGGTACGCCTTCACGAATGGAAAAACTCGCGATGCACGCGGCACCGGATACGAGTTCCAGATGAGTGTCACGGTCGACTCTCCCGGCGTACAGCAGAGCTTGCCGCTTTAGGGCCTCGTCTACTGTCTGGTGACTGAACCTATCGGGTCCGCAGCACACGATCGGCAGATCACTCCTACCAGAATCTGCGAGAGCCAGAGCGGTTTCTGCGGCCTGAACGGGACCTTTGGCAGGGGTTAGGCCGCCCGCCATGAGAATGTAGGGGTCTCCATCGGAGAGACCGAGGCTTGCGAGCAGAGCGCGACCTGCTGGCCCAACGCCAGGGTCGACAGCGCCGTTGAAGGGCACGGGAATAACAGTCACGTCGCGTTGCGGTGACATTATTTGATGCAAATGTTCTTTTGGTCCGATACCACACGCAAGAAAGCCATCGAAGGATTGGAGAGACCGATTCCGCTTCGACGTCAGCGCAATATCACGGGAATCGAGGATGACGCTGGTTCCTGCGGCCTTCGCAGCACGAATCGCGAGAAATGCTGCTGAGGGGCGTCGGAGTACGTCGGAGTGGAACAGCACTGCATCGAGTTTGAGTTGTCGTAGCCGACGTGCAACATTAATGAATTGAAGCTGCTGCCGAGCGAAGGCTATGTAAGCAGAAGTGCCAGTTGCAGCGCCTGTAGCCCGTTGCGCAAAGAGCCGGTGAACCGCAATTCCGGGCAAAGCGTCCAATGGCTCGTCCTCGGTTGCCTCGACGGCAGGATGCCTTTCACAGAAGAAGTGGAATTCGTCAATCGCAACGTTTTCCGAAGCGATGTGAGCAAGGAGGTCGACGTAGACAGCACCGCCGCCTGTTGCTGGTGGCGCGGCGAACGAGACGAGTCCGATCCTCACGTGTTGGTGGGTTTTCGGGAAACAAGAAGCCACGAGTCTTTGACTCTGACCACGGAGGTGAAGGCGAGATACGGTTCGGTCACGCGTGTCGGGAGTACTTGGAGCATGTGATCTCGGCCCATTAGGAAGACTTCTTCGAGCCCAAGCAATGGGCTTAGCCGTTCCATGTCCCCTCGGCTGTACTCGCGAATGTGGCCGCGCCACGCACCGTCGGTGTTGTAGTACTCGTCAAACGGCGGCAGGTTGGTGTTTCCGCGCAAGAGCTCAACCCGTTTCCGGAGATTTGCAATATTCGGCACGGTCGAGAGAAGGTAACCGCCTGGGCGCAACATCTCAACGAGTCGTTCCAAGTAGGACCGGGGCGAGTTCGGCTGGTGCTCGAGTACGTCATTCGACATGGCCAGGTGGTATCCCTCGCCTGGTCCTTCGGGAATGTCTTGGGTTGCAAGTTCGACAAGGTTGTGTCCGGCCGCGGTTGAGAAGTCACGGACCTGTTGCATCGCGGTCGGGTCTTGATGCCAGCTATCGCCAAAATCATCGACGCCAGTAGCGTTGAACCCTAGGGCCTGGGCGAGTGCTGGCTTGCCCCCTGCGCCGCAGCCGAAATCGAGTACCGAGTCGCCTTGCTCAAGAAGCGTTGCCAGGACAAGGCCAACAGACCAATAGCTGCCAGAGGTCCTTCCCCGCTTGACCATCTGTTCAGAGAACGGGTGAATAGCCAGGGTCTGGGAGAGTGCTTCAGTCACCCTGTCAATCTCAAGATCGGGTGAACCAGCGAGGCTGCGAACCAGACGCTCTAGTTCGCGCTGCTCAAGGCGGCTCGGTGCAGGAATCTTGTTTGTCATCGGTATCCAAAGTTGTTGGGCGCGCATGGCCATACGCACAGGATCTATCAGTCTACAATTTGCGCTTGTTCTCTATCAGCTCGCCATCGCAGCCGAATCAACAATGCTTGAACGCTATCCTTACTCAATGATTGATCGGTGCCATGTGTCGAGTTCCCTTGCATGTGCATGTGTGGACTGCTCGCCTGTAGCGAGAGTCGGTTGATCCATTGACCCTTCAAGTAACTCTCGCTCGGATCGCAGCAGCCGCGCTCGCCGTGGTTGCCGGACTCTCGGACCGTCCAGCTGCTGGGTTGTTGCTCTTCATGCTCGTCTGGACCGTCACGGAGCTCGGCCACAGGACTCTTGCTGATCCTCGGATTGTCGTGTTGCCGGTGGCGTTTTTCATCATGGTCGTGACGCCAGTTGCGATGCTGAGTAGCGAGGTCGACATTCCGACACGACTTGGCGGAGATGTCTCTGACTCCAGTTTCCTGATCAGCCTGAGTCTGGCCGCGACCTCGTTCACGTTGGTGTCGCTTTTCTCGTTGCGGCGACTTGGAACGATGCCAACGGGCCGTCTTCGAGAAAGCACAGGTTCACGGGTGATCACCATTCGCGCTGCCGGACTCGCGTTTTTGGGTTTGGTGGCGATCTACAGAGTGTATTTCATCGCGCGGTTTGGCTTCTTCGGGTCGTCGAATGTCAGTCAGGTCCAGAAGCTGGAGTCGCTATCCGGCAGCCTGCTGTCGGCCGGTTTGATCCTGCTTGGGGTTTCCCTATACCTGGAGCGCCGTTGGATGCGGGTGCCTGAAATGGCGGCCGTGGCCATGATGATCGTGCTCCATGCACTAACCGGCAGCCGAAGTGAGATCTCGGTAATCGTCATCACGCCGTTGCTCTTTCACTTCTATGGACGGGTACGGACTTTCAACCTTCGACAGCTTGCCGTCATAGGAGCGCTTCTCATACTGCTGCCTGTAGCGCTCGTCTCAATAAGAACGGGCGGTTCGATAACCGGCCGGTTCTCCTCTGCCGACAGTGCCCTTCAGATAGCGCTCGAGCCAACTGCTTCGTCGACGCTGGTCTGGGTGGAAGGGCATGCTCGCCTAGAAGAAGGAGGTATCAGGTATGACGGGTCGACCTACTATCGTCCATTGCCTCACCTGATTCCAGGTCCCGTAGCGGACCTTGCCTTTGATTCTGGTGAGATTGGCAGCGGTGCGCTGGAACTTCCTGGCCTACTTGGCTATACCGGTCGTTCCGGACTTGGGTTTTCGATGCCACTTGAGTGGTACATGAATTTTGGGCACGCTGGAGACGTTTTCTTCGGCGGCTTATATGGCCTGCTTCTGACGGCTGCCTATCGGGCGTTTCGGGATCCGAAGTCGATCTTAGGTCTCGGGGTTTACGCATTCGTCGTTGGCCGCCTGCCATTGTTGCTGAGATCAGACGCATTTCAGCTGACGAGCGGACTCATTACCTTAGTAATATTGCTGTTAGCAGTCAGGTTGTTTAGCGGCCCCTTGATCCGGGATGCTTCGGTGTCGCCGTCGGCGCCAATCGGCCGCCAGGCAACTGCTCATGACTCACTGACTACTTCGGGTAACTAGCGGCGAGTCGAGCGCAGCCTTCGGTCCCGGCCCAGCAGTAATCGTAGGACGCGGTCCGAGGTGTTTGGGACTTGATAGTCGGCCGGGATCTCGACGTCGCGGCCGTACTCGATCACATAGCTGAGGGCATCGACAATGGTGTCGGGCTCAAGGCCGGTCATGATGACCGAGCCGGTGTCGAGTGCTTCTGGCCGTTCGATCCACGCGCGTGGGGTGATCGCTGGGAAGCCTAGAATCGATGCCTCTTCAGAGATCGTGCCGGAGTCGCTGATGGCAGCCAGTGCGCTCATTTGCAGCTTGTTGTAGTCGAAGAAGCCAAATGGCTTCGAGAAGACAACGTCTTCGTTCAAGCCGCCGACCAGGTTCTGCTCTTCGAGGCGCTTGCGGGTTCTGGGGTGGGTCGACACGATGACTTTGAGTTTGCGGCCGGTGGCGATTTGGCCGAGCGTTGCCATCAGCGACGCCAGCCGTTCGGCGTTATCGACGTTCTCTTCGCGATGCAGGCTCACGATGATGAACTGGCCTTCGACCAGGCCTTCGTCTTCGAGCACCGTCGATGCTTCGATCTGCGACCGGTACGTTTTGAGCACCTCGAACATCGGTGAGCCGGTCACATAGATGCGCTGCGGGTGGATTCCTTCGCGAAGCAGGTTCTGGCGAGCGTGCTCGGTGTAGACCAGGTTTACGTCGGAGATGTGATCGACGATTCGGCGATTGGTTTCTTCGGGCACCGACCAGTCAAAGCTGCGGTTGCCCGCTTCCATATGGAACACGGGGATGTGTAGCCGGCGTGCGATTACTGCGGCTATTGCCGAGTTGGTGTCGCCCAAGATCAGAACGGCATCGGGTTGCTCAGACAGCATGACCGCTTCGGACTTGATCAGAATGTCGCCATAGGCGTGGCCGACTGTCGACGTGTCGCACTCCAGGAAATGGGTGGGGCGAGGAACGCCGAGGTCGTCGAAGAAGACCTGGTTCAGTTCGTAGTCGTAGTTCTGGCCGGTGTGCACCAGAACATGTTCGATCGAGGCGGTGGCTTCGAGGCGGGCCATCACGCAGCTCAAGCGGATGATCTCGGGTCGGGTGCCCAGGATGGTCATTACCTTCATGCTGGTGCCCTCATGCGATGAGTCCGGTTCCGACTACAGGGGCAGAATAGGTGTCGGCGACCGCAGGGTCGAAGTGATCATGGCTCCAGAACAGCGTGATCAGCTCCTGATCGCCGGTGTTGGCGATGTCATGCGTGCAGAGCGGCGGCATGTCGATGAACACCGGCTCTGTGCCGGTCACGTCGTAGCTGTGCAGCTCGTCGGTGAACAGGCGCCTGACTCGAATAGTGGCACGACCGGCGATCACGGCGAAACGTTCGACCTTTTCGAAATGAAAGTGTTCGCCTCGCACAACGCCGGGCACGGTGGTCGAGATACTGGTCTGGCCCTGTCCCCAGGCTCGAACCACTTCGAAGAAGGCGCCACGGTGATCTTCGTGCCGGGTGAGGGGCATGGGGTAAGCATCGGGCCACATCTGCGACCGGATCGCATTGAACAGTTCGAGGTCGAGCTGGTTGCTATTCATGTCGGGCACGACTCCGGCCAGGGTGTAATTGGCAAGTCGTTCCATGCGGGTGTAGACCTCGGGCACCGATATGGCCGTGCCCGCTGGTTCCAGCTGCTGGTCGGTGTCGTCTTGCGCCGCCTGCACCATGAGCGCAGCTGCTTGTTGGGCGTGAAGTAACTCGAGCTGGCCGTCGTTGACCTGTGAGCTCTCGCCATGAGCGAGCTGGTGGGCGAACGTGGTGACAGCTGAGTTGTAGTTCGGCACGCCGAACTCACCGAACAGGTGGGGAAACAGGATGTCGGCGAACGAGGTGCCAGCGACGTCGGCATAGGCGCGCAGGCGAGTGGCAGCTTCGGCCTTGGCTTCGCCATAGAAGCCGCCCGAGCGGGCTTTCGTCGAATTCGCATAGACAACGGCTGGGGGAGCGCTTGCGTTCTTGCATGCATCGATCAGCAAATCGGCGAGCTGGAGGTTGCCCTCGACAACAGCCTGCTCGGTGTCGGCTCGGTTCACGCCTGCGATATGAAGGACCACGTCGGATTGCTCGGCGAACGCGGCCAGCGCCTCTGGCGAGGAAAACGTGTCACGGTTCGCAGTCACGAACTCGATGCCGTGCGCAAACAGGTGGCACTTGGTGTGCCAACCGAGAAAGCCATCGGCGCCGGTGACACCAAGGATCATCGGCGGCTCCACGCATCGAGCTCTGCTTTCACCTCGGGCAGCGATTCGAGTAGTGCCATGATCTCTTCGACGCTCAACAGCTCGGTAGTGTGTGAGTCGTAGTCGCCCTCGAAGTTGTGTTCGGGATCGCCCTTTTCGAAGTACTCGGCGTAGTTCAGGTCGCGTGAGTCCATTGCTACCCGGTAGTAGTCACCCATGTCTGTAGCCCGCTGGAGTTCATCGGCGCTGGCAAGTGTCTCGTACAGTTTTTCGCCGTGCCGAGTGCCAATGACCTTGGTCTCTGCAGTACTGCCGAAAAGTCGACTCGTTGCTTCGGCCAGATCGCCGATGGTCGACGACGCCGCCTTTCGCACGAACACGTCGCCCGGATTGGCGTTGAAGAATGCGAATTCGACCAGGTCTACGCAGTGGTGAAGCGGCATGAGGAAGCGTGTCATCGCAGGATTCGTGATCGTCAGCGGCAACCCTTGCTTGATCTGGTCCACAAACAGCGGCACAACTGAGCCCCGGGAATAGAGCACATTGCCGTAGCGGGTCGAGCAGACCGTGGTCGAGCCGGCAGATCGGGATCCGGCTTCGGCGACCTTTTCCATCAATGCTTTGGTCATACCCATGGCATTGACGGGCATGACCGCCTTGTCCGTACTGAGACAGACCAGGCTCCTCACGCCGCTGTCCTTCGCAGCATCGACAACGTTGGCGCTACCCAGCACGTTGGTCATTACTGCTTGCACTGGGAAAAACTCACAGGAGGGGACCTGCTTGAGTGCGGCTGCGTGAAACACCAGGTCGCTTCCGTCTACGACCGAACGAACTGAACGCTCGTCTCTGACGTCGCCGATGTAGAAGTGCAGTCGTGGGTCGTCGAACTCGACCCGCATGTAATGCTGCTTGGCTTCATCGCGGCTGAGGATGCGAATTGCTTCGACGTCGCTGGTGAGAAGGTGCCTGACCATCGTGCTTCCGAACGAGCCAGTCCCGCCCGTAATCAGAATGGTCTGACCGGCGTAATCAACATCGGGAGAAGAAGGGGTGTTGTTCACGGCTCTTTCAAGGGTTGGGAACAGCAGTGCAAAAGCGCGGTTGCAGCGCGTAACTATAGATGGTCACGTCAAGACAAGGGCGGGACTCGGATCAAAGGTGACGGGTGCGGTCGTATGCCCCACTGTTCCGGTAATGTCACCGCTGATGTCTGGGTCGATTTCCACACGCCTACCGCTTCACTCTCGATCGCTTGAGACGCCGGCCGTGGTGATGATTGCCGCGGTGGCGGCGATCGCGGCAGCGCTGTCCGATGCAGCGCCAACCGGCACACCGGTTTGGGACGAGATTTTGAAAGCGGCTTTCGCTGCGGTCGTCGTAGCAGCTGCTTCGAAGGCGCCGAGATGGCCCGTGATCCTCATGGCTGCGGTCGCAGCCGCTGCCTCGTTCGCTACCTGGTGGGCAATTGGTGGCTGGGTTTCGCTCGTCATCAGCATCGCGGCCGTGCTTCTGCGGCGTCGAAGCCGACTCATTGGTGCCGTGGCAGCTGCCCTTGCAGTGCAGTCAGTTCTTCGTCTACCTGCGGTGGGCGTTTTCGGTCTGCAATCGGTAATCGCGCTAGCGGCAACTGCGCCAGTGCTTATCGAGGGGTTTCAGTTCGGCACGAGACGGGCGCGTCGGATCACGCGGTGGTCGGCCGCAGCAGCCGCACTGCTGCTAATCGTGATAGGCGTGGTTGGCGGCTTGTCACTGCTGAACGCTCGGTCCGATGTCACCCAAGGGATCACTGCGGCTCGCGCAGGGCTTGACGCAGCGCGAGGCGGGAATACCGAGGTTGTCGCAAACGAACTCGATCGCGCCGAGCAGTCATTCGTCCGGGCGAGTGATCGTCTGTCGGGCCTTGCTTCCCGGTCATTGCGGCTTGTTCCAGTCGCGGCGCAGCATCAGCGAGCAGTGGAAGAGGCGGTGACACAAGGCGGCATTGTGACCGTTGAAGCCGCAGGAGCGGTCCGCGACGCAGATATCCGCAATTTGCGACTGACCGCCGGATCTCTGGATTTGGGCGTGCTCTCAGCGATGGCGCCTCGTCTGCGCGCAACATCACTTGCACTCAGCAACGCCAGCCTCGAGATCCGCGCCGCCACCTCGCCTTGGCTGGTACCAGCATTGTCTGACCGTATCGAAGAGTTGCTCGACGAGGTGGAAAGGTTCCAACCGGAGATCGAGCTCGGAGCTGCAGCGGCCGAAGTACTGCCAACCATGTTGGGGCAGTCGATTCCCAAGACCTACTTCGTGATGTTTGGGACTCCTGCCGAGTCGCGCGAACTCGGTGGCTTTTTGGGCAGCTGGGCGTTGCAGTCGTTCGATCAGGGCCAGCTGCAGCTTGGGGACTCTGGCCGAATCATCGAGCTGTACGACGTTGCGGCAACGAGCGAAGTGCCAGCAGGTGTTGTCAGCGATTGGTTCCTCGAGATGGCGCGCCCAACGCAGTTTCCTCAGAACCTCCCGAGCTCGCCTGACATGGCTCAGGTCGCAGCAGTCTCCCGGCAGGTACTCGCAGGCGTAACGGATCGCCCTATCGATGGCTTCATATATGCCGACGGGTATGCGCTCGCCGACATGCTGCAACTGAGCGGTCCCGTCACAATCCCATTCCAAGACGCGGCCCTGAACAGCGACAATGCAGCACAGTTCTTCTTCGAGGACCAATACCGAATCGAAGGCGGCCAGGGGCGCACCGACCTGTTCGACACGCTCGCTCAGGTAGCGTCGGGCGTAGTCGTTCGTATCAGCGGTCAGACGCTTCCCGGTCCCCAAGAACTCGGTCGAATCATGGGACCCGCCGCTCGCGGTGGCCATCTGCAGGTGGTCACATTCGATGACGAGGCGAACGACTTTTTACGATCGATCAAACTACTTCGAAGCTTCGGGCGAGCCGAAACGCAAGACTTTGTTGGGCTAGTGCAGACGAACGGGCTATCGAACAAAATCGACCTCTATCTTCACCGAGAGCTCGACTACCGGGTCACCGTTGATGAAGACGGTAAAGTCGACGCGACTGCCGCCGTAACACTGCGGTCTGATATTCCCAGCGATGCCCCACCGCTCACCTTGGGCTCGGGCGGCACGGCGGGCATCAACAAGGTTCTTCTCTCGCTGTACAGCCCCTTGACACTCGACGGCGCGACCATCAATGGCATCCCTGCGGATGCCCGCATAGCTTGGGAGTTCGACATGGGTCGGTATCTGGTCGAAGTGGATGTTCTGCCGAATGGCGAGGCGATATTGGTCGAGTATTTGCTGAGTGGTTCTCTGTTAACGGACGTGCCTTACTCACTTGAGGTTTGGCACCAGCCTCTGGTGAACGATGATGATGTTGCGATCTCGGCGGTCGGACCTGATTTCGAGATTTCTTGGGATGGCAAATTGGTCGAGAACCTTATTGTTTCGGCCGACCCCGGCGGAGCGTCATGAAATCGCCACAAGAAGTTCGCGGAATGGATTGTCATTGTCGTTACGCGCGACTACTGTGTGTCCCAGTCACTTCTTGACCCGGAGATCTTCCATGCGTTCATCACTTGCCAAACTCTCAACCGTGGCCCTCGCTGCATTGCTCGTGTTTGGCTTCTTTGCCATCACGCCTGCCGCCTCGGCGCAGACGTACCCACCAACCTTCCCCACTGGACCCGCAGGCCCAACCGGGGACCAAATCCTGTTTGGTATCCAGGCAAATAATGCAGCTGCGGCTGCAGCGAGTGCGGCCGCTCGTGGCGATGCCGCAGGCGCACAGGCAGCTGCGGACCAGGCAGCTGCTGTTCTCAAAGCTGCGAAGGCAGCGAAAGCTCCCGCAGACATCATCGCTACCGTCCAGGCCGCTGTAGCCCGGGCCAACGCTTCAGCCGCCGCAGCTGCGGCCGGAGGCGGTGCCGCCTCGGTTCCTGCAGCAGTGGCAGTGGCAACCCCGAAATTGGCCTTCACTGGCTCGAGTGTAAATCTGCCACTGGCAGCTGGTGCGATCATGGTGGGTGCTGGCGGATTGGTACTGCTCGCCGCTCGCAAGCGTGAGCAGAGCATCTGATCAGCGAGTCGAAAATCAGCTCTTAGTGATGGCGGCCTTCGGGCCGCTATCACTCGTTTTCGCCGAAACACCGAAGCTGAGCCACGCCGGGGCGAACCCGGAACCTACACTGTCCGTACCTGCACCGGAAGAACTCTGTGAACGCTGAATTAACACTGAGCGACTACATCCAAATATTTCACCGCCGGCTTTGGATCGTTGTGTTCAGCTTTCTGGGTGCCGTTGTACTGGCGTTGTTGTGGACCGCGCTGCAGACGCCGATGTACCAGTCGACCGCCCGTATTTTGATAAACCAGAATACGGCGACTGATATCTTCGACCCGGTTACCGGTGCACCAACGAACCTGTCTGATCGTGTGGCCACCAATGAGGTGCAGCTCTTGCGATCGCAACTGGTGCGCACCGAGGCCGAGGAACAGCTTGGATTCGAAGCCGACATTTCGGCGCGAGCTGAGAGTCAAGCAGACATCGTGGTTGTCAGTTCCAGTGATGCCGACCCCGTCCGCGCCCAACTAGTGACGCAAACCTATGCCGAGGTCTACCTCGATGTTCGCCGTAGCGAGTTCGTGGCCGAACGGCTGGAGACCGCCGAAAAGCTTCTTGATCGCATAGGCGAACTCGACGTGGAGATATTTGCGCTGGGTGGAGATGGCGACAGTAGACGCCAAGAGGCGCTGCGCGATGACTTGTCTGACAGCTATGACCGTCTGGTTATCACTGCGGACCTGGGAAATAACGGAAGCGCTCGCATTATCGATGATGCCGATCTGCCCGAAGATCCGTTCACCCCCCGGGTGAACCGCAATCTGGGCCTTGGTGGGCTCCTGGGGCTCATGCTGGGCGCTGGCATTGCACTCCTACTGGAAACCCTCGATACCAGCATCAAGTCTCGCCAGATTCTCGAGGGCATGACCCCAGGTATCCCCACACTGGCGTCGATACCGACCGTGAAGTCGCCCGACCCAGTGGTGGCATTGGCACATCCCGGGGGGCTTGAAAGCGAAGTGTTTCGCACGTTGCGCGCTGGCGTGGAATTCGCGGCAGTAGATGGCGAGATTTCGGTCATGCAAGTGACCAGCCCCGGCGCCTCTGCGGGCAAGACGACTGTGGCCGCGAACCTGGCAGTGGTCATGGCCCAGTCGGGCAAGACGGTCGCCGTGATCGATGCTGACTTGCGTCGGCCCCGCCTGCATACGGCGTTCGAACTCGAGCAGGTGCCTGGGTTGAGTTCGGTGATCATCGGCCGTGCCCGGTGGGATGAAGCGGTCACGTCGCTCACGCTGGACAACGGGCGGTTGTGGGTGTGCCCAAGCGGCCCCGTGCCGCCGGGGCCCTCGGAACTGCTCGGAAGTGAGCGCGCCAGTGAGACCATTGCCATGCTGCGCACCATTTATGACGTGATCATCATCGACTCGCCACCGGTTCTGCCAGTAGCTGATGCGCTGGTTGTATCTCGCCTGGTCGATGCCACGATCGTGGTGGCCAACGCCAAGACGACGTCGCGCGACGACATGCAACGAACCATCGAACAGCTCGAACAAGCCGACGCCAATGTCGTGGGCACGGTGCTCAACCAGGTCAACGGCCGATCCGCCGGCGGTGACGGCTACGGCTATGGCTACGGGTACGGATACGGTTACGGCTACGGCCAAAGCAGTGGTGGTGCCGGTGGCCTCTTCGGGCGCTCCAAGAACGTGGCTCCGGAGTTGCCGAACACGCAGACCATCGGTAGCGAAGAGCTACCCAAGTTCAACGCTGCGCCGCGTGCTGGAGCAACGACCCCGGCCACACCGGTGCGCCGAAGTGCCCCTTCCTCGACCGCCAGTGAAGGTGGCGGAAGTTTCAGTGCCGCCATGGGCTGGCTCGATGCGCCACCGGCCGACCAGTCCCGAGGCCATCAGCGTGCCGCCCCACGACGCCAAGCAACCGGGGCGGCAAAGCAGAACGGCAGTTCGCAACCGGCCGCGCCGCAGCCCAAGAAGCGCACCAGGCGAGACGCTGCCGGGAACGCAAAAGCTGCAACCAAGCCCGGACCGGCCACCGCCAAGTCCAAGTCCAAGGCGGTGGACGCAGTAACTCCGACAGGTACCGCCGACGCGAGAAAGCCGCAGCGGAAGCCCGGAGTCGACGAGCTCGTCGAGCGGGCCCTGTCCGACGAAGAGATTAAAGACTGGGGCGACGAAATAACTGTTCGATAGCCACCCGGCTGGGCCGACAGCCCGGACTGACGTAGGCTCAGCGAATGGTGCTCCGTCGCTTCCGCCGAAAACGAGATCCCGAGGCGCGTCGATATGCGTACTCGCGGTGGGACGGCACCCAGAGCGGTTTCGACCTCAATGCCCATGACCTGTTCGCCGAGCTCAGCGACGAACTGATTCACCACGGCGATCCGAACAGTGCGTTACGCAATCTGCTGCAACAAGGCTTCGACGTCGACGGCAACCGTATCCAGGGGCTGCGAGAGATCCTGGACAAACTGCGCCAAGAACGACAGGAACGCCTCGAAAATCACGACCTGGGCGGGGTGTACGACGAGATTGCGCAAGAGCTGCGTGAACTGGTCGCCGAAGAACGCCAAGCGCTCGA
>ENA-ORXT01002837-ORXT01002837.1-marine-metagenome-genome-assembly--contig:-NODE-2837-length-20019-cov-13.808294_pt1 | contig 20019 bp, 11 predicted proteins | sample MGYA00237868_ERZ511482 | MGnify/ENA metagenome assembly ERZ511482
AGTTTTCTGTCGGAGCAAAAAGCGTTACGGAAAGATTTAATTAATCTTCATTCTATTTCTAAAAGTGATTTTGAGAAGGGATATCAGGTGTTATTATTTTGCGATAGATTATCGCTTATTCTTAGCCAAAACCAGATTCCATTTGCAGGTAGAGAAATAGAAATCAATAAATCAATTGATGGAAAAACTTATTTTGTAAGTGAAGATGAACAAGGGAATTTAAATGTCCGGCCTTGGATTTTTAATCGCGAGCAATTTGAAGTTTCAATACCTGTCAGACGGTTGAAGATAACCACCTTTAAAAGCACTAGCGAATTTAAAAACTCGTTGCGTCAATGTTAGATAAACGATAAGGTATGGAAATTTGCTAAGTCATACGCTGTTCTTTGAAGATAGGGATTTAGGCTGTCTCAGTAAATAAATATAATAGTATAAGCGCTCGATTTTAACCACGTGATATAGGTCATCATCGTTAATTGATGCTGGGTCAATGAATATATTCTTAGCTAATTCAAATTCATGAGCCATAGACTCAAAAAATGCATCATATATCCAGCTGTATTAATGAACAAGAATAGATCACCTTTAAATGGTACTGTTTTAATTTTTAGTATGATGTCCCTTTCTAAGCAGTAGGCTCCTGTAAGATATCCATATGCTTTTTCATCTTGTTCTAAGGAAAGCTTTATATGCATGGGGTCAACTAAAAAGTCTCTGCTTCCACTAGCTAACTGTGACATATTCATTTCTAGTCCCACTAAGTATTCATTTCTGGCATCCGTTTTTACGTTTGCAACTCTGCCTACTGTAACTCCCAATTGATCCATTAACGACCTACCTGGTTCTATTCCTAATTCAATACCTTTTTTCAAAAGCTTATCAGCTATCGATACGTTAATTTTACTCTCAGCATTTAGATTGTATTTTAGAGCATTACCTTTAATAAGTTCATTATAGTATGGATACACATTGGCCTTTCCTATAAGTTTATTCTTGTGGCTAATTATTGCTAACCGATCATTTTATACGTTATTGGCGAAGTTTTTTCTAGAACGGCACTTTTCAATCCTTTTTGAAAAGCCTTCTACTCGTAACGGCTTTTTAGGTAATTCATCAGCAATCCACCTCCTATATCGATATACTTCGTAGTTAATCCTAGGGCCTTTAGTTCTTCCGATTTTCTAATGCATTGAGTTAGTGCAGAACTTCGTTGATCAAGACTATTTCCATCCAGGAGCAAATGAAGACCTTCGTAATGCAGGTCATGTTGATCCATGCAATATTTTTAAGCAAGTCCTTTTATTTGATTTAAATCAAAACCAAATCTAATTTGCAAAGCCTCACTCCAATACAAAAATTCAATAACCCTAAATCCGATTCTAGCTCCATTCTTTTCCTGCAGAGCGATTGAAATGACATTTTCAAGTTCATCTTCATTATCGACAATTATTAATACATAATAGATATCTTCTATATCTTCCTGGAATGAGTAAGTAGTCGAATATTCTGAGACATCAGAATATATCGCATAAGGCATCTTGTTGTAGGCCCGGGTTCTTTGCATGAACCATTACCTATTTTTAAGTGACATATGGGGTACCTCTATTAGACTCAGTTAATATCAATGAACTATAATCTTTCTATTGGTGACCTTTCCATTTTTAAATAAAACTTCTAAAATCATAACACCTGGAGAGAGATCTGTGATCTGATACTCCATGGCATTAATGTTTTCATATAATCCCATGGTGCTGCCATCTATAGTTCTAATTCTAATGGTTTTTATAACATCCGTTGTGTTGATATTAATGAACTTCCTAGCGGGGAGAGGGTATATATCTAATGCAATATCATTTTGCGATAATTGTACTGTAGCAGAAATGAGTCCGTCTATTATGACTTCATAATCCCGGGTAACTTGCCCGTTTTCTGAGTGTACTGTATAGAAAGTAGGAAGAGACAAATTTACTCTAGATGAGTCACTTACTTGTGCCTCTTCATCTATCGTGATCTTAGCAAGATCAGAGTGATCAAATGTTGCTATTGTGTTAGTATAGTTGAAATTCAGAGGACCATCATATATTATTGATAAGTCTTTTATTGTGAATTGTGGACCATTATTGAGCTTATACTGGTAGATAAAGGCAGCATCACTTTTTTCATTTAGTTTGTCTACATATAAGCTGTCTGCAATACCTTTGACCATGTTGTTGAGAAAAACGGTTGTGGTGTCACTGTAGAAATCGAGGAAGTCTAGTTCCGATTTATGTCCTGGGTATGGCGCGAAGTGATGCTCAGTATTAGCGTTTCTCCATGTAGCTATATATGCCACTTTAGATGCTAATTCATTTGCCTTGATAGGATCTAAGACAACTCTTGTGTGCCATTTATTAATGTCGAGAGCATCCCTATCGCCAATTTCCGTAATGGCAGCTACTTTATTAAGAGAATCAGCTAACATCACAGTTGTCTCTACGTGACCAATAAACCTATTTATCTCGGTATCCGTACCAGAATCAAAATAGAAGTCAAGTCCTAAAATATCCACATAATCATCTCCTGGATATCTATAATTATAAGGTTTCAAGGAGCTGATCTGTCCTCCGTCCGGCGAGAATGCATAGATAAAGTTATGAACATTTAGGTCATTCTTCAGGTAATCTACTGTGTATTGCCATAGGTCGATATAATCCTGTTCTGGCATATCACTACCCCACCAAAACCACCATCCATTATGCTCATGGTAAGGTCTAAAAACAATGGGTATAGTTTTACCATTTATCCCTCTGGTAGATTTAGCATAATTAGCTATCTCTTTTAGTTTTCTTTTATAAAATTCATTATTAGCGTTTCCAGGCAACAATGATCGACCAACTTGACTTGCATTTGTAATATCACTGCTGTAAAAACTAACTCCAGAAGGGTCATACTGATGCCAGCAATACGAAGAAACGGCACCAAGGTTATGAGATGTCTTCACTCGGTAAGACAATCTGTCTTTAGATTGGTTGCCAACTATGTTGTTCGCATCCCAACTAAAAAATGCTGGATACGAGCCTGTAACATCTTTCACGTCACTTCGGTCATCGTCACCGCTCCAATTGACGCCATATCCAGTTGCATCATGCATACCGTACATGAATCGAGGACCTTTCATCTTATGCAAATTTTCTAGAAGTACCTTAGCTGAATACACAAGCGAATTGTCGACTGTGGACATAGATAAATCAGAAAAAGTATTTTGTTCTGTTATTGTACATATATCGTACAATGAATATGCTAGAGAGTCTACTTGTGCCTGAGTTAATGAGTCATCTAAGTTTGTAAGAATGTTTTGATACTCTGCAATGGACGATTCTAATACATCTTTATCATCTTGCAGATTATTACCATTTTCTAATCCTATTATTAAGTACTGGTTTAAATTATTTGCATCATAGATAGCTTGCTCTAGTAATTCTGTATTTATAGGGATTGATACATTACCGCCTAGAGTAAAATAATCAATCTCAACATTTGCAGTTTTTTCAGTACTGCTTCCTGGGTCAAAGTAAAAATATAATGTACTGATCGGAAGACTTGGGGCATTTGTTAATTCAAAAAATAGCTCCTTCCATTCTCCATCTCCAATAATAAATTCCTCTAGCCAATCACTACCTCCTCCAGTGTTTTCTGGCTTCAGTACAAGATTTATATTTTCATTTGACCTTACTCTTATGCTTATGAAAGGATTCTCCTTTATATTAATTGTATTTGCAAACTGAATATTAAATTGATCCCAGATCCAACTATCAGATGTTCGATTATAATTAATAAAAAGAGCCTTATCGACGATACTCCCTTCATATGTTGAATGTTGGAAATTCCACTCTGAGGATAGCATAGCATCCTCAAATTCTTCAATAAAACTATCCTGACTGTATGATACTGAAGCAGTCAAGAAAACTAATATGTAAATAAGTATATGCTTCATTACTGATGTTTTATTTCAACTCTTCCAATATAGGCTGTATCTGAAAATACTATTTTCAAAAAAGATTTTTCACTTTCAATAGCGTCTAGTTGGTAGACGACAGGAACTTTATAGTTATAAAGTTTATCACCTAGACTATATTCATGAAAGTCGTGAGTGACTTCTATATAATCAATACCATCATCAGAAACCGAAAATATTAAGTCAGAGGTTGCGTCTTCCGAAAATCCATAGATAGTTGCTTCCATTATACTTCCATCTACTTTATATGTAACCTCGGAACCCAAAGCACCTTTTAATCTATAAAGCATCTCCTTATAGTCTCTATCATTTCCATTCTCGATAGTTACCTTATCCCCTTCCAGAAATTCAGAATAGTTATCAGGATGACTTACATATAACTTATGTGGAATATTCGTAACCGTCTCAATATTAGAATTATCTGAAATACCTGATGAATTGACAGCATTTATTTTGTAGTCGTAGCTTTTACCCACCTCGCTTGTTTCATCTACAAATCCTGTAAAATAAGGTCTCGTATCCTCCTTCGCATAAGCTTCAATTTTCTTCCAATCTTCTGACCCTATTTCTTTTCGGTATATTTCATAATACTTAGCGCCCATCGAGCCTTGCCATCGAATTGTATTAAAATCATGGATAGGTAGTAGTTTTGGTGGTAAGGGTATACTCACAGCTGGTATGTCCTTATTCTGAATTCTAAAAGCTGCATTCCTAAACTTATTTAACAAATTTGATTCGTCATATGCATTTCCAACTTCTGAGCCAGGCCAGTGAAAAGCTTTATATAGATCTAATCCACTTGGCTCCGAATGCCAGTAGAATCCCCCATCTCTGTGATGATGCCTGATACTCCATGACATACCACCAAAGATCCTCTCCTCTTCTAATATATAGTCTATTACCATATCCATGCCTATAGTGCTGACAAAGCCAAATTCACCTATAAAATACGGCTTTCTGCCATCAATATAAGAAACTTTGTCTTTGATATTATTAAGCATATCAATAGGACTCTTCTCATAATGGTGAGAAGATACGATATCAATATTAGGGTCGTCAAATACTTCCGGAAGAAACGGTTGGTCATCTACAGCATAATAGCCATCCATAAATAAATGATTGGTATCAATAGATTTTACATGCGCTGCCAGACGCTTTACCCACGGATAGGGATTTTCTAATTCATTCCCTGATTCCCAAGAAAAAATTGCTTTGTCATCAATGTACCTTTCTCCCGTAATCGTATTTACTCGATTGATAGTATGGTCAACGGTTGCTTTGAAATCATTCCATAATTGCTCATCAATCCAAAAGTCATCAAATTCTTTATCTCTGAAATCAGCATAGTTTGGCACTCCTCCGAACCACTGCCAATTGTTAAGAAATGGAACAATTACTCTAACGCCTACTTCATTAGCTAAAGCTAAAACTAAATCTAGATTTTGGAATGCTTCTTCGTTGAATTTATTTGGAGCTTCAACGTAGGTAACAGCATTCGAGGGAAGATTCTTGCTTCGTACTGGAATTGTGTACATTCTTACCACTTGCCCACCCAATTCTTTAATTGTCATAAGGGCATCACGTATCTCATACTCATCAGGAAGACCGTAAGGATTATTAGAATCGAATTTCATCTCATCTTCTACATAATTAAGATTCGGTATATTCCACGAGATAAAACGAAGTGTATCTTTCCCATCTAATATATGATAACCACTTGTAGTTACAAAGTGGTCAAACTTTACTTCAGCAGCATCTGGTTGATTTTCTTGCAGGGTGCATCCGATAAAAAGAGCCAAAAAAGCTATATATATGGATTGTATTTTCATTTAATCTAGGTCGATGTTTTTATGAGTGATTTAATTTAAAATCTTTGTCATAGTCACTTCTCTTCAATATTTCCAAATACATTCGCCCATTATGATACGGAGCTTTCCACCCATTACTTTTTGAGATACCGATAACTGGCTTCAACGTGTGGTCGATCTTCCAATACCATTCTCCGTTCTTCTTATCTAAGAAGTACTTCTGAATACATCTCATGCATCCATTAGCTACTTTGAGGTACTTTATGTCATTTGATAATTCATAAGCATTTAAATAACCAATAACTGCCTCTGCTTGTGGCCACCAGTCAAATGTATCGTCAGAGCTAGAATTATCTATCTCATTCTTTACACCCACTTCTGGACTTAAACCTACATTCATAATATTGTCTGCGATTGACAATGATAATATCTTCATTCTATTCTGAAGCTCTCTATCGTGAGTAACTTCAGCAGCTTCTTGCATAAGCCATGCAGATTCAATATCATGTCCAAATGATATGATGTTGGATTTGATTTTCCAATTCTTGTCAAAGAATAAATGAAAATGATGGTTATCCTTATTAAAAAACTTATCACTATATAGCCTAAGAACTCTAGCTAATGATATTTCTACAGTATGACTAGTAGCTACTTTGGCAAGTGTTGTATATGCTTCTAGAACATGCAAATGAGTATTCATCGTCTTAGGTTCATTTTTGTCTTTCGGACTTAATCTCATATCCTGCATAAAAGCCCACTTTTGATCCAACGCTTCTATATATCCATCATTTGAGTTATCCCACGCCTTTGTTTCTAAGTTCTCAAACGTTTCGAGTGCTAACAATTTTGCTTCCTCATTACCACTTAACGCGTAATATTCTGATAATGCGTAAATGCAAAATGCCTGGGCATAAGTCTGTTTCCTTTTATTGGTAGGTGCATAGTTACAGTCGACTTCCCATATAAATCCACTGAATTGATTATCATAAAAGTGATTAATCAATTCAAGATATTGGTTATCAGCAAATATTTTGTATTCCGCGAAAGATTCTAGCTGACTTAGTGTTGAAAAAAACCATAATAATCTAGCCCTTTGAATTATGATTAATGGGGCGGATGGATTAGGCGTATTATCATTAGACACCTCTCCATAAAATCGATTACGATCACTGTCAAAACCATATGTCGTCCACCAGTTCACAATCGAATTTAGCCCTTTTACAGATTGTTTTCGAAGTGCACCTAGATTAATAGTATCCTCTATTTCCATCCGCTCATTTTGAGGTTTGCAGAAATTAAGTTTATTCTATCTAGATTATTGAGATGGGAATAACCCTTATCAGTAGGAGCATATTTACAATAATGGATAAGCTGATCAATAGTAGAAGTCGCTACATGCATTCTCGTATCTGATGACGCATAATATATGTAAACTTCATTTTTTTCATTGACAATCCATCCATTGGCAAAAACAACATTACTTACATCACCGACTCTTTCTGCTCCTTGAGGTGCAATCAGATGACCAGCCGGTGCATAAATTATTTCCCATGGCTTGCTGAGATCAGTCACAAACATGTATAGGACATACCGAAGTCCAGCAGCGGTATTTCTAACACCATGAGCCAAGTGAATCCAGCCCTCGCTTGTCTCTATAGGAGCAGGTCCTTGACCATTTTTTAATTCTTTTATTGTGTGATAGACCTTATTATCAATTATCGATTCTGTATCGATTACCGGCGATGCCATATCGTCTAACATTGCCCATCCAATACCACCACCTTGACCTACAGAAATGAATCCATCTTGTGGTCTAGTATACAAACCGTATTTACCATCGACATACTTTGGGTGTAACACGACATTTCTTTGTTGATTGGACTTGCTTACCAGATCAGGTAAGCGCTCCCAGGTTCTGAGATCCTTTGATCTTATTATACCGCAATTTGCTAGTGCTGTCGATGTATCATTGACACTCTCATCCTTACGTTCTGTACAGAATAATCCATAGACATAGCCATCCTCATGAGATACTAGTCTCATGTCATAAACGTTAGTATCGGGATCACTCGTCTGTGGCAAATCCAATGGATAATCCCAGAAAGTAAAGTTGTCCACCCCATTCGGGCTTTCTGCAAAGGCAAAGAATGACTTCCTGTCGTTCCCTTCTACTCTCACACAGATGATATACTTATCTTCCCAATATATAGCACCAGAATTAAATGTAGCGTTGATACCCATTGTTTCAACTAGTAAAGGATTTTGTCTCTCATCTAAGTTGTATTTCCAAAAATATGGTATATGATCTGAGGTCACTATTGGATTCTGCCACCTGTCATAAACGCCATTGTTAGAATCTTGCTTTTTATTTACTCTCTGAATCACTTCCTGATATTGTGTTTTCAAGGTCGAAAGTTTTTCAGTGTATTTTCTATTAATCATGCGCTAAGTTAGCTTTAGGTACTATAATTTGAGAGTCTGTATTCAATGCTTTATTGAATTGGTCCTCCTTAGGTAGTGCCTCTAAACCATGATCAGGATAATCCTCAAGCTTATCATACCAATTCTTCTTAAGGATTATGCTTGTCACTATGATGATAGCTGCAGCTATTCCAGCTTTAGGGAAATCTTGTATGACAAAAAAGATGGGTAATGCTGTCAGTGCTGTCTGCCAGATCATACCAATTGCACAATTAGACATGTCCCTCAGAAATGAATCGTTTTTATTTAAGTCAGGAAAATCGACCAGTAGAGCATCGTGGATTGGCTTCCAAAAACCCCACGGCCTTGTTTTTAGATAGAATTTCTTCAAGACTTCTATATCATCTGAAGGCTTCATATATGTACCTATGATACAACCCGTAAATGAGATTGCTAGATTAAGTGGGAAGGCTTCTAAAGCCGTCATCTCAGTAAAAACCAATGGTAAGGTAGCTGCGGCTAATATGCCACCCATCATTCCCCAATAATATCCATTTCCATTGAATCTCCACCAGTACCACTTTAATAAATTTGCAGCGGCATATCCGCCATATAGAGCACTTACAAACCAGTCTATTAAACTGGTAAGTGAGGTGAGGAACATGGCGAATGTAATACCCAGAATAACGACACCAACAGAAGCAACGTAAGAGAGTTTAATCAATCTTTTTTCTGATGCATCTTTATTGATGTAGTTCTTATATATATCATTGACTAGGTACGCTGGTGCAGTATTTACAGCTGCGGCAAATGAAGACATAAATGCGGCAAGTAGCCCTGCTAACAGAACTCCCATGAGTCCCACGGGTATAAAGTTCTTAATTGCAAATGGCAATATCATTTCAAAATCTATCTGCTCTCCCATTCCATTGAATGTCTCATTCAAGAAAACTAATGAGAGAATAGCAAGCCCCGTAATGAGCATGTATCTTGGAAATATAAGTACGACATTTACAAGTGCACTCATCTTCGATGCTTCCTTAGGTGATCTTGCTGATAGGATTCTCTGCATATCATAATTCGGTGCCGGGCCTGCAAGACTCTGTAATACACCTTTGAACAAGATCATCATAAAAAATGCAGTAAAAAGCTGCCATCCATCACTCGTGATCTGATTGTTGGCGGATGGGAGTATTGTGGACCAATCTAGATCCAGTTCCCATTTGAAAAATATATTTACCCAATTATCGGGTATATACTTAGCTAATAACTCTGGTGAAACTCTTGACATTGCTATCCCGCCTATTATTATACTTGCGATAGTCATGATAGCATACTGTAATACCTCAGTAAATACAACGCTGTACATTCCTCCTTTGACGACATATAGTGTCGTCAGGAAAGTTATAATCAGACCGTAATAAACTTCATTGTGATATACATTGGCAGATAACTCCCATGGCAGGAATACCGAAGCGAATTTTCCAATTCCGATAAAGCCATATGCTACATATGTTATGACAACGGCGACAGCAAAAATAACGACGATCAAATGAGCTAATTTGGCCCCTTGACCATTTCCGAATCTGAATTTAATCCACTCTGCACCAGTCATTACTCCAGAACGCCGTAACCAAATAGAGAGAAATATCATTAGGAATATCTGATTGAATACGGGCCACATCCAAGGTATCCACACACTCTTCAATCCATAAACAAAAAGTAACATGACCATCCACATGGTCCCACTAATATCAAACATGCCTGAAGCGTTGGAAAGTCCCAGGTAGTACCAAGGAATCGTGTTTCCACCTAGAAAGTAACTACTGGTATCTTTTGATGCTTTCTTAGATAAGTAAAAACCTATACCAATAGTTATGATAATGTATAAGGCAATTATCGAGGCATCTATTATATGCAGATCCATATCAATTAATATTAATCAGGAAGGGGGGATGTGTTATCTCATGCAGCTTTTTACGCTTAAAAAGGGATAAGGTACAATTGTACCCTATCCTATAAATCGTATGTAAAACTTTACTTTAGTATTATCGCTCCTGCTGGAGACCCATCAGAAAAATGAATATCATCAACATGAACTTCATAGATGTCACCTTGAGCATGACCATTTGCGTTAAATCCAAATTTTAATAATTGGAAGTCTGCCAAATTTGGTCCTTCTCCCCATTTCCAATCTTCAATCTGTGATAGCTGGATACTAAACTGGTTCCAATCTCCATTTATATCCTCATAATTGCCACCTGGATGCCATCCTGATTCCCCATCACTATCTGCAAAAGCTATTTCTAATAATTGTGTACTAGCATCACTAGTTCTTACCCAAAAATTAAGGCATGGATCTACTAATCCAGAAAAGTCATTTTGAGTGTCATCGTAAAGGTTCCCAGTCCAGGTCCATCCTTCATTGATCACCTCTATTTCTACTGCTAGATATCCATCGCCTTCTGCTGCTCCACCTGATGCATATGAGGCAATTGGTCTAGCGTTTTCTTGCCACCCATCAGTATTATCTGGGATATACCCAGAAGTAAAAATTGAATCTATTGGAATAGAATTGTCTTCAAAGTCAAAAGATGTATATGCTCTAGCATATGCTGGCGGTGCTGTTTTAGGATATAAATTTGTACCGCTAGGTGCTCCATCTGATAGTGTAATCAGATCGACATGTACTTCATATATGTCGCCTTCTTCTTGACCTTCTGCATTAAATCCAAACTTCATTAATGACAAGGTACTAAAGTCTATACCGTCACCCCATTTCCAATCACCTAAAGAATTTACCTCATTCATATCGATACTAAATTGTTGCCAATCCCCATTTATCTCACTGTAGACTCCGCCTGGATGCCATCCCGATTCTCCAGAATCATCTGAAAGCGCAATTTCGAATAGTACCGGTTTTGCATTGCTCGTTCTAGCCCAGAAATTAAAATGCGGACTGTCTAGTCCAGAAGCATCTATCGCCATATCATCAAACAAATTACTTGTCCACGTCCATCCTGCAGTTATAACTTCGATCTCATTGATAAAGTAATAGTCTCCTTGTGCAGCATCGCCAGTTCCAAGACTTGCAGTCGCTCTTGCGTTTTCTTGCCATCCATCAGGATTGTCAGGCATGTATCCTGTTGTAAATATGGAATCCACAATTGGTTGGTCCTCAAAATCATAATAAACATAAAAGTCACCTTGATCCATTACCATCGGATATTCCACAGCACCATTTTCTGGGCCATCCGATATATACACGTCATCAATATGTATTTCAAAAATATCATCTTGCTCCTGAGCTTCACTATTAAATCCAAACTTTAATAATGAGATTGTAGCAGGGTCGATTCCATCACCCCATTTCCATTCATCATTTTGGTTGATCTTGGCGATGTTAATGCTGAATTGTTTCCATGTTCCATTTACTTCAGAATATACACCACCTGGATGATATCCTGATTCTCCAGATGCATCTACCATTGCAATTTCCATTAATGCTGGCTTATCATTACTCGTTCTTACCCAGAAATTAAGCGTTGGTTCTGCGAGAGACGATAAGTCAAGACCAGGTGTTTCTTTAAATAAATTACTAGTCCAAGCCCATCCAGCATTGACGACTTCGATTTCATTTATAAAGTAGTAGTTACCTTGTGCAGCGTCTCCACTACCTAGACTACCAGTTGCTTTTCCATTTTCTTGCCATCCTTCAGGATTATCAGGAATATAACCTGTCGTGAATACCGAATCAATTATTGGCTGATCCTCAAAATCAAAAAATGTGTAGAATCCACTAGATGGCCCCGTATTCTCACAGAGGATATCATTCGGGTTTTCTGTACAAAAACAGATCGGGTCATATTCAAAAGTACAACACTGAGCATCTTCAGGATTCTGTAAACAGAAACATTCAGGATTAGTGGCAAACTCACATGTAATATTACAGAGTGGATTGTCAGGATTCTCCTGACAGAAGCAATCCGGATCCTGCGAATAGGTACAACCAATAACCGTCTCATCATCCTTGCTACAGGAAGAGATAATTGCTAGAGACCCTAAGACCAAGATGAAAGAAAATATTTTCAAAAATTTCATGATAATTAGTTTTTAATTAAGTTTATTTAGCAGCTCAATATATCATAAACGGTGATTAGTTATTAATAGCCTGCGTTTTGAGATAGCCCCCAGTTTTCTAGGTCTTTAGTAGGTATAGGAAATAGTGGAATGGGATTACCCGCACTACCCATAACAGAGACTGCTGATAGTGATGACAATACACGATTTGCGAAGTCGGTATCAGCTGGATCCGAAAGATTTCTATACTTCTCTTCTATAATTTTTGTATACCTGCCTGTTCTTACTAAATCCATAAATCGCAATGTTTCCATACCAAGCTCTCTTCTTCGCTCTAGATATATAAAATCTAAAAGAGCTTGCCCGCTTTGTGGGATCATAGAATTATCGAGGGGTGCATATCCTGTCGGTTCGTATCCGTAGATATCATCCGGATTATAGCCTTGAGGAAAAGTACTGAAGCTCGCACGGTTTCTAATGGTCTCTAGACCTGAGATTGCCTGTGCAGACTGACCTGTATGGTAAGCAGCTTCGGCATTCATAAGGATGATATCTGCGTATCTGTATTTTCTAAGGTTGGCTTCAGATCCCTTTTGCGTATTCCATACGGCCGGGTCTATTATTGTTTTCCTATGATAATAGCCTGTCTTGTTTCTTTCATGAGCGATTAATTCCACACCGAATGCATGCTCTCCGATTGCTATCGCTGTGGATGCTCTTCTAGGGTCATTAGCTTCATAGGCCTCAGCAAGATCCACAGTTGGTGTATTAAAGCCAAACCCACCCATAAAGAATGGAGATTGGAAAACCGTCCAGATCGATCCAGTAGAAGGACCTCTTTCAAAATCGTCTATTCCGTTATCTACAGCTTGAATTTCCCAAATTGATTCTTCATTATTCTCACCACCTAATGACCATATCTCTGCGTAATTAGATGCTAACCGGTATGTTCCATATTCTTCGGCTATGATGGAATTAGTTATAGAAAGTACATCTTGCCATGTATAATTATTACTGTTCTCTGTTCCTATTTGATAGAGAATGGACCTAGCAAGATATGATGCCGCTGCACCTTGTGTCGCAATACCAGGAGGTACATCGCCTTTCTTAGCGAGTACATCTTTAGCAAAGTTTAAATCAGAATCAATTAGCTCATAAATCTCAGCTATGCTAGCTCTTGTAAAGTTTCTATCATTGAGAGCTTCTGATCCTACAGGTGCCTCAAATCGGGGAACACCACCATATATAGTGACCAAATGCAAATATGAATATGCCCTGACGTATTTTGCTTCTCCTTCAAACTGCTTGACTATCTGCTCTGGTAAAGTAGAATTTTCCAAACTCTGTAAAACGACGTTGGCTCTATTTATGGCTACCCAGTATTTACCCCATATTGTTGTGATATTACTATTAGCTCCATTCGTATTAAATTCTTTTAGCCTTTGTATGTCAACTTGATCGGCATCTGTTGATCCTTTTTCTGAATCATCTGAACAGATATCACCAAATATAAATTCATAACTATGACCACTGAATCCATTAGAAGAAGATTCTCCCCAAGTGATCGCATCATACATTCCATTCAATACTAATCTAGCAGAATTCTCATCTTTGAATGCACCATCAATGGTCTGTAGTCCACGTGGCTCTTCCTCCAAAAAATCAGAACATGCTATAAGTCCGAATATGAAAAAACTTAGAATAACAACTCTTGTTAATTTATTCATTGCCTAATTATATGTTTGTTTTTAAAAAGTGATGTTAGTACCTACGATAAAAGTCTTCGCGACTGGATAAACTCCATAATCAACTCCGGGGGAAAATGAATCCCCAAAAGCTGACCCTATCTCCGGGTCCAGTCCAGAGTAATTAGTTACTGTTAATAAGTTATCCGTAGATATGTAGACCCTTGCTCGTGCTATTCTTAGTGTAGACAAAATGGATTCTGGCAGAGAATATCCCACCTGAATATTCCTTATCCTGAAGTATGAGCCATCCTCTATAAATCGATCACTATATATTGTATTGTCATTAAGATCGGTAGTCACTCGAGGCTCAGTATTAGAGGAACCTTCAGTGGTCCATCTATTTATTCTGTTTGCAGCTAAGTTTGATTCTAATGGATTAGAACTCTGGAGCCAGTAGCTTCGAATATTAGCAATTTCATTTCCTTGTGTGCCCAATATTGACACACTCAAGTCGATGTTAGCATATTCAAGTGTAAGGTATCCACCATAAGTAAAGTCAGGAATAGAACTACCTTGAAATGTAAGATCATCTTCATCAATTTTACCATCAAAGTTTGCATCTGTATATCTGATATCTCCTGGCTTTGCATTACGCTGCAGCGGCCTAGCTTGTGCTCTCTTTACCTCACCTGAGTCATCCGTATAGTATCCATAATACTTTCCATTTTCAATCTCAATACTGCTGAGTTCATTTCCCTTGGCGTCGATAGGAATGCCATTCTCATTAAGTGCAATATGTCTTTCTACCTCACCATCATTCTGGAAGATGCCATTACTCTGCAGTGCGAAAAATGATGCGAAGTCAAATCCAACTAAAGTTCTAGTTGCAGGAAATCCGATCTTCTGCACATTGCTTCCGCCCGTGATGAAATCTCCATTACCTAAGTCAGTTACCTCATTATCAATTGCAGAAATATTACCTCCTATAGTATAACTAACCTTGCCTATTCTATTTCTATACTCTGCGGAGACTTCTAAGCCTTTATTTACCATTGAAGCTGCATTAGAAGCGGCACCATTTGCGCCAGCAAAACCTGGCGTAGGTATAGAGGATACCAATAAGTCATTTGTGTTCTTATTGAAATAATCTACGCCGACCGTCAGCTTATCTTCAAAGAATCCTAAGTCGATTCCAAAGTTCAACATTTCCGACACCTCCCATTTTAGATCATTAGCGGGCAATACGTTCGCTGCAAGACCTTGCGCTGGTGTTTGATTATTTAATGCATAATTCCAGTTAGGTGACAATAGTGCGAAAGTGGAATAATTTCCTATCGGCTCTTGATTACCTACTTGTCCCCAGCCGATTCGAACTTTAAATCTATTTATTAAATCATTCTGTGGGAAAAAATTTTCATTGTGTACACTCCAGCCAGCCGAGAATGAAGGGAATGTTCCCCATTTATTACCATCGGCAAATTTACTTGATCCATCTCTTCTCATAGTAGCAGTTACATAGTACCTGTTATCAAATGAGTAGTTAATACGTCCGAAATATGAAAGCAAACTGAACTGTCCTTCATTATCTCTACCTGACAATGATGACAAATCACCTCCTAAGCTTATATATCTCAAAGCCTCAGGTTCTGGTACATCTTGAATAGACAACTCGTTGAACTGATCCAATCTCTGAAATGCTTCAGTTCCAACCATAGCATTTACACTATGATTATTGATGGAAGTATTATATGTTAAATAATTGGAATTTTGTAGGACCCTTAGATTTCTTTCTTGCTCTGTAAGGGTAGATATATTTATAGATTCATTACTAGATAGTTGTGGAAAGAAATTACTGTCTAGGTTTCTGCCCTCTACGACTCTGGTTACTGGCGTGTAGAATGACCCAGATTGTCTTCTCTGGTCGAGGGTTATTTGTGAGTTTAGCTTGAGGTTGTCTAATATCCTGATCTCGGACTTCAATGTTCCTACATATCTATCCCAACTATTATTATTATACTGGGCAAGGTGGATACCTTTTGCAGGGCTAGGTAAGTCTGTCAAACCAGTCCTATTCCAATCTCCAGTTACTATATCATATACAGGTGTTAATGGATCTTTACTTAGTGCAGTAGCTAAAGGGCCAGAAAAAGCACCTTCATCAAATGCGGATGCTTTATTCTTCGAATATCTTAAATCACCACCTATGTTCAACCATTCCTTAACTTCCATGTCTGCTCCGAAATTAAATTGATAGCGACTTGAATACGTATTGTTGACTATTCCTTCTTGATCGAAAAATAGTCCGCCAACAGAATAATTTACTTTTCCTTCAGATCCCCTTATGTTTATACTTTGAGACATAATACTTGCCCTGTCGCGAAACACATAGTCTTGCCAATCAGTACCTAACTCGTCCAAGCCCAGTCCATCAACAATCCATGATCGCTTAGAGTCTTCGACAATTGCATCAAGGTTGTTTTCTCCATTAGAGACAGCCTCCAGATATACCTCAGAATATTCTTGAGCATTTAGAAGGTCCACTGTTTTATTAGGTGTTTGAAATCCACCCCAGGAGTTTATCTCTATGACAGCATTTCCTTTTTTATCTCCACCTCTCTTAGTAGTGATCACAATTACACCATTTGATCCTCTAGATCCATAAATGGCTGTTGCAGAAGCATCTTTCAGAACTTCCATAGATTCTATTTCAGCTGGACTTATATTAGAGACGTCTCCAGTGATAAATCCATCTACAACATATAGTGGTGAGGCATTCTGAAACGACCCTACCCCTCTAATCTGAATAGTCGAACCTTGTCCAGGTGCACCAGAATTAGCTCTTACTGTTAATCCAGCCACCTTACCTTGTAGGTTACGTGCAATTCCCGGGGAAGCGATTTTCTCTAACTGAGCCACATCTACACTTGCTACAGAACCCGTAACATCACTCTTCTTGATCACGCCATATCCGACCACCACAACTTCTTCAAGTACTTGAGAATCTGTGGACATTTGAATTTCATAGTAATCTTTTCCATCCTCTATCACAACTTCTTGAGCTACAAACCCTACATATGATATTGATAGAGTATCACCAGGATCGCCATTCAGAGAAAACGAACCATCGTAGTCAGATATAGTACCCATATCGTAACTATTCAGTTTTAAGATATTTACCCCAATGAGAGGCTCTCTCGATTCAGAATCTGTAATGATTCCGCTTATGGTTTGTCCAGGACATGAATAGACTAAAGACCAAAAGAATAAAAAATTTAATAATTTCATCATTACTATCAGTTGTGGCTTTTAATTTTGTTCTCTTCAGTTACCGCAAAACATTATGTTGAAATGCAGTAAGTCTGAACATTACAAACATACAGAAGTCGATGGTACCAACTAGGGGGTAAAATAAGCAATTGTGGGGGCTATTTCATGCAATTAGTCCAATATCACCCCTGTATGTTAAGATTTATAGACATTTATGGTATGAGATATAATTTTTTAAATTCTTCACTTTCTGCACCCCTGTTTCGTTCTATAATTGTAGTCCAGCTATTCCTTATGGTAATTAGTTATGCTAGTGCAATGCAAGAGAGTCGACCTGAAAGTTGTATTTATGATAATATAGGTATGACAATAATCTGCAACTCAAATTCTATTTTAGACACCATTACTATCCCGTATGTGTTAAATGAGTCATATAAGCTAGAATACCTCGCCTCGGGGGATATTGTGATGCTAAAATCTGATAGTGGTACTATTCTAGAATATGATCTAGTCTCGGATATATGGCACAAATATGAGGTTGTGAATGAGAGTGATTATAAGAATATTAATAGCTTCCACAATATCCCTCATGGTGATTCTCCTAAAAATCCATTTTCCAATAAGATTCTATTGCCTATCTATTTCTTATTGGGATCTAGCTTGATTTATGGCCTTATTCGGATCGTTCTTCTGAAAAATGAATATGATACAAAGTTAAATCTCGAAAAACTCGAAAGAAGTAAAGTCGAGGAAATCAATAAGGTAAAGGTTGACTTCTATAATATGGTCTCTCATGAATTAAAAACACCGCTGACCCTGGTTATCGGACCAATTCAAGAACTGAAAAACAACTTAACGACACAGAAAGATAAAATTTTGCTTGACCTCGCAGATAAAAATGCCAAGAAGTTAAAGAACCAAATAGATGAAATCCTAGACTATAAAAATCATGAATTTGAATATTTTGATATTAAGCTCGAATTTCGATCCTTTTCAGATTTTGTTGAAGAAATCTGCCTGAACTTCACAGATAATGCTGCAAGAAAAGCGATTAGAATAGAATATATATCTGAGATAAGTGAATCGTACTTTCACTTTGACTCCAAGCTTATGGAGCTTGTCGTTAATAATCTAATTGTAAATGCCTTGAAGTTTTCTTCCGTAAAGAGCAATATCAAAATTCGCCTCTGGGACGATAGCAAGGCTGTATACTTTAAAATAACAGATACAGGAACAGGTATTATGTCTAAGGATTTGCCATTCATTTTTGAAAAATATTATCAAGGAAATAATAAAGATTCTGGCAGTGGCATCGGTTTAGCTCTAGTCAAAGAAATAGTTGAAAAGCATAAGGGGGATATAGATGTAAAAAGTAGATATCGTAAAGGCTCAAGTTTTACTTTCCATATCTTAAAAAACTTAGAGCAACTTCTTCCTCAGTACGTAGATGATAATAGCATATTCTTAGACCAGAATGTTAATGTAACAAATTCTACCAATAAGAGTACGACTATTCTTATTGTAGATGACAACGATGATATTCGCACCTATTTGACACTAAGATTACAGGACACCTATAATATTATTAGTGCAAAAGATGGGGTCGAAGGTTACAAAAATGCAGTTAAGAATGTCCCTGATGTTATTATATCAGACGTAGCAATGCCAAATATGGATGGCATAACAATGTGTGAGAAAATAAAAACAGATGTTGTCACGAATCATATACCTGTTATTCTTCTTACTGTTCGTGCGCGAGATAAATATTTAGAAAAAAGTTTGAAAAATGGCGCTGATGCCTATATGACCAAGCCATTCGACATAAATATCTTACAACAGAAAATTGCAAATATCCTTGATCAAATTTCAAGAATCCAAAATAAATCTCAAACTCAAATTACTAAAGCAGAAAGTGCACTTGGTGGAATAAAACATAAAAACGAGTTCGTTTCTAAATTCATTTCATGTATAAAAAGCAATTTAGAGAATCCTCAATTTTCTACAGATTACATTGCAGAACTTTTGAATTTAAGTTCTTCTCAAAGTTACAGGAAAATAAAGTCATTGACAGGTTTAACTCCAAATCAGATTATCCAAACTATAAGATTGGAAAAAGCTTACTCACTTATATTGAATTCAAGTTTTACTATAACTGAGATTATCACCAAGGTAGGCATGAATGACCCCAAGTATTTCAGAAAGAAATTTAAAGAAAAGTATAAAAAAACGCCTAGTGAGGTGAGGAAACTCAGAGTCATGGATAGTTAGTATAGCTACCTTTGCATGTGCTACAATTCATAAAGATTTTGCACCTACCCAGGTTGCAGTAAATAGAAGCTTCGCTGCATGACTTAGATAGTATCATACTAAGGCTCCAAGACTAGGGCACAAGTCGGTCTTCATGAGTAATCATAACAATTATAAACTTTCAATTTTATCTACGTGGAATTGTACGTCATCATTAAGTGAAGCTGGGTCAATAAATATATTCTTAGCTAATTCAAATTGATGAGCCATAGATTCAAAAAAATGCATCATATATCCAGCAGTATTAATGAACAAGAATAGATCACCTTTACGTGGTACTGTTTTAAATTCAAGTTTCCTTTTTAGTATGATGTCCCTTTCTAAGCAGTAGGCTCCTGTGAGATATCCACATGCTTTTTCACTTTGTTCTGAGGTACGTCTTATATGTATAGGGTCAACTAAAAAGTCTCTGCTTCCACTAGCTAACTGTGACATATTCATCTCTAGCCCCACT
>ENA-ORXT01002838-ORXT01002838.1-marine-metagenome-genome-assembly--contig:-NODE-2838-length-20019-cov-7.559472_pt1 | contig 20019 bp, 25 predicted proteins | sample MGYA00237868_ERZ511482 | MGnify/ENA metagenome assembly ERZ511482
ATATATCACCCCGAGCCGGGGCTCGCGACCGCCGCTCGCCCGGTGGGCCGCGCCTCCCGCCCCCCGCGCCTTGCCCCTTGCTCCCAGTCACCGCCACCGCCAATGCCCGGCGGCGCCACACCACCAACGGCCCCGCCCGCTGACCATGTCCCGCCGCGCCCGGGTCCTCCCCAACGGCACCCTCCCCACGATGGCGCCCGGCTCGTCGGCGCTGCTCGCGCGCGCGCTCAGCGGGCGCCCCAAGGAGCGCGCCATCAAGCTCACCGCCGCGCTGCTGCTCGCCGCCCTCGGCACCTACTCCCTCCTCCGCTCGGCGCTGCCGCCGCCGCCGCCACCGGCGGTCGTGTATGGCCTCATGATTGACGCGGGCAGCACGGGCAGCCGCGTGCACACGTTTGCGTTTGATCGGGTGGCCGACCCGGCGGCGGCGGCGGCGGCGGCCGCCGCCGCCACGTCGGCGGCGGCGGGCAAGGCCGCGGCGGCGGCGGCGGCCAAGCTGCAACTCCGCAACGAGGACTTTTTGGCCGTCAAGCCGGGGCTCTCCTCCTTCAAGACGGACCCCGTGGCGGCGGCGGACAGCCTGCAGCCGCTGCTGGAGCGCGCGCGCGCGGTGGTGCCGGCGGCGCAGCGGGCGCGCACGCCCGTGTTTCTCCGCGCAACGGCGGGGCTGCGGATGGTGGGGGAGGAGGCGGCGGAGCGCATCCTGCGGGAGGTGCGGCAGACGCTCGCGGCGTCGGGCTTTCGGTTTGACACGGACAAGGGCGCCGAGTGGGTACGTTTGGGCCGTGGGGGGGCGGCGAGCGGTCGGGCGGTGAGGGGTGGGTGGGTGGTGGGGCTGCCTACGGGTCAGCCGCCGCCGCTGCTGTTAGCGGCCTGGTTGCTGTCGTCTGTGCTGCCATGCTAACCGTTCCTTGGCGCTGTTGGTGTCCTTGGGACCTGATGGACCCACATGGCTGCCTTTCCTGCTGCTGCTGCTGTATCGGTTGCTGTGCCATCATTGCGTGCCGCGCCCGTGGTCTGTTTGCTCCCCGTTTTTGGTATGCCCCGTACCGCAGGCCAAGATTCTGGGCGGGAGCGACGAGGGCATCTACTCGTGGATCACCGTCAACTACCTGCTCGACCGCACGCCCGAGAACACGGTTGGCACGTTGGAGATGGGTGGCGGCTCTGCGCAGGTCGCGTTTGTCCCCCCCGCCCCGCCGCCATCCACGACCGGCACGTGCAAGGCGCCGTCGCAACCGGTGTCTTTCAAAGGCCGCCCCCTCCCCCTGTACACCACGTCGCACCTTGAGTACGGCCTCAAAAAGTCCAAGGCTGTCGCGCTCGCCGCCTTTGAGGCGACCCACAACCTCACCAACAACCCTTGCTTCCACGCCGGCGCGCTCGACGTGGGGGTGCCCTTTGAGACGCGCTCCGTGCAAGTCGTCGGCGCAGGCGACTTTGACGGCTGCGTCGCGGCGCTGCACACCCGCCTGCAGGCGGCCGTCAGCCCCTGCGACTGTGAGTTGTGCACCTATGGGCGGGCGGTGCAGCCCGTGGCGGGGCCGCCCGAGTATGTGGCGTTTGCGTTTTACGCGGAGCGCACGACGGATATTGGGATGGCGTCGCCGCTAACGTTGGCAGACATCCGCGCCAAGGGCACCGAGGTGTGTGCGATGGGCATTGACGAGGTGCGCAAGGCGTACCCCGAGGGCGCCGTGAAGAATGGGGTGGCCACGGACCTGTGCTATGACATGGCCTACATCTACACGCACCTGTCGGTCGGGCACGGGCTGCACAACGCGCCCGACACGCGGATATCGGTCGTGCACAAGATTAACGAGTACGTTTGGGGGGGGGGAGGGGAGACGGTTGGCCCGGCTCGGCTGGCCAGTGTCGTGCGCTCCTGGCTCCCCCTCGGAGTGGCAGCTCGGGCGTGTTGCGGCGTGACACCGTACGGGAGCTGGTGGTGTGGACTCGGTGGCATGACGTGTAGACCGATCCCGACTGTGCATCCTCCTGCTGTTTCCATACAGCTGACTGACATAGCCTACTCGCTTTGCTCTCCTGCTTGGTGTGCGCTCCCTGATTGACGGACGTATCGGCCCCAACTTTCCCGCTGTGCAGCGTGGAGCTTGGGTGGTGCCTCGGCGCCATGTTTGCCGAGCTCAGCAACCTTTCGTAGTCGCTGGGGTCGTGCTGTGTTTTTTTCTTCCTGGCACCAAAGTGGTCACGACGACCGTGTACATTTTGCCTCTTGCCCCCGCGTCTCCCAAGCTCGTCGGCCGCACCGGTCGTCCGCCCATGGCCTGCCCCCGCAAACATGGCAGCGGCAAGCGACGTGGCTCTTTGCGCCTGGTCCGTCGGGGAGGCCGTGTGGGGCCGAGCCGCACCCAGCGCACCGACACGGTCGATGGGCTGCTGCGTGTCCGACGCGCCGCGCCGAGCCCCATCCACTCCCCCCAACGGTCCCGTCCATGGCCACCCCGAACTGTCTGCCCCCACTCGCTTGTCCAGCACAGCACCCCGGTCGGGTCCCCGTCGGGACCACCAACCCCGCTGCACTCCCGAGTGGCGCCACACCCCCCCGCCGGCGCGCACCCGCCGCCGAGTGTCTCGCCGTCGTCGGAACAGTGGACGTTGGAATGGGAGCCGGAACGGGAGTCCCGTTCAAGAAGCCCTTGAACGGGAGGTTTCTCGTCCAGGCGTCTGTGCTGTAACAAAGGCCTAAACGGGGTGAGTTCCCGTTCATGGAACCTGGGCCAGGCCCTGAATCGTCTCGTGGCTGATCGGGAGGTCATGCAAGACAGTCACACTAATCCAAGCCAATGATATCCCTACAATGGATGGCAAAGACGTAAACTGTCCAGGTCGGGGTCGTGCACGGTCCTGGATGCCTCTCGCCCAAACGATGTGCTGCACAACAGTCGACGCCACGGCGTGTTCTCCGACCTGTGGTGCACGCGCAAGACTGCGGCCGCCGCTCCAGAACTTACCCCGAGTTGCTTTATAAAGTCGATCAATGGCCGGACATCACGAATATACATGAGAATGACCACCCAATGAAAGTGAGCGCTGCCACACGTAGCCCTCGTGGTAGGTCGAAAATCTCCATGGAAAGAACGGACTTAACTGGCCGATTGGAGACGACCCAGAGTAACAGATTAAGGCCTTCGAAGACCCGACCCTCCACCACTGCACCGCCGGCGAGCAACACCACTGCAGTCGTCATCCGACATCGGTGCGCCCGTGTCGATCTCGCCCGGCTCTTGCTGTCGTGCGCCAACGTCTCCCCCCCCAACTGGGCGCCCCCCTACCATGCTCGGTCTTTGAGCCAGTCTTCCAACAGGTATGTTGTGAGGTACTTGTGGTTGGATCTTTTTCTGTCTAGCGTTCGTTTGTCCGTCATTGCGTATCTTCCATCGAGGTCATAGCACCGGATGTTGCACTACCGTACAGGGAGTTCTCGACTGCTGCCAACTATTGTAGCTGGCACCTGGTTCGTGACTACATGTACTGCCCTCCATGCATGTTTTTTCCTGCGCATCGTGTATGTCTGTCTCCCACTTCCTGATTTGAAGTCTCTCTCCCCCCTCCTCCCTACGACCATCCCCCGCTCCCTGCCTCCTATCTCTTACATCCCCTGTTTTGTCCCGTCGTATCGTTGCTCTTGTTTTTGAGGCTTGCCCCCTCTCGGTATCTCGAGCTCTCGCTTGATGTGGGTTGTGGATGGCACGGCATCTGCTGCGGTGTTTGTGCATTGCTCTCGGTGCTACCTGCCTACTGGTTCCCCCACTTGTGATGCTGCCGCCGTTGGTACATGGTCAGCTATGATGGGTGCACCGTTTTGCTGGCCTCATAGTCGTAGTGCCAGCCGTAGTCTCTCGAGAAAGAAAACAGAGCAGTAGCAATGAGCAGTGCGCAGGGGCCCCAGGTAACGTGTCGTCGTCTAGAGATTAGCGCAACAATGATCGACCCTAGTTAACAGGAGTATCGAGTGTGTGTCTCGAGATCTACTGCTGACCGACCTCGAGATCAGGACCGTGCACGTGAACAACGTTTGTAACAGGAGTTCCCTTGTTCAGGCGACGTGCCGTGACAGGGGCCTGAACGGGATTTCCTCCCGTCCAGGATGACCATTGTTCTGGCGGTGCCGCGACAAAATGAAGAAAAAAAAAACAGACGGGGGGAGAAAAAAATGAAACACCAGAGGACGGTCCCCGGCGCGGCTGTCGGGCACCCATTTGGCAACGTGTCGTTGCTTGCGCGGCCGCGCGGGGCCGGCGCAGCGCAGTTGCAGACACGCCACGCGGGGGGGGGGGGGGGGGGGGGGGGGGGGGGGGGGCTGGCCGGAAATAGGCGATGCGCCGGCCGGTGCCAGTGGCACAGCCGCCACGGCGCGGCGCGCGGGGGGGGGGCGCCCCGGGTGGGGCGATCCGGTCGGCGCGGGGGCAGATCCGGCGCGAGGCACGCGTGTCGGGCGTCAGAGCGGGCGGCGGCCGCCGCTTTTGGCAGCGTGGGTGGGGGAAGACCACGCGAGGGCCGCTGCAGGGGACGCCTGTTTTCAAAGCGCCGGGAGCGCCGCTGGACCAATCCGCCGGGAAGCGTACAGGTCTTGCTGGATCCCCATGGTACGCAACCAACTACATAAATACAGCAGTACGTGCATCCCAAACAGATACAGTGCATGGAGCTGGTCACAACAAGTGGACCATGTATTTATTGCAGTCTTCCCGATTCTGGCCGATCCGGAGAAGAACAGCCTACAGTCCGCACTACTTCTGATTGGTCGAGAGGTCGTATCCGCCCGGGTGGTTGGCTTTCGTGCATCTGTTCTGCACAGTTGTTCTTGTCGGGATCGGCCAAAATTGGGGAGACTGCAATATGGTATTGCATACCGTAGGGCACACCAAACGATGAGAGCTGTGTGCACTGTTATCGTTGTACGAGAAGCCTGCGTCCACATCCTGTGCCTCACATCAGCGACAAAGTTCAAAAGACACAGCCTGCAGAGTCACGCAGAACGCTTGACAAGGTCGGGGAAACATCACAGAGAAACGCTTCAACGAGTCTCGGCCATGACACGTATGTCGACGGCGTGGATTACAGGAATGGAGTGGTCAGCGCGAGCAAAGTGTGTGACGGCCATACCGACCCACTCACCTCCCCGGGCTTGCTCTTTGTCCGCGAGTGCTTCATCTGGATCAAGCCATAACGCTGCGTCGCCCTTGATGGCATCCGCCACCGAACAATCGTTATCTACCATCGCCGTCCACGAGGGCCACCTATCGCTGTCATCGGCTGCTCCTCGAGTCCCAGGTTCGCGCCCAGCGGCCCAACCCAACGGCCCATCCCCATCAACGCGCTGGCGCGTCACCCCCCGACAACCACAACCCACTCCCCCCTCCTCAAACGTCCTCACACATCCGGAACGGGCCGTCGCGCACGCACTTGCGCCCCCCACAGCAGCCAGACGCGCCCGGAAACCCACACGGCGTCCCCGGTGGCAGGCAGCCAGTGACGCGCCCCCCGCGGCGGGGCGTCGAGCTCGGCACCGGCGTCGGCGTCGGCGTCAGCTTCGGCGCGGGCGTCGGCAACACGACGGCCGACGCAGCCACACCATTCCCGTCGGGGCCAACGCCGACTTGAGTCAAGACGAGCGCCGTTGAGCACTTAAAGCCGCGGGCGCAGGTGCAGGTCTCGCAGCGGCGCACGGAGCAGGCGCTGTCGGGGGCATTTGGCGCCAAGCCCGGAGGGTAGACACACTTACACGTCTTGGTCGTCTCGCACGAGCCGGGGGTGGTGGGCACGCCGACGGTGGGGGTCAAGCCGGCGGCGGTGGCGAGCAGGACCACCAGAGCCGCGGCAACAATGGCGGCGGCGGAGCAGGAGTGGGGGCGGCAGCGGGCGGCCATTGTGGTTGCGGGGAAAAGATGAAAGGGAAAGAAGCGTAGTAGTGGAAGTGGGAAGAAAGGAGCACCGAGAAAGAGGGTGATACCGACCAGATGAGGTCCGGCGTCACGCACGGAACGCCCGGTGACGAGGAAATGTTAGCTGCGGTTCGACAGTCGGTAGTTGGGGAAACGCCGCGCGCTGCACGACGCCGTTGCTCAAATAGGAGGTGCACCGCGGCCAGTTGAGCGGCGGCGTGAGCCACAGGAGCGGCGAGTACCGGGACGTCGACGCGGGCGGCACTACCTACCGGCCACAGTGAGACGCCTAGCTGCCCGCCACGCCGGCAGTGGGCGACAGCTTGGGCAGCGGGTGAGCCCGCCGCGCCCCATGAGCTACGTGGAGAGGGCGGTACATTGTCAGCAGCGAGCCCAACGGGGGGACGGCGATGGCGTGGCGCGGAGGCAGTAGACGCGCAGCGTGGCAGCTCCCGGGATGCGATTGGCCGGTGGTGGTGTCCCGCAACCGCCGGCAACCTCGTGCAGGTGGCGAGACAGGAGACGGCCGTTTCCCACGTCCCGTGGGGGACGACGTGTCCGTCGCGACGGCAGCGGCCGCAAGAGAAAAATAAAAAATCACTGCTGCGCTACAAACGCATCCGGATGCGTTCGCAGCGCAGCAGTGATTTTTCATTTGTGGATATCCACAATGACAATGCGCTCTCGACTTGCGCGCACACGACTTGCATTGAAGTAAGTACAAGAGTCGGCAGAGAAGCAACGCTGCAGTCAAGATCGCCGACGGGTCTTCTTCTTCCCGAGGCGTTGGCCGGCGCCCACCGGCCCTGCCCCCACCGCGCCCCCCCTGGGCATGCCCAACTGCCGGCAGTTGTGCGGCAACTGGGATGGCGCCGCACCAGTTTCTCCCAGCTCCGCTTGGGGCACTCCACATCATTGCTCCATTCCCGTCGTGCTGCACGTCTCGCCAGCGCAACGGCTCGGGCGGCGGTGGCGGCACCGGTAGCGGCGCACCTCTGCCCGGTGCTCCCGGCATTCACCGTGCTCGCTGGGCACCGACGGGGCATGGCCCTTGGCGGCCCCGTGCCCGTTGGCGGTGTGCATACCCGCCGTTCCCTCCCCCACGAGCCAAGCAATGGTGTCGGCCGGATCGTCCGTACGCATACATAAAGGGTCCTTGTTGGCGGCTGCACCGTACCCCCGTCGGGTGCGGAGCCCGCTCACCACCGCGGCCGTTGGGTAGCGCCTCGCCACCCTCCTTCATTGCCCGCATCGTCACTACGGCCAGGGCCTGGCACGGAACGAGCAGTGCCACCCCACTACCTGTGACGTTGTGGCTGTGGCGCCGCCCGAGTCGTGCGCCGTCCTCCACGGAGGCATCGCCTTCCCAGACGTGCAAGGATGTCGGCTCCCGAAGGGTCGCTGTCGACGTCGACTTCAGCCCGCGGCGCTCCGGCTGGCGGACGCGACGGTGGCGCTGCCTCTACCAACTCTGCAACCGGCAGCGACGTCGAGGGGGAGGCAGCACCAGCCGTGACGTTCGCTGTCGGCGGCGACGGTTTGGGCGGGACGCCGTCAGCCGCTACACGTCGATCTACCCCCGAAGTCGCGGCGTCGTCTGCGGCGGAGCCAGCCGCGACGCCGGCTGCATTCTTCCCCGCACCACGCTGGCCAGGGGGCCCCGCTGCTGCGGCCGCTGCCGCCGCCGCTTCCGCCATTGACGAACTCGTGGGTGTAGGCGGGTCGGTGCTGGTCGCCCACGGCGTGCCGTCGATAGCCGCTCAGGCGCGGGAAACCCCGCCGTCGGACGCCGACGAGCGGGTGGGGCACTCCTCGGCCGTCGGCTGGACAGCTGCCGGTGGTGTAGACGCCGCGTCGTCGGGCGGCGACGGAGGGACCCCCTTGCACACGGCGGAGGCGGCGGTTGGATCAACCGTCGACGGCAACGCGGGCCTCGATGAGGACGTGGCGGCGCCCGCCGATGGCGGTGGAGAGGCCCTCGATCATAGAGGGGAGGCCCCCCTGCACGCCGCCGCGCGGACTGGGGAAGTTGAAGCCATTGTTGCCCTCCTCAACGGTGGCGCGGGACTCCATACCCGCACCGCCAACGGCGATATGGCGTTGCACGTGGCCGTCTCGGCGCGGCAGCAGCAGGCCCTGGAACTGTTGCTGCGGATGAGCAGCGATGGCCACAGCGGCATCGGTAGCACGGAGTCGACCATCGACGTGAAGGGGGCCAATGGACAGACGGGATTGTGCGTTGCGGCCGACGCTGGGTGGACCGAGGGGGCCGACTTGCTCCTCAAGGCCGGAGCGTCGGCTTCGGCGGTGGATGTTTCGGGCGCGACGCCTCTGCACTGGGCCGCCACTGGGGGGCACATCGACATTGTGGAGATGCTCGTCAACGCGGGCGCGTCGGCGACGGTGGTAGACGGCTGCGGGCGGACGCCTGTCGATTGGGCGGCCAGCAGCGGGTGCCTGAAGTCATTTCAGAGCGCCGTACAGCGGTGCCAGGAGCGCCGGGCGGGCAGCAGGGGCGGCGGAGGGGGGGGCGGCAGCCGGGTCAACGTCGGAGGCGGCGGGTACGCCTCGACCTGAGGAGTGGCCGTCGACAGTGGCCGGGTGGGCTGATTCGCGTGGCTGATGACGCTGGGCCCGCGCCAGCCTCAGGGCCTCGTGTATCATGCACCGACGTTACGCTTCCCGAGGGGTCGTGCAGGTGCCACAGGCGATGTAAGGTAGGTGGCCGCGCTGGGGTAGTCAACGGTGAGGTAGCCAAAGGGTAGGTAATAGGTTTGCGTTCGTATTTTATTCTCGCATGGTCTTGTTTGTGTTACGGGGCCTCGACGGGGCGTGGTGGGCACACCGGGCCTGTGGCGAAACGACCCAACCCCGCGACAACACCGTCGCCACCCAGGCCCCGTGCGCCAGGCAGCAATTTGGAGACGCCGCGCCCCAAGCTTCAAGGCGCACTGGTCATGGTGTTGTGAGCCGCCGTGTGGCCAGCCACAGGGATGGCCACGACGAAGCAGCCAGTGGAGGCAGTCGTGCACGGCTGACGAGGCTGATCGGGGGGCGAACGCCCGGGCGATGCCGCGAACCCAGCCACCCTGTCAATGAACGCGGCACACCGCCCACGAAGAGGGGAAGGATAAAGAAAAGGAGGGGAGACGCGCGCCGCCTCGCTCACCGGTGCTGGGCGGGCGCGATCACCGGCCTGGCCAGCACCGCCTCCTCCGTGCGTGGCCGCCAAGAGGGGTAGACGCACAGCTCCTGGTTGTCAAAGAAGATGAAGCCGTGCCTTTCAAACCGCTCCTGCTTGGCCGCCGCGCCCTTGACCCAGTTGGCGTGCAAGATGTACAGGTGGGGGAAGCGGGCCATGAGCTTGCCCGGCGGGCTGTCCCAGATGCCGTCCGTCACACCGTTGGGGAACAGCTGCCGGTTGAGGAGGGCGGTGGTGACGCCGGCATTGTAGCACGCGTCGTTGCCGACGCGAAACTCCCCGTCCTTGCCGCAGGCGCGCTCCCAAAAGTGGGGCTGCTCGGACATGGTCGACCGCGACGCGTACTTGACAATCTCCTCAAAGAGCTGAATGGTCGGCGGGTTCGCGTGCGCGAGGTAGAAGCCCGAGTTGATCCGCCGCTTGCCGTTGGCGGCCTCGTCGTCGCGCGCGTTGGACTGGACGACCAGGTCCGCGTGTTGCGCATGCAGGTAGGACAGCGGGTTGCGAAACCAAACAATGTCGCAGTCCGTCCACAGCACATTGTAGCCCGACTTGAGTAGCCGCAACACGACACGGGACTTCATCTTCGTCAGCTGCTTAAACTGGTCTGTCCCATAGTCCGCGTCCTCCACGAGCTTGGAGTCGAGCCCTTTGAAAATGGTTGTCTCATAGTAGACAGGTAGGCCGCGCTTATACGCATAACGATATAGCCGCGGGTCGAGCGCCGCAATGACAAAGTTGGTGACGCCCAGGTGCCGCATGTTGCACACCCAGTTCATCATGATGGCGCGGTATCCATAGTTGAGCGCCGACAAGACGACCGTGTTGTTGATGATGACCTTCTCCACGACGCTCTCCATGGTCAGGGGCAGGCCAAAGGGCGGCTCCGATACGCCCTCGGGCGGCAGCACGGGGATGACAAAGTCCTCCTTGGTCTCCACAGAAGTCATGCCGCAGCGGATAACGCGGCTACCGTTCTTGACCACCGGGTCCGTCTGGGTGTTGCTGACGAAGGAGGAAAACTCGCAGTTGCAAATGCCCGGCCGCACCCGCTTGAGCAGACACATGCCGGTTGGCTCGAGGCAGCGACTGAGCTTCCACGGCGCAAACAGCACACTCCCAACTTGATTGGTGTACGTGCCATGGTGCAGCGACAGGTAGATGTTGATGAAGAGCTCGAACTTGCTCTTCTTGCCCTCGGACCAGAACTGGCCCAATAGCCGCCGCCGGGAGACGGGCGCCGCGCCTACCGCGCCTGCCACGCCGGCCGCCGCGGGCACCAACCCATCCGCGGTGGCGGGTGCCAAACCGGACGCCGCCCCCGGGACGACGCCGGGGTCGCCGCCGGTAGCGCCCCCCCCCCCGCCAGACACCAAGTGGTAGTCGTGCCGCACGTGGACGGTCAAGCACGTCTCGGAGACGTCAATGACCTGCCGCCGCCCAGCCGAGATGGTCTCGTGCGTGAGCCAGTTATCGTACTTACCCCGCCCAAAGATGAAGTGGGGCATGGCCGAATCAAACAGCCGCGATCCGCCCGTGTTCCACGCCCACACGTCCATCCCCCCATACGTGTGGAGGGTGCCCTCCCGCAACACATGCGCGCGCACGCGGCTTGCATACGTCGGGCTGTCCTCGGCCACATCCGTTGGTAGCGCGTCCACGTCGTACCGAGCGCCGACCACGAAGAAGTTCTCAAACGACGACAGAATCTTGCGCAGCGTCTGAACAAAGTCATCAAACAGCAGGATGTCCCCGTTGACAATCAGCGTCACGGCGGCAGTCGACTGGTTTGCCCTGTTGAGCATCGAGTTGAAGAGCGGCACGCCAAGGAAGTTCTTGTCGACCCGGTTCTCGATGCGGAGCCCAAAAGTGGCCGCCGCCTCTTCGTAGCCCGTCTCGTTGCCCAGCAGCGTGATGCGCGGCATTGGGCGGAGGCGGAGCCAAGACCGGATGGCGCGCTCGTTGTTGATCTTGTCGCTCCCGACAAACGGCTTGGGCGCCGAAAAGATCTCAAAGGAAAAGTCCGCCAGCCGCGACGAGAAGTCTCCTACATGTTCGCCGAGGTTGTGGTCGGGCAGTGCGAGCCGTGCGAGCGGGTCAGACAGCCGCCGTGACTGGCCCCGGAGCTGAAAGAAGGAGAACAGAAGCAGTGCGGCAGACCAAAACATTAGCCACGAGGAGAGGCTGTGCGTGCCGAGCGGGCCGCTGGGGGCAGGGGCTTTGGTGGTCTTGTAGACGCGCCCGCGGCTCGACCCACCACCGTCGCCATCGCCTTCGGCGGCGGGACGGCTGCGGCGGGAAGAGACCCGTCCCGTCTCCCCGCCTCGCACGCTATCGCCACCACGCACGTTGTCGCCGCCACTGCGCCGTGACGACGGGCGGTCGCTTCGGTCACGACCCATTGGGGAAGAAGCGGATGAAGGGAGATGGGCAGGGGAAGGGAGAGGCGTGGGACGCCGTCAGAATCCACTCCGCCACCGACGACGGGCAGTCGATGTCAGTGGGGAATGCTCCCGGATGCGCGAGGCGGGGGAAGGACCCAGCTCAGGAAAAAGAACGACGGGGAGGGGAGGAATGGGAGAGGAAACGAGGGTGCAGACCACACCACTCGGGTCGCACCCACGCTGACTACAAGGACTGCAATCTGCTGCTGGTCGCCAAGTGGCCGCTCACGGACGAGGGGGCGGCCTCGCGCGCTGTCGGAGCGTGCCCACTCACCCGCACACCTTGCGCAACGACCAGCAGGTCAAACCAGAGACCCTTGCCACAGTTGCGGTTAGCACAATCGGCTGCCGTAGCCCACCTGCACCTCAGCGCCGCAGCCGGCACCGCAGCTTTAACCGGGGAAGCGCACGTGGGGCCAAGTGAGGCCACCAAACCGCCTCTGCTGCGTGCCTGGCGACAGGGCTGATGATGTCCAACGCCCCCCCCCTGCCGCTGCTGCTCCCGCCAGCTCTCGGTCTGCGCCTGTGCGCGACAACGGCGACGCCGGCGCTCATGTCAGTGCGCGACGGGCGGCGCCCTCGGCCCACCCCCCGCAAGCGCCGCGGGCGAGCGGCGGCACGCGGGGCGGGACAGCCACGGGCGTCGGTCGGTGGTGGCCGCCATAAAATTGTGGGCTGCTGGGCGTGCACGAGCTGCCGTCCGACTCGTGGCTAGCCGCATGCATCGAGAAATGGGCCACATGTGTTGACCGGCTCTGCGACTGTCGGGCGTCGTGTTCAGGACGGGCGGCACGGTGGTGGAATTCATTTTGGGATCAGAAAGTACCGGGAACGTTCTCGAGTCGGGCTGCCCGCTAGATTTTGCCACGTGGTGCATCATGGCCTTCCGCAATCCCTACTCGCTGCTTGCTGTGTCACAGAGCAAGCCTACGGCCGCAGCACCGCCCCGGAATCTCCCTCCTGCTCCGCTTTCGCATCCTCAGCCGCCGCAGCCAGCCCTACCGCTCCCCCCTTCTCTCCCTCCTCCATCCCCAGGTACTGCCGGTAAATGGCCTCGCCCTTGCGCGTCAGCTGCAGCTTGAACACGGGCTTGACAGGGCGGTGGACGAGGCGTCCCCCTCCGCCAGGGCCAACAGGTTCCCCTCCTCCCAGCGGCACTCCTCCCCCAGCGCCATCCAGCCGCACGACATTGCCCGCGTCGCGGATAACGCGCAGACGGCCGGCGTCGGTCATGGCGCGGAGCACCTTCTTAAAGTGTGTCGCCGAGGTGACCAAGCCGCCGTACGAGGGGTCCGAGCGCACCGCCTCAAGAACGACCTTGTGGGCCAACGGCGCCGGGCCGGCGGCCAGCAGGGCGGCAGCGATGGCGCGAGAAGGCATGTTGATGCCTACGGTGGCGCGCCGAGCGGCCACAGAGGTGGCGGCCAGGGTTGCGGCAGAGGCCGCGGCGCGCATGGGGGGGGGCATATTGTGCGGATACCGAGGAGAACGTGTGGAGGAAAGGGAAATAAAGGGTATCGACGAGAGAGAGGAAAAAGGGAAAGCAACGGTCAAGAACGCTTGAGGTGTTGATGGAGACGCAGGTACAGCATGCCACCGAGAGCAATCGCGGAGACAGTGCAGTGCAACGAGAATGGGCGGGCGGTGCGCGTGAAGGTGAGGGCGGCGACGTCGGGAGCGATCAAAACACGTTCCGGTGAGCACTTAAAACTGCAATTGATGAAAATCGCACACTTGGCCGTGCAAGTGCCTCATCAGTTGTCAATTGCTCCTTCATTCGGGTCTACTCTGTGCAAAGGCGGGCACGACGCGTCATCTTCCGTCTCCTGAACACCACCCTCGTGCTATGTTTCTCCCCCTCCGCGTCGCTGCCTTCATCCTTTAAATCTCCCGAGCATCCACCTCGTACCCTTTCTTTTCGCCTACTCCCCTCTCCTCTTATGGACGCTAACCGCTCGCCAGGGTCTTCCCCGCCTGGGGGCACGGCCGGGGGCACGGATGCCACTCGTGGGGGCGTCAAGCGACGAGCTTCTGCTGCGCCGGCGATGCTGGAGCTGGAAAGCGCATTGGAGGTTGGCGCTGACTCCCTGGCCGGTCTTGTGGGAGCGGTCTCGTCATTTGGGGTCGACGGGCAGGCGGACCTCTTTGCCAAAGTGTATGAACACGTCGCGCTCCTCTCTTGGGGGTGGCTGTCGCCGCAGGGGCGGTCGGCGTTGTGTCTGTTTTGGCGGCGGGCGTTGGTTTACAAGGTGGTGATGCCAACTGATATGCCCTGGCTTGCGCGTGCTCTGGGGACACCTCCTGCCAACTCGGCTCTGGCAGCGTATGCTGGTTGTGGAGCGGCCAGCCCGCCTCACGTGTTGATACTGACGCCTTTCTCTTTTGCCTGTTTGTTGCGTCTCTGTCGTGCGTCATTTCCGGGGGGTATGGGTGGCTCCGCAATTCTCAGGAATGACTTCGTCAAGGACCTGCGTCAGATTGATGCAGTGGGGGCAACCATCCCTGACACGGTGCCACTGGACGTGCTCGTTGCCGTGGACCGGGGGCGCAACCCCGAGGCGGTGACAAAGGAGACGCTGTATGTCATGGTGGCCGTGATAGTCGGTTGCGGTGATTCCGTTGTGCAACACATGTCATGTTGGTGGACGGGGTTTCTCCTGGCACTTGGTGCTGTAGGGACGACGGTGTGGACAATAGCCCACAGCTTTGTTCTTCTTCTCGAACGAGTCGTTGTTGAGCGTTCTGGTTGCCATGGTGTGTTTGGCATTTTCCGTGTCCTAATTCTGACTTGCCTTGTTACCTCTGTGTTCTTGCGAGTGTCTGTATCGACTTGGTATTGACCCGTGATTTGGTTGTCTTTTTTGGTGTATGGTTGGATGTCCTTCACTTCACGCCTTTGTCGCGTGTGCTTCCCGTTTGTTTTGCTCTGGCAGGGAGACCCTGGCCGAGGCCAACGACATGGCACGGGGAAAGATTGCCGTCATGGCCCACTTTCGGTACGCCCACCTCTGTGCTCATTTGCTGTTGTGTTTTTTTGCCTCACGCATTGTGTTGTGCCGTGATTGTCTGGGTGAGCCCCTGCCATACACCGACCGGGCGCTTCATACGTTTGAAATGTATGTCGAATCCAGCCTCGGCCTATGACACAGGTCAGTCGCTGACCGTCGTTTCTGTGTATGAGGCGTGCTGCGCCGGAACTGTTTCGCTCTTGCCCTTTTCCTTCACGCTTTGCTGGTCTCTGCCTGTTTTCTTAATGCCACTTGCTTGCGTCCCCCTTCCATGACTTGCTGCCCTCTGGCTACAGGGACGAGCTCACCAAAGCAATGGCGGCGGACGCCAAGGTACCACGGCCGCCGTAAGACTGATTTTACGGCATGTGCACCGTATTGCTGGTATTGTGTCTTCGAGATTGCCTGGTGTGTGCACTGCGGAGTGCATACTGTACATAGTTGTGTGCGCCACTTCTTTCCGTTTCTGCGTCAAGTGTTCATATGGATGAAACAAGCATGTACCATAGTTCAGCGTCTCGTGCAACAGTTTGCGGATTTCTTCGAAGCAGAGCCGTTAACAGGCCTCACCAATCATGTCCGTGAACACCCGCAGCAGGTGCGAGCAGCAAAAAGCGTACGCATTCAGCCCAATTTGTACCGTTCCCCTTTGCTGCAGTCGGCGCTGCCCTATCGCTGCCTCGACGCTACCACCTCTGGGGGCGGCCCCGCGCACAGCTTGGTGTACATGCGGGCGAGCGAGCGGAAGGCACGACCGTCACCCGCTCGCAGCAGGTTGCCCGCGTCGCAGTTAAGCGGGCTGTCCGGCTCGGGGTGACCAAGTAGCACAATCAGCGCACGAGCTGTCGAGGCCAGCGTCCATGCTGGGCTCCACGCCGTCTTGAGGATGTCAAGGCACACCTCGCCGGTCTTGGGGTGCACGTTCGGGTGGAAGACTTTGGAGATGAGCCGCACGTTGGGGGGGGAGAGAGGATAGGAAGAGGGCACGACTACATCGATTTTGAAGTAGCCGTTCTGTCAGGGGCGGGGCACGAGGAACAACAGGTCGTGTACGGCACACAACCACAAAAAAGGAGGATGAGAGCAAGATTACACAGAAGCAAAACAAGAAGGAAGCGCACAAGAAGAGAGAGCATGTGAGAATTTCAGTATATTGCAAGTGACAACGTAAAGGAAGCGGCCACACCATGCCCACACTGCCACCAACAGAACGGACGGCACAGCCAGCCGTGCGACTCTACCAACAACACAAAACGCTTCAACGAGCAGGTGCAAACGCACAAGACTGCTGTCGATATGACCTGTGTCGGTGCAGTGGCTCGCTATCACTCATTCCGTGCCCCTCTGACAGGAACCACCCAGGCGGCAGCCGCGCCACGGGCGCTGCCAACATCGCACCAGGCAGTTGCAGTACCACTTGGTGTTAACGCTCCCACCCAGTGCACGTGCCCCCGCTCGCCCCCCCATCACGCTGCTCCACCTGCGCTCTGGTCTCCACGGCCCAAAAGTACGGACGACTTCGTGCGCCTCGACCTACCTCGTACGGTGTTTCCACCGGCCCCCGCACGTGCCCCACCCAGTGAGACAGGTTCCCGTCCTCCGGAGCGAGTACAATCTCTGCGTCCACCCCAGCGACCCGAGCATCCTTCTGCATCTCTCGATGCTCCTTGAGGAGCCGCCCCCCAGCCATCATGATGCCACACGCGAGATTGAGACGAAGAAGGAGAGGTAGAGGAGGTAGCGACAAGGGCAAGTAGCAAAGGGGCGCCTCTGTGATCAAAATGAAAGGTGTGGTGGTCGGCGTGAAGGTCGGTACGGTGGTCGGCACGGTCGCGCGTGGTGGTGGCAGCTCGAAGGGACGGGTGACAAAGAGGGTGGTTCAGGTGGCCGGAGAGCGTGCAGCGTTGCACGCTTCCACCTCACCTTTGTCCATCTGCAACAGGGTCGCACGCGACGCCCCTATTTCGGGGGCGCCAGGGGCGCGTGACGGATAAGACGCCTTACTCACGCGCCCATTAGGTAGCCAAAACGCATTTACGACGCCCCAAGTAGCACCCTCAGTATACACCGTGTGGTTCAAGTGGCACCCATACTGTGCATTCATATGTCATTTTCTGTTTCAAGACTGGGTGCCTGTCCCCAACCAAGGTGCACAGCCGCCACCTCCTGAATCTTGTAGACCCCCCTGCAGTCTTTCTCTTCGCGACGCCTTGCTGACGCCATTTTGAGTCCGGGCGTTAGGGGCGCACGACACCCAAATGATGCCCCCTTAACGACGCCCTTAACGACGCCCTGGGCGTTCTGAGCAACCCTAAAGCTTTAGTCGGCGACACAGCGTGACGCCCTATCATACGCATGACACCACGATAAGGTACACGTTGCGAAAGAGTAAGTTCCATGGCCTTAAGGGCAGGGTATGGCTGTCCTCCCAATTTCTTGCGGACTTGGTCAAAGTCAGGTCACAGGCCCCGGTCAACTTTTCATTGGCCCATGAGACAGCCAAAATGAGACGTGGGTGTCTTTGCGAACGCGCCCCGAGGAGCCAATTGACGGGCAACGGAGTCAAGCCGGCCTCGAGCACTGCAACGACGCCCTCCCGCGCGTCTCTCTTGGCCAGCTCTGCTGCCCCAACTTTGGGTAGCACCGACGCCGTCCTCCTCTGCTGCTCTTGGCTCTACCTTTTCATGAGCCGCTACCCCCGCGCCAATCCCCTGCCCCCCCCCACGTGGCGAGCCCCCCCCCCCCTCCTGGCCGCTATTGCCTCGTCGGACCTGCCCGCCCTCGCCGACGCCCTCGCCGCCGCTCCCGGCGCGCCCGCCGCCGCCCGCGCGCCGGATGGCGGCAGCCTGCTCCACGCCGCCGCCGCGGGTGGCCCGGCGGCGGCGGGCGCCCTCACCGCGCTCCTCGCTGCGGCCACCATCCCCGTAGGCGGGCGCGGCACGGCCGCCCGCACCGCCCGCAAGACGCCGCTGCACGTGGCCGCTGCCACGGGCAATGACGACGCGGCGGCGGCGCTGCTCGCCGCAGGCGCGCCGGTCAACGCGGTCAAGGCGTCGGATTGGACGCCGCTCATGGCGGCGGCGGCGGGCGGGCACGCGGCGGTCGTGCACACGCTCTTGCGGGGGGGGGCGGACGTGTGGGCGGTCAACCGGCAGGGTGCCGGGGCGCTCGCGCTCGCCGCCCGTGCCGGCCACGTGGGGGTCGTGCGGGCCCTGCTCGCCGCCGCCGCCACTTTGGCGGGGGGGGGGGCAGAGGGGGCGGCGTCCGCGGCGCGCCTGGCGGGCGTGCGGGCGACGAGCGGCCGCACGCCCGTCTTTGGGGCGGTATTCTTTGGGCACCCCCGCGTCGTGCGGGTGCTGCTCGAGGCCACGGCGGCGGGGGGGGACGCGCCAGAGGCGCACCGTGTGGCTGCCGACGGCGGCGGCTGGACGCCCGCCCACGAGGCGGCCTACCGCGGGCAAGCGCCGTGCTTGCGCGTGCTCCTCGGCGCCGCCTGGCGCGCGGGCGGCAGCGGCGCGGCCGCAGGCGTGTTGGGGGCGACCGACGCGGCCGGCGCGACGCCGGTCGACGTTGCCGACGGGGGGGGGGGCGGCCGCGCGTGCGCCACATTGGCCGCGGCGGCAGCGGCGGACGTGGTAGCGGGGCGGCGGTTGGACTGGGTGGACCCCGAGGGCGAGGTGCGGGCGCAAGACGAGCGGCTTGACAGCAGCGCAGACCTGGACCATCACGGCATCGGTGTTGCGACGGTGTAGGCTCTGCTGGTTGTTGCTCCGCCGTTGTGGGAGGAAGGGCGACGCAGATGCGGCGACGACTGCGCCTGGGCAGCGGGGACCAGTGCAACAGCGGTGCGCAGGTCGTGAGCCCCACCTCAAAACGCTGCATCGGCCTGTGAATTCACCATTTAAAGCTTTGTCTGGTGGCTTCCGGCGCGCACGAAAGTGCTCTGGTGGCCCAGCGGCCCCGACGTTACCATCTGGCTTTGTCCCCCAGATGAGCGCGCGCGCGTCGTGTCACAAGGTTGTGGCGCGGCGGTTCGAACTCGGCGATGATGAATGTTTGTCGCAGCTGCGGCGCTCCCGTTGCAGGAGTGCACCGAAGAATGGCGTTATGCTGGCCGTCTGCAACGGCGGCCACTTCGCGGAGGGAGGGCTTACCCCCTTCAGAGACGAACCCCGTTGTCGGGGTCGGCGATCGTGATATCCCCCCGGATTACCGAGGGAGGCGGATACTCCCGAAAGGATGAGAGGGCAGCCACCCCTGTTGACCGCAGGGGCCTGGTCTCGGAAGGCAGGGCGTCTGATTGCAGATGCACTGCCTTTTTCTTTCTACTCCATCAACCTCCGCCGTTAACCGCTGACTTGTTCGTGCAGCAATTCAGCCTCGCGACGAGTCAAAAGAGCCGAATGCTTCACCCAACGCAGTAGCCATGAACAGCCTACCGACAATCACGACCGCCAACAGTCCTGCCATACGGGGCGCATGTCATGGCGGGCTTGCCTGACTCATGGTCTGCCCGCCAGCAACATGTCCAGCCACTTGGAGTAAGGAGGCGGGCCTCCAGCAGAGGGCCTCCACCTTACCACCGGACCGAGATCGAAGAGATACACACTCATGGGTTGGCTCACAACGCAAGCCACGTGCAACTGGTGTTTGCGGTGTCCCCCGAGCAAAAGACCGCCCCGCCACCCTTTTTGGTCCCACATGAGCAGCAAGGTCCGTAGGCGAATCGAACGAGAATGGTATTTCCTCTGTAGCCGAGCGACGATCGTGAAGAGGAGAAACATCCGTTGCCAAGCTACGATCGTGAAGTGAAGAAACACGCAAAAAAGCCGCGGTGCTGCACGTTGGTCAACAATCTCGACTGTCATGGGATATCTCTCATGCAGTGGCTGAAATATCATACCTCCCTGTTCTGGCTTTTTCACAACCGTCCTTTTCTTCGAGAGCCGATTCAGGATATCATATACCCGCAGTGTCAGTTCAAAGATCTGTACACAGATCTCAAATCCACCAGCTCCACGTGGAACGCATTCAGGAATCGAGGCTGTGGGAGATTGTATTGGTTTCCGACAGCTGGCTGCACCCGTGCTGCAAACTGGCCCGATACACAAAGGGAGGGGTGCCCCTCGATGGCCCTCCCGCGGTGTTCCTCTGGCGGGAGACAGCAGCGGCATTGCCGGGCCCTTTGTCCCGCTCCGCTCCCCTGGGCTGACGTGCTCCCCAGCATCCCGCGGTCCCCGTCATTGCCGCCCTCGTTTTTTGGCTGACCATCCCCGCCGCCCGCGTCACGTCTTGCTCCCGCAGCTGTCGTGGTTCAGCCCCGGTCAACCAGCCACTCGTGTCGCCGTTCCTCCTCCCGTCGCCCTTTTCGACGCCCATCATGGCCACTCGAGCGGCTGCTGCCGTGGCGGCGGCGGCAGCCCGGCGTGCCAGCCCACTCCTTCCGCGCGCGGGGG
>ENA-ORXT01002841-ORXT01002841.1-marine-metagenome-genome-assembly--contig:-NODE-2841-length-20011-cov-4.141266_pt1 | contig 20011 bp, 9 predicted proteins | sample MGYA00237868_ERZ511482 | MGnify/ENA metagenome assembly ERZ511482
GCGGTCCGATCAAAAATGCCTTGTAAGACAAAATACTAAATTACCTCAAATCGGACACTTATTAATTCTCTGTCCCTAAAGACAAAAAGTATGTCTGGTTACTCGTCTAAAGTTGCCAAACAGCTTCGTCGCATGTACCCCTCGGCTACGCTCGGGGTACGATTATACCGAACCCCGAGCGCCGCTGCGGTCGAGGGGTGGATTTGAAAAAATATTAGGCAACTTTAGACGGGTAGCCGTATGTCTACATAAGAGAAGAAAAAATTACACTTGCTTTATGAAAAAAACATGTTACTTAATGGTTCTGATTCTTTTTTTTAGTTGTAAAACTAATAATAGAACCAACTCAAATACTATGAAAGCCAATAAGGCTATATCTGGAGTAAATTATAGCCAAAAATCTAAAGAAGAAACCCCATCAAATAATAAAAAGGATGATTTTACGAAAAAAGCGATAGAAACTCAAGAAAAACAGCGTTTGATTGAAATACTTTTGCCTTCTACATATAGAGATTGGGAAAACAAAAACCCTGCAGATGATTTGAATGAAGCTTGGCTGGAACTTCATCAAAAAGAAGAGAAATATTATATAGCAAAGGCTGATTATACCATTGAGAGAGGAGAAGATGAATGCACAGGATATGCTACAAAAACGATCAAGTCAAAAAACAAAACACTTCTTTTTATTAAGCATCCTAATTTAAAAATTGGACAGGTTTACGCTTCATATTTTGATAAGGATAAAATATGTCCCAATGAAAAAATGTCATTTAATTATAAAGATATTATCTATATAATAAATGCCGAAGGTGATGTTGTCTCCGATGAAGAAGTACATACTGATAATGGCTTAGAGCGTTATTGTGTAGTGGAAAACTACAAGCTTTATATTTCAACAAATGAAAAAAATGAATCACTATTTTTAGAACAGAAATCATTTAATGATACCTTTACTAAACTCTTATTTGTTGGAGATATTGATTCAGATGAAAAGCTAGATTTTATATTTGAATCAAATAGACATTATGAACAGGAAAGAGTCTTTCTATATCTTTCTTCTGAAGCAGATAAAAGTGAAATTATAAAAAAAGTTGCTGAAATTTCTGTTGACTTTAGTTGTTAGGTCTTTAAGTTTTCGAACAATATCTCTCTTTTGTTACTTTGATTGTTAAATCAACTAATTAATTTAATAAAAAATGAAAGGTAAAACATCTATTATTACAGGAGCAGGTTCAGGAATAGGAGCAGCAATTGCTAAACTATTTGCGGAACAAGGAATGAATGTTGTAGTGTCTGATATTGATTTGAAAAGTGCCAATAAGATAACCAAACAAATTACCAACAAAGGTGGGAAAGCCATTGCATTAGAAGCGGATATTTCAAAGCCAGCAGAGTGTGAATATTTGGTCAAAGAAACCCTTAAAAAATACAAGCGATTAGATGTTGCAGTAAACAATGCTGGTATAGGAGGGGCGCAAAAGCCAGTAGGTGAATATCCAATTGACGAGTGGCAAAAAGTTATAGAAATAAACTTATCGGGCGTATTTTATGGAATGCATTATCAAATACCTGCGATGCTCAAAAATAAAGGTGGAGCCATAATCAATATGGCTTCTATATTGGGACAAGTTGGTGCTGTCAACTCTTCAGGTTATGTAGCGGCCAAGCATGGGGTCGTTGGTCTAACCCAAAATGCAGCTTTAGAATATGCCAAGAAAAAAATCAGGGTAAATGCGGTTGGTCCTGGTTATATAAAAACACCCTTGCTTACTGATAATTTAGAGAAAGAACAATTAGACGCTATTAAAGAATTACATCCTATAGGTCGGTTGGGCAAACCCCAAGAAGTAGCCGAATTGGTCTTGTGGCTGGCTTCAGAAAAAGCCTCGTTTGTAACAGGTGCTTACTACAATATAGATGGTGGCTATTTGGCTAGGTAGTGTTGTTAAACATGAAACCATCAGCAGTTTCTGTAGGATAAAATATTTCTACTAAATTAGAGCTATAAGGTTTTCCCGTTTTTGGGTAGAACTGTTTGGTGTCAACTTATTTCAGGGCAATTCAATTTGTCAAATAATTAATATTATGTTAAGTAAGTATTAGAAAACACTACTCTATCATAGATATCCTTGAAATAAGTGTTTTTTTATAATTTGAGCCACTAGCACTAATCGACCACTGTTATATAGACAAATCACAGCAATACAGTCGTCGTTGAAACAACAGAATCATTAATCACAAATCGACTAACGTCCTCTGACAATTCAACTCCCTGCATTTTCAAGCTTTGAATGCGATATAGATAGGCAGCACCGTGCATAATCTGTTCCGCCACATCGGCTACTTTTCTTGCTCGATAATCCTCCAAATATGTTCCCTTGACCCAATCGTTAAAAGCGCCCATAGCGGGTCCACACCAAATTTGGTAGTCGAGTGTTCTATCGGGTGTTCCAGCATTTGCCCAATTAGACGACAGCCCCAAATACCATCTAAAAATCAGCGCCATTTTTCTTTTGGGATTGTCCTTGGCACGAGCAATTTGTTTGGGATCACGGTGCTCAAAAAAATCGACACAAGCATCCCAGATTTCCTCTAGGGGTTTTCGAAATACTTGCTTCTCCAATTTTAATCGTTCCTCGTTGGGAATTTCATCAATAGAATTATAACTTCTATAGTATTCGTATAATTTTTTCGCTCTGGGACCAAACATCGTTCCCCTCTTTAAAACTTGCAGCTCGACTCCCATTTCAAACATATCAGAAGCAGGTGCACCCATCACATCTGTTGAAGAAACCGTCTGTAATAATTTACGAACGTGCTCCGATGTTCCAGCTTCCACACAAGCCTGATTGACCGAACCCGTTACGACATAGGCAGCACCCATCATAAAGGCACCTAGAGCGGAAGCGGGCGTAGAAATTCCACCTGCAGCCCCTACCCTTATTTTTTGTTCAAAATTGGTTTCTGCTTGTATTTTATCCCTCAATTGTAGAATAATCGGCAGCAAAGCCACCAAAGGTCGATTGTCGGTATGTCCACCAGAATCTGCCTCAACGGTTATGTCGTCTGCCATTGGCACATGCTTTGCCAATTCTGCCTGTAAAGGCGTAATTTTTTCTTTCTTTAATAGAGCGTTTACAAAAGATTCAGGAGGTGCATACATAAAAGGCGTCGCCACTTCTTTTCTCGATATTTTAGCAATGACTTTGTTGCCAATATTTATTTTACCATCGGCATCTTGACTCAATCCAGCTACTCGATAATATACAATATGTTCTGTCAAGGCCAAAAAAGCGGAAGCTTCTACCACTTTAACCCCACGCTCCAAAAACAATTTGACCGCACCAGATTCCAAGGCTTCTTCTATAGGTGAATGAATTAAATTCACGGCATAGGGTTTGTTTATCAAGCTCCCTTGAATTTTATCCAATGCCTCTTCAATTTTACTAGGAACCAAACCAGCAGCACCAAAAGAGCCCAATAGATTCGCTTGACCAATGGCAATTACCAATTCCGCAGAAGCGATTCCATTTGCCATCGCACCTGTTTTATACGCATATTTGAGCCCATAATCCTCTCTAAATCCTTGATCCCCTAACTGTGAAGCTGTCATAGTATTCGCCATCGCCAAGACCTGTAAGCCTCTACCCTCAGAAACCAACGCGCCCGAATTACTCACCCCAATTCGTCCATTAAAGTCCTTCATCACATAACAAGGCTTATCGACCTGCGAGAGTTTCTCTTTAATCCCTTCCACATCAAAAACAATGTCCCTAGGCGATCCTTGCCAATATAGTGGAGATGGTGTTCCTTTATAATTTATATTCATAGGTTTATTTTCTTAACAATTAGAATGTATTTGAACCATTAAGAAGTTAAGATTATTAAAACCTTAATCTTCTTAACTCCTTAATGGTAAAAAGAATAAAAATCATACCTCCTCAACCCCAACGGCCAAATCAGTTACTTGATAAATCCTCATTTTTTCATTCCATAAAAACGCATCAACCATGATGACCAACTGATCACCTCTTTGCTCAATTGTTTTTATATGTGCCTCTAAGTGCATCTCTTTTACGGGTAATAAAATTTGACCTCTGTATTTCCAAACTGTTTTGTGATTGGGCAATTGCGCAAATTTCGGTGAAACAAAATCTTTTGCCAAGTCTTGTTGTAAAATAAAAACTTGTACCGCTTGCAAAATTGCTTCTACACCCAAAGAACCTGGCATTACGGGATCTTGGTAAAAATGACAGGTAAAGAACCAATCATAGGTTTTAATAAACTTAGTGGCGTGTATATAGCCTTTATTGTATTGTCCTTTGTCTTTGGCGATTAATAGATTATCGAGTAAAACCAACTGGTCTGTTGCCAATTTATAATGTGGCTTATCGGCTGGTGCTTTAAACAGTTTCATTTTACCATACAAAGAATCCAATTTGATTTGCATATAGTCTTTTGAAGTCAATCCTTCGCTGACATACCAAGCTGGAATTTCTTGTCCTTTGTCCAGCCCTGCCTGAGAAGCCAATGCTTCTTTGGTGAAGAAACCGAAAGAGGAATTTCCTTTATAAAAAATATGATCGCCTACAGACAATTCAAAAGTATAGCGTTGTAAGATGGTTCCACCGTGTGCAATAGAAGAAACCAATACCGATTTGTTTAAGATGGTTTTTCCTCTAAAGTCTGTTCCAGTTGGTAAGTCAAAAGTTTCTCCATCGCCATCTAGATTTCTGAGATATAAATCCATTTCTGGAAACTGTAAGGTGCTGCCCATATAAGCACCCAAAAGACCACAAGGTTGTAGCGCAATTTCCATCAGAATGGAATACGGCATTGTCATGGCTGAATTCTGTACATAATACCAAGCATCGTGTGGAACGTCGTATTCGGCATAAATGGTGGCAAGGCGTTTGTCCGAGTTCGTTGAAAAGTCTCCTCGCTTGCCGTCTATTTTTAATATTCGAGAAATAACCTGTAAGTCAGAATTGGGCTGACGAGACATTTTACGACCGTTGTAAATAGAGAAGTCTGGACCAAAACATTCGGTCATATTCCCCAATGCAAAAGTAGTGATGTCTTTTTCGTTCATCAAGGCGCCTTGTGATCGTGGAGCTATTTTTACGCCTGGTGTTTCTTCTAAATATCTAGGATTTGATTTCTCTCTTAATTGCAGTCCTAGGTTTTCAAAATGAACAGTAATCACACCATCTGAGATAATTTCTAGATCGCCTATTACATACGGATGCGGAATCAATCCAATTTCCTTTATCTCTAATTTATAAATAAGCTTGGTGTCCTTAGGCGTTACTTGCTTGCGACAGCGAACTTTTTGTTTCAAATCAAATACTGGTTGAAAACGAGCATCTTTGGTCATTCTCTGTAGTCCCAACATAAGCATAAAGAAGCGCAACAAATTTCCTCCGCCTTCGGCTTGTAGAGAACCAGCGAGCACTTCATCGTCACGGAAGTGACAAGGAAAGTACCAATCATCTGGGTGTAAATCTTTTTCTGCAATGATGTATCCCAATCCATAAGCTCCTCCCGTAATATCTACCGAAGTAATTCGATCGAGCATCAATATTTTTTCTGGTGGAATGACCAAAGAAGGATTCCGACCATTGGCATAATAAGAAACATCGCCAAAGCATTTTTCGATGTCTCCATTTATTAAATGCTGTAGGTCTTCTTTTGAAAAAGCTGTTTTTGTTGTGTTCAGTAAAGGCGTAAAGTATTTGCGCTCCGCATTTTTTCTAGCTTCAATTTCACTATTTGCATAAACGACTCCCTTACCATCTTCCAATTGATCATCGCCAAAAAAGCCTGCACAACCGCCATCCATTTTTAAAACGAGGCGATCTTGCACATAACAACGATAGCTAAAAAAGAACAAAAGGTTCTCTCCATTATTGACAAATGAATTGATGGAAATATCATAGCGTAAGGTCTGACCTTCATAAGGAAAATCATCTACAAAGGTCAACGTACAATCCAGTAAACGATACACCAAATCGCCTTTATTTTGTAAGTCAATGCCCAAATAAGAAATCAACAACAAATCACACTGTCCCGATTCTACTGCTACGGCCGATGGAATTTGTCGGTCGGTTGTATACCAAGCGTCATAAGGAATGTCGTACTCCGTAGTCATGGTACTCGGTACATATTCTCCCAGTTTTGCATTCATTTTGGTTACCCGACTCACCAATAGATAAGGATACATTGGCAACATCACCCTTCTTTTATAAGAATCAATTATCGAGTATTCAGGACCAAAAACATTCGCAATTTTACCAGTAGCAAATTCTTCTAAATCTTCTTGTGAAAAGACAATTTCTTTTCCTTCAAATTGCTCGCCGGTCTCAAAATTTTGCAAGCGCAAACCATTTTCTGCCAGCTGGTCTTCTCGGTTTTCTTGTGTTTCCATTGTTGGTATGACTATATTTGTTGAACAAAGCGTTTGTCCGATCATGAAATCGGAATTTTCAATGCTTTTAATATTTGTAAAATGTTTGGATGAAGTTTGTAATTCGGAAACTGTTTCTAGGGTATCCGCATAAGTGGACGTACTCAATAGTTGCTTGCTTATCTTCTTTTTCTTCTTAATATTGGTAAAACGTGCTTTTAGTGCTTCATCCTCAAAGACATCAAAAACACGGCTTCCGCCTGGAATAATTTCTTTTAAAAAACGACGGGCTTTTGTTTTGCTTTCTTCTGCTGGATACAACACCGACCAATCGAGATCCACTCCATGGCTGATTAAGGTTGCCAACAAACTCGTCAAAGAATCAATGTCTTTTTTCCCTTTTTGGTTAAATGGAATGGCTATATGTTCCTGATCCTTTAAAATGGTATTCAACCAATTACTACAGGTGGTGTTCGCACCCATTTCGATAAATATTCGAGCACCTGCTTGATAGACGGTTTCTACTGTTTTGGGGAAATTAACCTGTTGGGCACAAACGGCTACAGAATTTTCGGCAATGGTTTGACTCTCTAAAGGAATTTTATCCAGCGTAATACTTGAGTAAAAATCAACAGACGGTTTGTCTGCTAAAGGAAAATGGTGCATATCCAATAAACCGACTTTCTCTTTTAAACAAAAGTCGTGGTGAATCACATTCTGAAAAGGAATGGGAATGGCGGGACAGTTAAGCTCTTTGGCAATCTTTAAACAGATTTCTTTGTCTCCAGAAATAACGACTTCATTATTTGTATTGACAAAAGTTAAATAAACACGTGCTTTATCTTTTACCAACGCCTCCACTGCTGACTTAGGAGTTAAAAGAACCAAGCTGATCCACCGAGATTTGGCTTCGTCTTGAGAAATATTCCAATGCTCGGCAAGCAGTTCTAAATTGCCAGCAAATCGATTCTTAAAAATAGAAGACTGTCTAAACTTCTGGGCACCATCTGGATGCCAAACACCCAAGGAGTACCACATACTGCTACACTCTCCCATAGAGTACCCAAAAGCAATGTCCGGGTCCAGCTTAAAGACCTCTCTTAACAAGCGAGTAAAGGCAACCGAATAAAACACCCCCGAAGACATCATTGCAATGGCATCTTGATAAATATTGGGCAATGCTTCTCCGCTGCTCTGTGTTTTAGGAAAAAGATAGTCTGTTCCGACAAAGGGATCAACATTTCCCAACTGTTCTTCAAAGCCTGTTAAGAGTTCTGGGAACAATTGGAAGAGGTCTTGTCCCAGTCCAGTATAAGCGGTAGCAGAACCTGGATAAACAAAAGCGATTTTTCCTTTTTGTCCCAAAGGCTTTGGACTAAAGTAGCTTCCTTTAGGAGTTTTAATTGCTTTTGCGTTTTTAAAAGAAGCAGCTAATTTTAACAAGAAAAATTCAAGCTCTTTCTCCAATGTTGTTTTATCCTTCGCAACAATGACCAATCTATATTCCCCAGCTTGTGCTTTATAAGTACGATGTACTTCTTTTACCAAAACAGCAAAATCAACCTCCTCTTTTACAGCCCTTAATGTATTTTGCAACTGTACCGAAAGTGTTTCTTCGTCTCCTCCTCTAAAAACGAAAAGGCTTGGTGCTTGTGCTTTTAGAAAGGCATCTTTTAACAAACGAGCCTTAGGTTGCTCAGACAGTAAAATCCCTTTATTTCCAACGCCATTAACCAACGCTTTTCTAAGACCTTGTTCATTCTGTAAAATCCAAGGGCGAGCTGTTTGTGGGAAGTAATAATTTGTTTTATCAAAACCCAAAGCTTCCTTAGGAGCATTCCAATTGGGAATACCTGGTATAAAACGATGATAAACACACAATGCTGTTTTAATCAAAGCGGCAATACCAGAAGCGGCAAAAGTATGTCCGATGTTACTTTTAACAGAACCCAAAGCAATCGACTGAGGTTCTTTATTCCCCTGTAGAAATTTCAACTCTTCTATATCTTGCGTCCCTATACCCGTTGCATTCAATTCCACATAATCTACTTCCTTTAAAGAAGCCTCTTGTTTGATCTCGTTAATTACCGCATAAACTTTCCTAGAATCGTCTTTACGTGCCTTTTTAAGCACAATTGCACCAGCACCTTCCCCTATGAGCCAACCTTCGTCTTTTTGATTAAATGAAAGGCTGGGCGCCTCCACTGTATTTATCAAATGTTCTTTGTTTCTTAATAAAACATTTTCAATTCCTCCAGCAAAATCAACCGCTCCAACTACCACCGCCTCCACTTCTCCCATCGACAACATATTTTGAGCAATGGCTAAGGCTTTGACAAAAGATTGATCGCCACAAGAGACAGTAAAAGAAGGACCAGAAAAATCCCATAAAGCTGTAACCCGACTTGCCATTAAGTTTCCGATAAAACTGGTAAACTCACTGGGTGCTGTTTTACCCTCCCTATGATAGACGCTGCTCTTACACAAACGAATCAGTTCTTCTTCCTGTGTTTGGGTTAAGACAATGCCGTTTTTAGCCAAGGCTTCGCTAACCTGCCAATGAACGTCCCAGCGAGCGAGACACTGATGAATGGCCAACTCTGTTTCCATCGCTACCAGAACAGCTACATTCTGATGTTCTTTTAAACCAGCATCAATGATTGCCTGATCTGCTACCTTTAACAATAAGGCTTGTTGCGGATGTAAACGTTCTGCTTCCTTTGGTTGAATCTTATAGCGGAGCAAATCAATTTCAAAAGAATCTATATACGCCCCCTTAGGAACTTTACCCTCTTTAAAATCGTACTCCCTTAACAGCTGTTCATTCGCCTCTATGCCTTTCCAACGTTTTTTAGGCAAATCTTTAAAGTGTTGTTCCCCTTTATAGATACTTTGATAAAATGCTTGTAGTCCAGCACAGGCTCCAAAGTGAGCATCCATTCCTACAATTGACATAGGCAACAGAGGAATGGGCGGATCTTTTATAATCAGTTGTCCCTGTTTCTTTTGGTAATTCTGAACAACCATATGTGCATTCGTTCCACCAAAGCCAAAAGAATTAATCCCTGCCTGTTTGAATTCTTCTGCCCAAGGAGTAGCTTCCCTAATCATTCGGGTACTTCCCTTCCAATAGTCATCAGCCTCTATGGGATCTTCTAAATTGATGTTGGGCGGAATCACCCCTTTTTGCATTGCCAATAAAACTTTGAGCAATCCAGTCATTCCAGCTGCGGTAAGCAAATGACCCATATTGGATTTTACAGAACCCAATAAAGGCGTTGTATCATGAAGCGAGAAATAATCAGCAATGGAGTTTAATTCTGTAATGTCTCCTAAAGGTGTTCCAGTAGCGTGACACTCCAGATAAGAAGTATCCTTGGGTTGAATGTTGTTTCGTTTATAAGTCCGCTCAAAAGCCAGTTTCTGTCCTTTGGGATTTGGACTGAGTAAAAACTTACCTCTTCCATCGTTGGACAAACCAATACCTCCTATGATTCCAAGAATGCGATCACCATCTCTTTCTGCATCTTCAACTCTTTTTAGTAAAACCATCCCAGCTCCTTCAGAAGAAACCAGCCCAGCAGAATTTTTATCAAATGGAACAAACTTTTCATTTCTAGGAGCATAAGCGTGAAAGATAGAAAAGCCCATATGAATAAACAATTGATCAGAAGCACTTACCGCTCCAGCAAGCATCATATCCGACTTACCAGTCAACAGTTCATCACAAGCCAATTTTATGGCATACAGCGAAGTTGCACAAGCAGCATCCAAGCAGTAATGACTTTCTTGTAGTCCTAGTGCCTTAGTCACCATTTCAGAAGGCGTATACTCCAATACTTTATTATCGGGTTTGTCTCCTTTATAGGTTTCCAGCTTAAAATCAGGATCCTTTAACAATTCCCTTAAGTTTACCTCCAATGAATGGGTATAAATCTCAGAAACCTGTTTGTGGGAAGAAGTCGTAGGGAAAGACAGATTACCCAATATAAGACCACACCTCTTCTTACTCTCCCCTTTTAACAAATAACCACCTTCTCTTAATGCTTCCCTAGCGGTATACAAAGACCATTGATACAACTTATCCTGTTTCGCCAAGAAGTCAGCATCCAATTCATATCCATTGGGATCAAATTTAAAGTCTCTTATATAGCCTCCACGCAACGAATAACATTTGTCTTCTATTCCCTTCTCCTTTTGAAAGAAGTGATTGGGGTCCATACCAAAGTCCTCCTCACTAGCTTGAGCAGTCAAGTCCTTCTCACGCATCAGATTGTCCCAAAACTCCTCTGGTGTAGAAGAACCTGGGAAAAGGGCTGATGTTCCTATAATAGCTATTTGGGTCAAATGTATTTATCTTTTATAATTAAATGAAATGGAATGACGTGTCCCGTTCATCACCACTCCAAATCTCTAGCAATAGTAACCACAGCACCAGATGTTTTCATATAAACCGTTCCTTCGGCATCATAGACAGTACATTCAGCAGTCATCTGTACATCGGTAGCCGTTTGTATGCTGACATTTACAAACAATTCTTGATCAAAAGGAGCCGGTTTATAAATGATGGCACTGTCTGTTTGTAGGGGCAAACTCTTTGCCCCTTTTTTTATTTTAGCTACCCAAACCAACATACCTTGATATTGTATGTCGGCAAAATAGGTATTGATGGATTGTATGGGAAACTGACCTTGTATCGCTAAGGGTACTTCTGGCGCTTTACAAGACAAAACAATTTGCTCGGTATTGCAGTCTAAGACCTCTTTGATTCCTTGGAAATACACATCGTGAAAGAGGGTTCCATCTTTATATAAGAGTGCTCCGTCTGTTGCAAAGCGTTTGTCTGGTTCAAAATAACCACTTATCTTATGTTTAAAAGTAGGGGCAACTGGAACACTGTTTTTATGTACCAAGGTAACTTTTGCTTTATAGTGATTGGTTGGTAGTTTGTTGCCTTCACTAAAAATTCTGGTGATAAAAACCAATTCTTCTTTGCTCTTTAGAACTTCTTGTATTTCCAATACGTAATCCTCTTTTTCATTTCCATCGAATACAATTCCCTTATACAGTTTGGTGTCTTCTATTTTAAAAATTCGGTAATCGGGATACAAGGATTCACAACTGTGTGCCATCCATCCTACTGCATTGACAACAGGTAATACGGGTTTGCCCTGAATGACGTGGTGCTGCAAAAAGCGATTGTTTGCCAAAGTGAGCTTCCGCTCTATACGGTGTGTCCTTAAATCACCTAAGTGACTGACTGCCGCAGGGAGTGTTCCCCCTATAATACATTGAGGCTGATTGGCATACTCGGTATTCAGCTCATTAACCAACATAGCTGCACCGCCTTCACTGTTTACCAAGTTGATACCAGCCGCCTGAAATTGTGCTTTTAATTCTCCACTAACCATACCACTGTCCCAAGCGCCCCAATTGATTGCCGATACATGGGTATTGGAATGATTTGTTTTAAACAGATGCGCTGCTTTGCTTAATATTTCATTGGCAATGGCATAATCGGTTTGTCCTACGTTGCCATAGAAGCCAGCGACTGAAGAGAATAAGATTAGGTGATCTAATTTGTTTAGGTTGACGGTACTTAACAAACTTAAGAAGCCATCTAATTTTACCGAAAGGACATTCTCAAAATCAGCTTCCGTTTTATCTTGAATGTATTTATCTGCCAATCTTCCTGCACCGTGAATAATCCCTGTAATCTTACCCAATTTTTTCTCCGCTTGATTTACATCTAACTTAAAGCTGGCTAAATTGGTTACGTCTCCTTGTATGTAAATGGCTTGTCCGCCTGCTGCTGTTATTTGTGAAATGGTTTCACTGATTTCGGTTTTGGCAACGATATTCTTATAAATTCTTTTGACATCTGTAAGGCTCGGTTTCTCTCCACGCTCTTTCATATCGTTCATAATCAAAAGCTTTAACGCCTTTTCTTTGCTTTCTCCCTTTGCATAAGGTGGAATCTCAAAATTGATAGAGGAACGCCCCAACAAAATGAAGTTACACTTAAAGGCCTTTGCCATTTCAATAACGCAAGTTGCTGTAACACCTCTTGCGCCTCCACTAACTAGAAAAACAGATTCTTTAGAAACAGTGGTTTTAATTCTTTCTTTTACCATAGAAGGAGAAACGCCAGTCGTCTTTCTACCTTCTTCCGAAACGGCAACTTCTATCATCTTTACATTAGGGTCGTGTAATTCCGAAATGACGTTCTTTGCCATTTGGTATACATTCATTTCTGGCTGAATGTCAACGGCTCTACAAAAGACAGAAGACCATTCAAGGTTTAAGCATTTTACCAAACCAGTAATGCCTCCACCTATAACAGAAGTATTCCCTCTTTTACCTTGTCCCAGAAAACCATCCATACGAGTAACTGTTAAGAAGTTGGCTCTTTGGATTTCGCCCAATTCGTTTAAATCTTTCTGAAGGTGCTTCGCCAAAAAGAATAAGGTCTTTACAATGGCTTTTTCTTCGGTAAAATGCTGGGTGAAATTTCCTTCTTGGAACTCGAAGTGTGGATGTAGGTGAATAAAACTTCCAATTTTACCAAACCTTCTTTGTACTTCTATTATTGCTTTTGAAATGGCTTGGTCGGTGTTTTCCTTTAAAACAACTCCATTGACTTTAATCGGATTGGGGACGTTGGGCAAATTTAAAACAGCCACTTTGTTCCCTCTAGCCTTTAACGCCTCTATGGTCATCTTAGTCAGCTCTCCCCCTTCATTGGTAATTAAAGTACAATGGGTATCGGGTAATTGAAAGTTTAAGTAATCGGCAGCGGGTAAATAGTTTAGACCTATATCAAAACGTTGAACACCATGGAAATCGGAGTTTATTATTTCTCCGGCTTCTAAGGGTTTCTCTATAATTTCTTCAACAACGGTTGTACCTAAATCTTCCTTCTCTGCAATTATGCTAAGATTTTTTTTTTTGGTGCTTCTTGTCCCACAAAGTCAACAATCTCTTGTAGGGTACGTAACTCTGTCAAATCATTGGGGTTAATACCTGAAGCTTGCGGATACTGTTGTGTCAATGCTCCGAATATTTCTACTCGCTTGATAGAATCAATACCTAAGTCTGCTTCCATATCCATTCCCAACTCCAACATCTCTGAGGGATAACCTGTCTTCTCACTCACGACCTCTAATAAGATGACTGTCAAGCCGCCTAAATCAATTTCATTTCCTACTGAAGAATTCGTTTGTTCAACTACACTTGATGAAGGTGAAACTGCTGCTTCTTTTGCTATGCCATTCTGAGCAGGAGCATCAGAAGGAAAGCTGCTGCTTACAAAAGAAACAATTCCGCCTAAGGTTCTAATCTCTGTCAAATCATTGGGGTTAATACCTGAAGCTTGCGGATACTGTTGAGTCAAGGCTCCGAATATTTCTACTCGTTTGATAGAATCAATACCTAAGTCTGCTTCCATATCCATACTCAACTCCAACATCTCCGAAGGATAACCTGTCTTCTCGCTCACGACCTCTAATAGAATTGCTGTAAGACCTTCTACGTTTGAGCTTTCAGTACCTATAATGGTAGGAATAATTTTTGGTGTTTCAACAGACTTAACTGCTGGCATGGAAGCTGTTTCTTTTTCTGCTACAACAGCTGTTCCCATACTACCTCCAACAAAGTCAACAATCTCTTGTAGGGTACGAAGCTCTGTCAAATCATTGGGATTGATACCTGATGCTTGTGGATATTGCTGAGTCAAGGCTCCGAATATTTCTACTCGCTTGATAGAATCAATACCTAAGTCCGCTTCCATATCCATTCCCAACTCCAACATCTCTGAGGGATAACCCGTCTTCTCACTTACAACCTCTAATAAAACAGCCGTTAAGCCTTTCCCATCAAAGCTGTCCGAGCTAGGAGCGGCGGATGTTACAACTTCTTTCTTTACTTGTTTAACTATAGGGGCAGCAACAACTGATTTTTCTATTTTGGCAGAAGTACTTACTGTGGTTTTAGAACCAAGATTTCCACCCACAAAGTCAACAATCTCTTGTAGGGTACGCAACTCTGTCAAGTCATTGGGATTGATACCCGATATTTCTGGCGTCTGTTGGGTTAAAGCCCCGAATATTTCTACTCGTTTGATAGAATCAATACCTAAGTCCGCTTCCATATCCATTCCCAACTCCAACATCTCCGAAGGATAACCCGTCTTCTCACTCACGACCTCTAGTAACTTTGCAGTCAGTACGTTTAAATCTATTCCTCCTTTTTGTGTAGAAGGCTCGGGTAAATTAACAGGAACTGGTGGAGGCGTAGCCTTTTCTACAATCCTTGTATTAGCTGCTTTTCCATTCTGATGAACACCATTTGATCCATTGGTATGAATGGGTGTTTTTACCAAATTGGCTGGAGCAACAACAGGCGTTGTTTTATTATTAGCAACCATTGAAGTATTGCCATCAATCTGGTTGGAAAGCATCTGCAACAATTGATTGGACTGTTGATTTTGCTCGCTGATAAAACGCTCAAAGATCGCCAAGGATTTGGTCTGATTGTCTTTAAAAGATTCTAGGGTTGCTTGTAGCAATTGAAGACTTTCTTTATTCAACATTTCTTGTTCATTTTCAATTTGAGTTTGAAGGCCATTTGCGACAGGAACTTCAATAATTTTTTCGACGATTTTTTCGACTTCTATGGTTCTAGTGCCTCCACCCGATATTTGGAATCCATCGTTCATCACTTCTTGGTACGCTTTCTGTGTGGCAGCAGAAACATAATTGTTTCCACTCAACTGAACGGTTAACTTTGATTTGGGCGGTAAGGGTACCAGGTCTTTTTTATAGGGATCAATGTGTTGCATACGTAGACCAAGGACACGCATTTGTACAAAGGCTTGTCTGAATTGTAAATCACTGTCTTTACCAGCACTTGGATTAACAGCAATTGCCGTATGTTCTTTTCCCTTAAGAATGTTTTTAACCAAATTGGTCAGTACACCCTTTGGTCCAAATTCTACAAATATTCGTCCGCCTTCTTTATAAATGTTTTCTATCTGATTTTTAAATAAAACAGGATGTAACAATTGATTTTTTAAAATTGACTTTAGTTCATTCAAATTACCTGGATAGGTTTCTCCTGTTGTATTTGAGAAAACAGGAATACAAGGGCGATTGAACTTTTGCTTAGAGACAAAGCTAGAAAATGGTTGTTGAGCGTGTTGGACAAAGGTCGTATGAAAGGCTGCCGATACAGGTAAGGGTACAACAGAAAAACCTTTCTCTTTTAAAACAGTCTCTGCATTTTTAATGGCAGGCGTACTTCCACCCAAAACGACCTGTCTGTTGGAATTGACATTCGCAATAACGACATCTGTTAATTTTACAATGGCTGCAGCAACTTCTTCATTAGAGGCTTTAACCGCCAACATGGTGCCGCTGTCTTCTTTAGGGTTTTGAATCGCCATAGCGCTCCCACGCGTTTTAGCCAAAGCCAAAAAAGTTTCATCGTCATATACACCTGCTGCCCACAGTGCCGTTAATTCTCCAAAACTATGTCCTGCTGTAAAGTGTGGTTTAAAACCCGCTTTTTGTAGTGCTAGATATTGCCCCATACTCAAAGTACCGATTGCAGCTTGAGCATACTGTGTTTTGGTTAATTCTGTTTGCTGTGCTTCTCTTTCTTCTTTGGTAAAAACAGGAATTGGAAATACTTTTTTAGAGAGGACTTCTCCATCTTCTTTAAACAAAGAATCTGCCAATTCAAAACTGTCAGAAATTTCTGGAAAGGCATTGGCAAGCTCGCGACCCATTCCCACATATTGTGAACCTTGTCCTGCAAATAAGGCGACTACCTTTTGATTGCTTACGTCTACGCTTTTAGGGCTAAAGTAAATACCTTTGGGATGCGTCCAAGATCCTCCTTTACTGCTTTCTAAATTTTCTATAGATGTTTGTAAAAAAGCTTTACATTCTTCTATACTTGTTGCCACAAACCCCAAACGAGGCATTGTTTTATCCAACACAATACTTTTCGACTGTTCAAGCAACGAGTTAAATGCGGTTATAGATTCTGGTCCTTCTAATGTTTCTATTAAATTTTTACAATCATTAAACAACTGTTGTGTAGTGGAGGCTTGTAATAAAATTGTTTTATAGGGTTCATGTAAACGATAGTCGATGGCTTTATCGCCTTCATATTCTTCCATCGTTATGTGTACATTGATTCCACCAAATCCAAAAGCACTCACCCCAACTCTTCGAGGATGACCATTGCGGATCCAAGGACGGGTTTCGGTGTTTAAATAAATAGCTGAGTCTTCTATGTTAAACTTATGATTCGGTTTGGTGACATTAATGGTCGGTGGTAAAACTTTATGGTGTAGTGCCAATACCGCTTTTACCATACCAGCCGCACCAGCTGCAGACTTGGTATGTCCAATCTGAGATTTTACCGAACCCAACGCTATGTGTTGCTTCTTCGGATTATCGGCACCAAAGACCATTTGCATAGACGTAAATTCTGTTGGATCTCCCGCACCTGTTCCTGTTCCGTGTGCTTCTAATAGTCCAACTGTAGAAGGAGCATAACCAGCGTCTTCATAAGCACGATTCATTGCCATCGCTTGCCCAGAAGGACGAGGCGCATAAACCGACTTAAAACGACCATCGCTTGATGTACCAACCCCTTTAATGACCGAATAAATGCGGTCTCCATCACGCTCTGCATCCGATAATCTTTTTAAGACCAACATACCGAGCCCTTCTCCTATAAGCATACCATCTGCCGTATCGCTAAAGGGACTGATGTTTCCTGATTTAGAAAAGGCTGGCGTTTTACTAAAAGACATATACATAAAAGGAGAGTTGTCGGTATCGACTCCTCCAGTAAGCATCATATCACAGCGACCTTCCACCAATTCACTCAAAGACATTTTTATGGCACTAAGTGAGGCAGCACAAGCAGCATCGACCACACTGTTGATTCCCCCTAGGTCAAAGCGATTGGTAATCCTTCCAGAGATTACATTGCCCAATAAGCCTGGAAAGGCATTCTCATTCCATCCAACATACGCCTTCTTCATCTTATCGACAATCTTTGGAATGTCTTCCTCAGCGATTCCACTAGAACGTAAGGCACGTTCCCATATAGGATACTGCAAACGAGCAATCAGCGGTGTGATCAATTTCTGACCACCACCAACGCCGAGCAATACGCCTGTTTTTTCTTTTAATTCTTTGGTAAAACGAACAGATTTTCTTCCATAGCCCGCATCTTCTAAAGCATCTCTAGCCGCTACCAATCCCAACAACTGAGAAGCATCGGTCACCTCCAATATATTGGGCGGCAAACCAAACTCCATTGGATTAAAATCTATCTCAGGTAAAAAGCCTCCACGCTTGCAATAGGTCTTATCGGGCGCAAACATATCGGGATCGTAATAGTCCTCTATCAACCAACGATTTGCTGGTACATCTTTGATACTGTCTTTGGCTTGTATGATGTTGGTCCAAAACTCCTCAAGGTTTCGGGCATCCGCAAAAATGGCTGACATACCGATAACGGCGATGGGCGTTTTTTGCAAGGAAGCATTTATGTTCATGTTTTTTGAGATTTCGTGATGTTGAGATTTCGTGATATCGGGAGCTTTTCAGCCTCAACCTCACAAAATCCCGAAGTCGCCCTACAGGGCAACCTTAAATAATTCTTCTTGTACCTTCAATAATTCAATTCCTTTAGCGGTGCACAAGCCTCTCATATAAGGAACCAGAATGGCAAAAGTCAATCGTTCTTTACTAAATTGGGTAACCGGAAACATATCGTTGTCCTTTAACATCTTTAGCATCGTCAATACCGTTTTACCGACAACTTCTTTGTCCATATCGTCTCTAAAAATACCATCCTCAATTCCCCACTGAGCAAGCTCCATAAACTGCTGATGGGCAAAATTGCCATTGTTTTTATAAGAGTCGTTGAGCAATCCTGGATAATAATGTAAGATGTCGCTAAAGAAACTTGGATTGACCAAATAAGAACGTCGGACGATTCTCTGGTGTAAATACCCCAAAGCCTCTATCACATTGTCAGACGATTGAATAATTTCCTGGTTCTCTTGCCTTACCTTTTTATGATAATTGTCCAAACAAGCTTTTAACAAAGCCGTTTTATCCTCAAAATGAGTATAGATGGTTCTCTTAGAAGTATGCAACTCCTGTACGATGCGATTGACCGTTATGGATTTTACGCCATGTTTTACAAACAAATCGTAAGCAGCTTCTATGATATGGTCTCTAGTAATCATCTTTTAAAAGTTCAAATACTTACCCATTTAACACTCGTGGTAATATTTTTGTTTCACCAGTACCACAAAGGAACAGACTTATTTTATATTTTTCATACTTTCGTGAAAGAATAATGCTTTTTATAAAAAAACGTCATCTTGAATACGCATTTCCACCAATTAAATTTAATTAGTAGAAATGGTTTAGCAGATAATTTATGGATACAAACCTCTACCAAGCAGATTCCTCTATATGGGCAGCAAAATATTCCTTACCAGATTTGTTGGAGCAATTGCCCAGTTCTTTACATAAAAGAGCAAAGCGTTATCAGTTTGAGCAAGATGGTTATAACTTTGTGTTGGGTCGGTTGTTGTTAAAACAAGGGCTGAAAGACTTGGGATTGAAATTGAGTTTGGATGACCTACAATATGAGCAAAGTGGTAAGCCTTTTTTGAAGGACGTTCACTTTAATATTTCACATTCCGAAAATTTGGTTGTTTGTGCGTTGTCGGCACAAGGGAGATTGGGAATAGATGTAGAAAAGGAAAGACCCATTACGCTAGGGAATTTTAAGTCTTTTTTTACGCCTAATGAATGGGAGGATATTAATACCGCTACTAAGCCATTAAATAAGTTTTATGCTTATTGGACTAGAAAAGAGAGCATCATCAAGGCTTTGGGAATTACGCTTCAGCATTTACACCAAATATCGGTTGATCCTTTGAAAGATACCTTTACTGCCAATGGGCATTTGTGGCATTTAACAGAATTGGATTTGGGGGAAGAATGTTTTGGCGTACTTTGTACGGAATCGAGCATTGATATTTTAAAGGTAGAAACGATGATGGAGGCTTTTTGAGTTGATAGATCTTCATCTAATTTAAATCAGTTATTTTTGTTAGATTGATGGGGAATCCCATTTTAGGCTTAAATTTTAAATTCCTTACAAATGATAAAGTCAATAATTACGCCCAATAGTGATAAATACGAAGTAGAGATTCCTCAAAAGTATATTGGTAAAAAAGTGGAGATTCGTATGTCTTTAGTTGATGATTCTGAAGAACCTTATCAAGATAGAACCAAAGAAGATATTCTTGATGGATTACAGGAAGCTGTTGAAGAGGCAAATTTAATAAGAAAAGGAGAATTAAAACCATTAACCAAAGAAGAATTGTTCAATGGCTTATAATGTTGCCGCTACTCGATTTTTCTTAAAGGAGTTAAAAAACCTCGCAAAAAAATATCCTTCTATAGCTAATGATTTAAATCAGCTAATTGAAAAATTAGAGGAAGAACCAACTATGGGTGATGGAATTGGGAAACATTGTTATAAAATCCGAATGGCTAT
>ENA-ORXT01002842-ORXT01002842.1-marine-metagenome-genome-assembly--contig:-NODE-2842-length-20003-cov-19.908261_pt1 | contig 20003 bp, 17 predicted proteins | sample MGYA00237868_ERZ511482 | MGnify/ENA metagenome assembly ERZ511482
TCGCTCATCTTCATTCTCATGGAGAGAAAGATGAGACAGAGTAAAACAACGTCCGGCGAGCGTATCGTCAAAGACATTAAACTTGACCTTCTGGCCCCCGCTCGACCTGCTACGCGTTTATTACTGGAGACATTTTTCTGTACGAAAAAAGAGACGACCAGAGACTTCCGAAAAGCAATCGCCTCTATTACGGTCTCTCGCGCACAAAAGTGGAGGCACGCGCTCGCCCGTTCGAACGCTAAAGGCGGCAGAGGATATGCTTGCCCAAGTTGTAAGGGACGGCTCACCCTCGTCTATCAGGTCCCTGATAAATTTCACCTTCGCCATGTTGACCAAAAAACAAGTTGTCCTTTGCAAGATGATCGGCGGCGATCTGAATATAGGAAAGATGTAGAATATGCCCGTGCCGCCGAGGGAGCGGAGCACTCAAAGATGCGTCAAGACATCTTGGGACTTCTCAATTTGGATCCTGCTTTTACAGATGTCGGAATGGGCCGCCTTTTCGCGGGTAAGCAAGCGGGATGGCGACAACCCGATTTGAACGCGTTGTGGGGTGATCAACGGATGGCCTTCGAGCTGCAATTGTCTTCCACCTATTTAGAGGAACTGGTGCGCAGGCGGGAGGTCTATAGAGACCACGAAGTTCCCATGCTCTGGGTAATGCGAGATTTTGACCCCTATAACCCGAAACTTCCACAAGTCGATACGATTACAGAATTAGGGGGCCTCGCATTATGCGCCGACTCCGCTTCAATCGAAGCGAGCCGAAAGGCGAAGGAGCTGCGCCTATGGGCTGTTCAATTTGTGCATCACGACCGCGATTGGGCTCGGCGGTTGATTGGACTTGATGATCTTACTTTCGATTTGGAAAGAGCGACCGTTAAACTGGATCAACCACCTGTCCCTGCCCCCGTTCCTGACCCAGCACCCGACCCTGTTGTTGTCGCTGAGGCAAGAAGATTGCTGGAGAGCCTTGTCCGGTTACAGGCCAAAGATTTTGTAGGTCCTCACCCAAATTGGGACAGGTTGCTTACCCTTTACCCGGATATTGGTGACGAAATTCGGAAAAGAGGATGGGGAGAAAATCCGAATCCATGGTTCTTGCGCTTGGTGGGAGCCGTTATGATGGGGCAAAGCGGAGAAGTTGAAGGGTTCCAAACGCAACGCCTACAGCATGCCGGAGATATTTTTGCTGAAAATGCTTGGGAAATTTTTGCAACCTTTATTCGGGTGCTTCGAGAATTTGGGTTTGAGGAAAAATTATATGCGGAGCCTGGCGGCGAAGGCTTAAGGCGCAAAGCTGCGGGCATTCGAAAGAAGTGGCACACTTCAGGTCGCCGTCCATTCAAAACAAAAAAAGCCGAACGAGAGCTCGTTCGAAGGGCTTGGCCTGAGTTGGCTCACTTGGTTATTGAGCCTCCAATTTGAAACGGGCGAATTATATCCTTTTACATGCGTTATCCTTCTTATGCGTGTTTTCGGAAAGCTGCTTTTTTCACAAAGTATCTTTAGGAGGTAGGCCTTCACGTCGCGTTTAAGGCTTTGCTGGCGGATCAATTTCTATTTGGCGCTTTATGTCAGAGTAAGGCTTCCAGTTTAACTGTTTGTTCGGCGTGGCGGTCCGGACTGGTTTCCATGAACTTTTTGATGTTGATGATCTTCCATCTGATAGCCGGCAGCGCTGCCGCGTTCGGTAGGCCGATCAAGTTGAAGTTTGGCGTCCAGCCTGCAGGCCTCGCAGAAACTCCGCCGTCTTACCGGTTAGCCGGCTTTGGATATCTGCAATCAATTGCAAACGCACTTTTTCAAGAGCCTCAAGTGAAATAAGTTCTTCAGTCATGCCGAGAAATTGAGTTTCAAATAGGGTTGTAAGCTCTTTGAGGTTTGGGTTCAGGAGTTCGCACAAAGGCCTACTGGAGCTGGCTGCATAGACTAGGAACGCTCTGAAGAGATCATCTGTTAATCCCTCGTTCTCGTAGAGGTTCTTGATATCGTAGAGATCGCGTGGATGTTGTCGGTCAAGCGCGGCGCAAATTTTCCCGCCGTAAATGTCTTCAAACGACACGAGCTGTATTTCTGCAAATCCGAACCGCTCTTCTACTGAGGGAGAGATGCGTTTGATTTCAGGATCGAACACGACGCCCCTCGTGACGGGAGTTGTTTCTATCTTGACTGTAACGCCCTGCTTTTTGGCTTGAACGCGCGTAGCTCCCTGCCCGCCCCCTAAGATGCGCCTTGTCTGAATACCTGGCAGCTTTTCGATAGAGGCTGCCAGCCGCTCCATAGCGGCATTGATGTTTTCCAGCGCTTGGTCTCGCGGCTCCAGCGGCAGGTACGTCAAATCAATATCAACTGAGAGACGCGGGAGGTCCCGGTAAAACAAGTTGATGGCTGTGCCGCCCTTTAGAGCAAAACAGTCTTCTTTTGCGACCGCAGGCAGAAGTTGAACGAGCAGCGCTACCTGCGCAGCATAAGACCGGGAATAGCTCATTCGCCGCCCTCCTCTTGGTCTAGGAAGTCTTTAGGAACCGAAATATGGTAGGCCGGATGAATCTGCCCGCCCTCTATGAGCGCTCTTGGCCCTTTACCAAGATCTATTCCGGCTTTGTCGATATGTTTCCACCACGCATGCTTATGGCGGTCGGCAAAAACAAAAAAGAGACGTTTCGTTTTGATGTTGGTGCAGTCCTTTAACAAGCGTTGCAGCAGTGAGGGCCGTAAATTTGTGAGGCTCTCAAAGATCATATCAATATTATGAAAACTTGCCTTTTTGGGCAATTCCTTGAGCATCTCTAAAATGGCGCGTTCAGGCGCGGAAACAATAAGCGGCCATTCCCAAGGGGGGATTTGCTCGGTGTTTACTGCACGGCGCTCGCGGTCATCTGAGAAGGCATCTTTCAGGCCGAGCTTTTCGGTTTTGAATAATTTGCGAGAGCGCAGGATGAAAGTATATCGGGCTTGTACGCGTTTCGCCCAGCTTGGCGTATTGCCGTAAAGATATACGTCTTCTGCCCCAGAGAAAGTTAGATAATGTGTTAAGCCTGCTAGGCCCAAGGCCGTTTCCCCGCCGATATGGACGTCATAACTCATCAGCGTCTGCATAGACAGAACGGTTGTTTTCCAGTCTGAATCTACATCGTGGGCGTCGGATGGGGCAAATGGTCTTCGATAAAGACCTTGAGTGACAGAGACTAACCATCCCTTTTTTATGTAGTAATGCGCTCTTTTGCGATCGATATTCTGACTCGCGAGCCAAGGCGTATCGATCAAAAAGCCTTGCGGGACCGCATTAAGTAGCCTTTTTAATTTTTCTTCAGAATGTCCCATTATTGGCGACAAATATCACAATTTTCAAAATTTACAAGTTTTGTGTTTTATATTTTGTCGTTTTTGTCGCCTTAAGGGCGACAAATAAAGGTGGAATCAAAATGAATTGCCTCAACTCTTTAGCCTTATGTCCTTGTAAAACTCTAAACACCCAAGCAAGCGACCCCTCTGGCACCGCCAGTGGGAAGCGCGAGCGATGACAGGCGCCAAGCCATCCTTGGCTCGACCCATGGCTTGTCGCTTGGGGCGAAGCTCAAAGATTGCGCAGGCCCGCAGCCCGGCGCGGCTTAGAGCGCGCGTCGTCTCATCTCCGGCCGAAGGTCGGAATGAGCGGGGTGTGATCGGCGTTCTTCATTTCCGCCATAGGCGGAATTGAAGGAGGAAAGCCTGTGCCGGGCTGCGGAAGGGTCTGCTGACAAGCGGACGCCTGACATAAACCCGCGATAGCGGGACGCGTCAGGGATAGCCGCCGCATGACCGAGACCGCAAAGCGGGCTTGGTTCACAAAAGCCCGACCCGAAGCGAAAGCGCAGGGAGACGCCCTTATCTTTTGTCCAGACCAGCATCCAGTCCCCGCAATCCCCGTAGTCGCCCAGTTATTGCAGGAAGCATTTTCACAACCTCATTGTCATTCTACGACTTTAATTTGCTTAATGAGGGTGAATGGGATGAATAACGATACGCGGCATTGCGCAGAATTTGACCGTAACGTTTTAACAGCCTTACTCTCGGCCGTATCAGACACACCTCTCAAAGCGGCAAGTGATATTCTGGAACGGTTTTCGACCTTTCAGCACGCTACCCGCGCGGATCACGACGCCCTTTCAAAAATAATAGGAGATGACGGCGCAAACCTTCTCAAGACAATTCCGCAAGCGGTCACCTCTATGACCCGGGAAACCGCCGCGCAATCCGGATCTTACCTCTTGACCCTAGAGGCGGCCAAAACACATCTCAGCGCCCTCTTAAATGGACGGCGGGTTGAAACCTTTGCGGTTCTTTACCTCAGTTCAAAGAACCGCCTCCTCGGTGAGGATCTGCTGAAAGGCACTCTTGATAGAATTCATATTTACCCGCGTGAAATCGTGCGGCGCGCCATGACGCTCGATGCGTCCGTAGCGCTCATCGCCCATAATCACCCCAGCGGGGATCCAACACCCAGCGAAGCAGATATTAAACTCACCCGAAAATTGGAAAGAGCTTTAGATGCGGTGGATGTGATATTGCTCGACCATCTTATCTTTGCTGCAGGTCCGCCCTTCAGCTTCATAGAAAACGGAGTTCTGTAGCCCAGCCCCTCAAATAAAGACCCCAACCAAAAACAAAACCGCGCCCACCACAGCAATACCCCCCGGCACAAGAATATCACCGCTCAGGCCTCTCGCGGCCGCGCGGCGGCGCATGGCAGGCAGCATCATGACGGCGCCGGCGATAAAGGTCTGGCTGGCAGGCAAAATGATAAGCAAATTCGCGTCCCTTAAAACTTTAGCTTCGGGTCAATATCCGGGTTTAGGCAAGACACCCTCGCCGCGCGCGCCTCAATCGTCTGCTGCAAATCTTTCGCATTTTGTGTTGCGCTCGCCGCTCGCCGGTCCCTGAAATCCAATGCCTCCTTTAGCCAGCCATCGTCCAGCAGTATATCACACAGCCAATGATGCCGCCCTTCACTGGGAACAAAGTAGAAAAGCGCCTCGAAAGCCCCCTCTGCCATAGCCGCTTTAGAGGCCCCCAGCTTTACGTCGCTCTTACCCGGCAACCCAATAGAAGGGTGATGAAATATTTCACGCTTTAGAGTTGCCATAAATCTGCATAGACTATGTCAAGCAGAATACAAAACCTTACGCGGCTTGAGTATCCGTTTCTGTCAGTCCTTTGTCACCGGGTGACGACACAGCTAAACTCACTACGGGACATTTTTTCAGAAACATTTTAAACTCCAGGTCACTCACGCATTATCCCTATTCCCACTCATAAAATCGGCCCCGCGATCCAGCCTTCGACCCTATCGACATCAGTCGGCATTCCAAAATTATCATCCCTCTGTTTCCAAGCGTAAGCCGCTTGGACCGCACATAAAAGCGCATCGATATGGTCACCTGATTTATCTTGCACCAAGTTAGAGTTTGCATGGATCTGAAACCCAAGCAAATCCGCGAAGTCTTTACTGATGACCTTCGCATATAACAGCGCCCTCGCGGCGTCTTTATCAGCGCTCTGCTTGGCTTTACTGTCTGACTTATAGGATGCCCTGCCTATCAGGCCTCTGGCCAAAGCGCCGGGATACGCTTCAAATATCATCCGGTTATCACCTTTCGGCCGAAGCCAGGGAATGTTCGCACCGGATTTTAATATCCGAGGCGCGCCTTCATGAAACATCAGCGCAACCGGAACGCCGTATTGTTTTTGCGGACTGACCCCGCCAAATATTTTATCAACGGCTCTTCGGTGCTCCTTATCGCCGGTTGCGCGGTCTTTTTTATAGTCATCGAGCAAGGTCCGAAATTGCTTGCGCGAGAGCTTAGCAGCCAACCCCACATAGCTCTCCCAGTCTTCCGGCCAGCCCATATTTTTCACAAACTTGCGCGGCAGTCCGAATGGAAAATCGAGGCCCGCCACCCAGGGTCCGGAAGACTGCAGGGAGGTTTCAAACTGCCGAAAGGTTTTGAAGGTCACGAGGTCACCGCATTCCAACACCGAATTATCGAACTCGCATTTCAGGCAAGTGATCGGCTTTGATTGCGACGGCGTACTCGTAAAATCTATGCCATAAACCTTCATAACTTTGCTTAGCGGGTCAGGTAAACAGGGTCGCCCGTCACCCACCCCAAATAAAGCGGCCGCGCTGTCTTCAAATCACTTTTCACGACATTTGCTAAATGCGCCCCTTCACATTTCATCAGATCCGCGAATGCGGCGTAATCCCAAACCATTTATGCGTCTGCGAGAAACTATGAACCAGCATAATCGCCACATCCGCCTTAAACCGCTCCGCTTCAATCAGCGCAGAGGCAGTCCGATGAAAAAGCTGATAGCGTAAATGTGCAGGCGGGCTGCCGTCGGGCAAGCCTAACATCTGGGTCAAATAAGCAAGGCGCTCGACCTTCCCTTTTGAGGTCGCGTCAAACCATGTTGAGATCGGGTCGCCAAAAGGCTCCTCGACCTTTCCTTCAATCATAATGACGGCCGTCTGATCCCCAATACGCGCAAGGACGAAAGCATCATTCTGGCTTTGCGTGCGGCCGCCCGGAAGCGGAACCTTATATTCCGGTATGACTATGAGAGGTTCAATATTACCGTCAAAAGCCGTGCTCAACGCCTGCTTGATACGAGGCGGCATGCCCGCATTCTCTTCCCAAGCATAGGCCATAGACTTTGCAGAATAGCCCGTCTTCCAGTGCAAAACCGGGTCCGCTAGGAAGTCCCTCCAGTCATCTGCGCTGCGTGTCGGTTTATATATTCTAGTCATAGATATTTATAACAGCTGAAATGGCCCCAACATAGTTAAAAGCGTTTGGGATCAAAGCCGGCAGACGGAGACCGCAAAGCGGTTTCCGTTCACGCGAGCCCGCCCGCGCCTGCGCGGGACGCCCGCTTAAAGAATAAGATGCTTCAAAAAGCAGGAAATCTATGTATACTGCTCAAGCCGAAGGACATAAAAATCGGAAGTAAAAATGCTAAATTCGCATAAGCCCGCAATGCCCCTCGTTTTTGCCGTGCCGCTTATTTACTTTGCGATAAATTTCTCCGCTTTTGCGCAAACCAGTCCAAACTTCGATGATCTATTCGATGGTTTAGATGACGCTATGACGCAGTCTGATGACCCAACAGTGTACGACAGCCTGGATGCTGCGGTTAATCCAAGAGTCGCAGAAATTTGCGGATATATCGAGAATGGAAAAAGAGACTTGTTAGAAGACGTTTTACTGGATGACCAACATAATTTCCTAAAAAAGCAATATGGTGATTACCATAGTTTTGTCGACTTCTTTTCAATATTCAAATGTCCTCAAATGTCATATGGCGGACTTAGCAGTGGTGGCGCGTATAGTGACCAGTATACACCTTTAGAACTATCTATTCTTCATTCAAATGGTCCCGGCTTTCAGATCGTCTCACGAATGATTGAAAAAATAATATCTATGCCAAAAAAAGACATGTACGCTATTTTAAGCTCTGAGAATTCTCATGGAGAAACAATTTTGAGTTTTACGGAAAGGCTGATTTATATTTATTCTCAAGAACTTAAAATTGAAGGAAAAAGAGTTGGTTCGAATGATCTCACTCTCAATCAATTGATAAACATCCGGGACAGATTGATAAAAATTGAACATCAAACAAATCAAGAATTACGCATTACCGAAAACCGGTAAGATAACTTTTCAAGCGTCTCCACTTACGAAAGGGCAGACCTGAGGGAAAGTTCTCGCAGAGCCATGAAAGTAACATCTCGGGAAAGATGGATCGGAAGTGCCCTGGTCTTCGGCATCCCAGCGCTCATCCTTACAGTTTTTTTCGGGCCGAAATTGTTTTGAAGAAAACGGCACAGCGCCCATAAGTTTGCTATTTCAAACCAGGGTTTCCCAATGGTGTTTCAGCCTCAAGCTGATTGGCCAGAGCCAAAGTGAGAGCCGCCGCATATCGCTGCGCAGCTTGCACCAAACGGCGTTCTGCAATCGGGGAGGCAAAGTCAACATAGCCTTGGGTGACTGTAAAGGACCGGGCCCCGTCATAAGGTTGTCCTTCAATCGGAACATAGGTATCGCGTTCGGCATCATACGCACAAAAGTCGGAGTTGTCTTTCAAGCGGCAATATTGGATTGGCGGATCCCGGACAAGCGCGAGAGATTCATTGGCCCAAACAACCGGACTAAAAGTGTCATTGGCGTCACCGGAAACGGGCACTTTCATTGCCGCCAATCTGTCTGCGTGAGACAAAATATCAGCCTGCTTGGTTAACCCGAACAGTTTCTTTTGTTTTGGGGCTTTGGACTCGACCAAACACCCATCCCAAACCGCGTGAAGATTATCCGTGCCGGCACGGCAAGGTCTTAACTTACGCGCGGCGCTGGGGTCCCGTTTTACGTGTAGGCTGTTTCCGCCGCGATCATCAGCAAATCCCACATGCATAGGCTGATGGATATCGCCAATCCAATGCCCCAATAATACCATGGCCTCTGCCCGGTCCTCATCTGAATTATCAGGCTCCGAGAGCGTTTTAAAATCATCGGAGAGCGCCGTAAAAATGCAGGTCTTCGCCTCCCCGCAAGTCGCAGTCTCAATTTTAGTTAAATCGCGCGCAAAATTTATATAATGCTGCTTCGGCTTTTTTCGCGGGAACCTGTCTGCCCAGGCGCAGGCTGTGTTCAGTCTTTCATCGTCAGGATGTGCCAACATAAGCTCATCAACAGTTTTGCGGATCTCAGGCTCAAGCTGTCTATAGGTCAACTCACAAATGACGGCATGACCATGTTGACCCCAGGCCAAAGCCCCCGACGGAAACATCAGGACCGAGACCCAGGATAAGCCGGCCGCTGACCTGACGATGTTTTTGAAAGAAAGCATGCTATTCCCCCCGCCCCGTAAACTGGTCCAACTCATTATCAGGACCGGGCCGCATAAGTTGGAAACCCCAAAGACCAAATCCGCAGAGTATCACTGCCGACGCAAAGCCCTCAAATATCCAAATCGGCACAAACGCCAGCACCAATATGATCTGAACAATCCTCACCACATGCACAGCAGCCAAATGGCTCCGCAATTTAGGTAAACTCACACTGGTCTCCCGAGATAAATCTTAAACAGGTCCCCCAGCCTTTTCACGAAGACCCTAAAAATGTGTGTGCTTTGCATTGACGCCGGCTTAGGCTACCCGTCAAGGGCCGCCGTTATTGAAACAATCCCTATGCCACATGAGTTAGACACAATTGCCGACCGGCTTGACACGCATGAGGGTTACCGCGTCTTAAGACGGCTTAATCTCGGCGCCCACTTCCGGCCGCAAGAGGGCGGCAAAACCTTCCGCGCCGTCTTTCTGGACCTTGAAACAACAGGCCTGAACCCGGACCAAGACGAGATCATAGAAATCGGCATGGTCCCGTTTACATACGGATCCGAAGGCCAAATTCACAGCGTAGAGACACCTTTCTCAAAACTCAGAGAACCCTCAAAACCAATTTCTGAGGACGTTACAAAGATCACCAATATCACAAATGACATGGTACACGGTAAACCAATAGACCCGGATGAGGTCTTCGGCTTCGCCGAACAAGCCGGATTGATCATCGCGCATAACGCCGCTTTCGACCGCGTCTTTATGGAGAGGTTTGCGCCTGAATTCGCGGACAAGCCTTGGGCGTGCTCCATGTCTCAAATTCCGTGGAAGGAGGAAGGCTTTGACGGCACACGTCTCTCCCATATCGCGGCAGGCTTTGGCTTCTTCTATGACGCGCACAGAGCCGTAGAAGACTGCAACGCAGGCATTGAGGTGCTCTCCCGCGCCCTGCCCGCCTCAAATCAGCCTGCCATGTCCAAACTCCTCACCGCAGCCCGGCAGGACACACAACGAATCTGGGCGGTGGGCGCCCCTTATGACTTCAAAGATATTCTGAAAGCCCGCGGCTACCGGTGGAACGACGGCAATGACGGGCGGCCCAAATCTTGGTATTTGGATGTCATGCCGGACATCTATACCGAGGAGCGCGAATTCCTAAAAACAGAGATCTACCAAAACGACATCAACCTGCCTGTGACTATAATAACGGCAAAGGATCGTTTCTCGGGCCGAATTTAAGGCCATAAGCTCACACGCTAAGTACACTTTCGCGTATCGATACCCGTTCCCATGACGGCGGATAGTCTGGTGAATAAAACGTTCTAAGTGCAGTCACTGATTTTCAATTAATTGTTGCTACCCCGACGTTATGGAAGAGGACCGTTCAGGTCTCGCGATGGGGATTCCGCGTTAATGACGATTACGATACATGCTGCAGCGCCTAACGGCGAAACGCACAGCGCTGAACGCTTGAAAGAGACGCTACTTGCGAGCGAACCTAAACTGAATAACCCAAATATTCAGCTCGATATCATTCCGGATATTCTCTTGGCTCAGGGACAGATAGATCTGCTCCTTTTGTTTGAAGACCATAGCTCCCATGCCCCCTTTTCCACACAAGCGCCGGCACAGCTGTCCGATCATTTGTTCTAATTTTAGAAGTCAAAAGCCACTCATCAGATTATATCCGGTTTTTCGACAATAGAGTTTTGGTTAAATATAGGGGTCAGGATTTTGATGCCACTCATCAGGTCGAAAAACAGACCTATAACTTAAGAAACTTGATGAAGGCGACGTGGAAGAACAAAACATTATTGCCGGTCTGGATTGAGCGCGCCATTTGGCTAACGCATGCGTCAAGAAAAGCATTTCCTGCGGAGCTAGAGTTCGGGAAAGATTGTGTTCCATGCCATTTTCAAGGTCTAACCTGGCAATCCTTGCTGGATCCCCTTGAGCCAACAGAAAGTTACAGAAAAAAAGTCACGGCCTTTACAGACGATCCGCGTTATCAAACACGGAAAAGCTTGCTGGAACGGTTCACTCATATTTCCGAGCCAACTTATATTGACAAGCTACGCATTGAGATGCTGACCAGAACACGGTTCAACGCGGAGAAAACTCAATACGTCCAAAATCTCGGCAAGGGTCTGCTGCTCCTAAAAGGCGGTGCCGGCACGGGTAAAACCTTCGCGCTTGGGCAGCTAAGCCTGCATTTGGCGCGGCAAGGTAAAACCTACCGAATTATCACCTATAATCATGGCCTGATATCTGAAATTTCCCGTTTGTTCAATTTTATACATAAAGATACGCCTCTGAGGCGTCGTCCCGAGATCACAACCCGATACAGCTTCATCCAAGACATGTTTATTGAAACGTTCGGAATACAGGCAGAAAATAAAATCAGACGAGATTTCGGGGTAATTAAAGAGCGGGAGAACGCACGTGTTGACGCGCTTTTGAGAGAGCCGGAACTTGGTTCTGTCTATGATTACATCCTGATCGACGAGGGGCAAGATTGGGCGCCGTCTCATCGCGATATGATATACAAGGCCGTTGGTCCCGGGCGAGTCATTGTCGCTGACGGCGAGGATCAACTTGTCGAAGGTCTCCGGTGTACTTGGGATCTACCAGACATACCTGTGAACAGACGCCACAGATTGCAGGTCGTCCAACGCACAAAAGCGGCAACGAGCCGGACAATCGCTGGCGTTGCGAAACAAATCGGCGTCGATTGGGATTTAAAACCAGCCCCGGAATTATTCGGCGGACGCTTCAGTGTGTTTGTTGAACCCGATGCCAGAAAAGCCGTAGGCCGGGTCATGGATATCCTTGAAAAAGATGTCTCTGGTTCGCCAAATATTGTGCCTTGCGATAATTTAATCAGCCTACCTACGAGTCAGATGACAGGTGGAAAAAATTACGAATGGTTATTTGACCACGAGATTAAAGCGAGACAGCTAGAAAGTTGGCGCGGCTTCAGTCAGAAGGATCGCTGCACATATGTCATGAGGGAGGAACAAATCCGGGCCATTCGTTACGATTCCTGCCGGGGCATGGAAGGCTGGACAAATGCGTGCTTAGGGCTGGACCAATTTTATGGCTTTCGGATCAGAAATCCTTTTTTCAGCCGAACTGATATCAGAGCCGAGCTCTCGAAAACCCAAGGATTGTTTACATCTCAGCACGATGTCGAGATTGAATATCAACAAAGGGCAGCGAAATACGCGGCCAACTGGCTCATGATAACGCTCACGCGCAGTATCGATCACCTCGTGGTTCATATCGTTGATGATAAATCGCTTCTGTTTAACCTGCTCCAACGCGTGAGCGCAAATTATCCGGGCGCCATAGATTGGTTGGACTCCTCAGATGAAGACCAAAAAGCGAAGGTCGCGCCTCATTACATCCGGTAAAAACGGGATCAAAAGGACTTAGACCCGTTTCTGAGTTCTGCCCAGCGGCGCTACACTGCGGACGCCGCGCCGCGTATAACTTCCATCACAGACACCCGCACTCCCTTATACCGCCGGGCAGTTTTACACATTTGGTGGCGACTGCTTTGCTCCTAAGACTGGACGCCCCTACCCTGTGTCAGACAGAACGGCTCAAAGCCTTTAGAGACAGTCCGGCATAAAACAAAGCTGTGCAGATTAATGACTTTTCGACTATCATCTGTTGACAATCATAGGAATTTGTTCCTTTTTTGTTCTTATGCCCGACCTTATACCGATTTGCGTCAATATTGACCCTGACTGCCCACATATTTCTGTCGGGGCCCTTGGCGTATCAGCCGGCTTCCCCTCACCCGCCGGTGATGACCTGGAAGACGAAATCGACCCCATTAGCTGGGTCGTTCGCCGGCCCGGCTCAACCTTCTGGTATAGAGCCGAGGGTGACTGCTTAGCCGACGCCGGTATACTGGACGGAGATCTGATTGCATTTGACCGTAGCGGCAAAAAACGGCTCGGCCGGGTCATGCTCTTCGTCGTAGACGGCGCCTTCACCGCCAAAATCCTGAACAAGCGTAGCGGGAAGTACTGGCTTGATCCTGCCAACGCCGGCGGAGGCTATAAATCCATCCCTTATCACGAGGACATGGATTGCCACGGCGTTCTCGCGGGCGTGGTGCGGCGCTGCGGCATTGAATAGTGCAACCTAAATCTATCGCTATATCGGATAGCGCGAACTTCTATGTCTCCGCCGAGCGTGTCTTTGACCCTTCGCTTATCGGCGTTCCTGTCATTGTGCTGTCCAATAATGACGGCTGCGCCGTGGCGCGGTCCAATGAGGCCAAAGCCCTCGGCATCAAGATGGGCGCGCCTATCCACCACTTGAAAGATAAGATCAAAGCCCACGGCGTCCGGGTGCTCTCGTCAAACTATACGCTCTACGGCGATATGAGCCGCCGGGTCTCAGAAGTGTATGACAACTTCTCCCCCCGGGTGGAGGTCTATTCGATAGACGAGTGTTTTCTGGACTTTGATGGTTTCCGGGATCGTGAGGCTCACGCCAAAACGCTTGTAGCAAATGTGGCCCGGCGCGTCGGCATCCCGGTGAGAGTGGGAATCGGCCCGTCAAAAACTTTGGCAAAATGCGCCAATGAACTGGCAAAGAAAATTCCGGTTTTTCAGAGTGTTTGTGATCTAACGGATATGTCCATTCGCGACTACCTGCTCCCGCGTGTTGCCGTCTCCGACATCTGGGGCATAGGCCGCGCGACCACGCGCAAGCTTGCAGCCGAGGGCATTTACACAGCCGCAGAACTTCGGGACATGCCGCTCAAACAAGCCCGCGCTATTGGAACGGTTGTTCTAGAACGCACGGTGGCAGAGCTGCGCGGGCAGCCGTGTATTGCCTTTGAAGATGTTGAGCCGCAGCGCAAAGGTATGGCCGTCACCCGCTCCTCTGGGCGTCCGATGAAGGACTTTGAAACCGTCATGGAAGCGCTGACAGCGCACGCCACCCGCGCCGCTGAAAAACTGAGGCAGCACGGTCTGGTCGCCGGCGCGCTCACAGCCTTCTACCAGACCTCCCGCTTTCGAACGGACCGGCCCAATCACAGAGCCAGCCGAACGACGCGGCTCACCCCGATGTCCAATGATACATTTGATCTCACAGCCGCCGCAAGGCGCTGCGCACAAGCCGCGTGGAGAGGGCCAAGGGATAGCAATCAAGGCGGCTATGAATATGCTAAGGCGGGCGTCATGCTCAATGATCTGCTGCCCGTAGCGCAGCGCCCCCTAACTTTGTTTGATGAAGCAAAGCCCCGCTCCCCTGCCCTCATGGACGCGCTCGATGCCGTCAACGGGCGGTATGGTAAAAAGAGTCTCGTTCTGGCCCGCGAGGGTTTTGCAAAACGGGCCGTTATGCGCCAGCAATTTCGCTCGCCGCGCTATACGACGCGGATTTCAGACGTGCCTGTTATTCAGGGCTAGTGGCTATAAAATCATAACTGACATTATGCGATTTTTTGTTATTTTATCACATTTTCTATCTAGACAGCCTATAACAGATTCTCCTTGCTTCCAGTTTTACTAAACAAGGTTTCTACAAAAACTTGGGGCACATCAGTCTAACGTCAGCGCTTTTGTCTCAGGTTTAGGTCTGGGACAAATTATATGACGACGGACAGGCGGGACTGCCCGGCGGCAGTTTGGCCGACCGCTTCCTCCAGCTCCTGAGGGAAGCGCGAGCGTATGCAGGCGCCAAGCTGCCCTTGGGCGGGTAGCTCAAAGGCCGCGCAGGCCCGGGCCTTCTCGCTGCTTAGAGCCCGCGCCGTTTCGGGCCCGGCCAAGGTCGGGATGATCGGTGCGGACTCGGCCTTGTGGTTTTCGGCGAAATCCACTGGGTAAGCGTGTGTCGGGATTCGGAACAGTTCGGGGAAACCCGAACGCTTGAGATAGGCCCGCGATAGCGGGATGCGTCAGGAATCACAGCTCAACACCTAAGATCGTAACGATAGCTTGGCTTAAAAGATCCTTGCCTGCATAAAGACACAAAGCCCCTTCTAATTCTTATTGATGTAGTCCCATTGGGATCGAAGACCCGTCTTATCGGCACCGATTACATTTATAGGGCGTGAGACGAAACGGTTAGAGAGGCTCTCATATTTCTTTTCTAAGCCTTCGGCCTTAAATTGCGACAGATCGGTTATCCCGTATCGAGGGCCATCTGCTTTGCGCCCCCGGACGATGAAGGTGCCAGGGTATACGACCTCTCCGGCTCCGACCTTGAACGGACTATAGGCGGCTTCCATACCAATGAATTTGCTATCACTCGTATAGGTGAAATTTCCATTCGGCGTTTGGGATTGGCAATTGCCACCGGCCATCTGGTAAGTCCCCGGGGGAACAGAAAGCATTTTGATATTCCGTTTTGCGTCCCAAGACACCACAAGCAGGCTTGTCGCTCGGGTCTGTCCGGTTTTCACATTTCGCACGGACAATCCGCCATATTGGCATTTCAGCTTTTCGGGCTTTAAAGACAGAACGATACCGCCCATTTTACTTTGCTCGATAGCGGAAACAGAGTCGTCGCTGAGTTTCTTCGCAGCAGAGGCACAGCCGGAAAGAGCACTGATTGCGGCAGAAACCGCAAGGGTTGAGAACAGTCTCGATTTTGTCGTTGCAAGCCTCACTTGACGAGGCCTTTGCGTCTCAATCGATCACATGAGCTTTCCTTTGGGGGTAGCGCGTCGGTCAGGATAATATGATCATAGGGCAACGCCTCTATGGAAGTTTGATCAGGTTGGTAGGTCTCACCCTCTTTTTCATTTGGATCAGCCTCAACAATTGCAATGTTTTGCAGGTCCGCGTCGGGCCCCAGATATAAAGGCACGCCGCGATCCCGACGTATATGCGCCCTACCCGCAATGAGCACCACGATATCTGCCCCGGCTGCCTTCATAGCGCGCATTTGCGAAGCCATAAACGCATCACGCATCATTTGCAGTCGCGCGACATCCGATAATTCTTCCGGGCTTAATTGTTCACAATGGGCTTTTTGCATGGACGCTTCCCATGAGGCCTGTACAGACGTCGTTTTTTGCAAACCATACATTTTGGTGAGGGCTTCAGTAGGGCTATAATCAGTCTCAGCAAAGTCGCCCTTACGCCAACGGCTTTGTGCTTTTTCCGGTGGGTCGCCAGCGACCAGCGCCATGTCCCGCCCCCATATAACGTCAAATATAGGCGCATAAAATCTATAGTCCGGCCAGCTGGTTTTATCCCATCCTATAGCATAGCCGAAATCCTGATTTGATTCGGGAGATATTTTTCTGAAGGTCTCAACCAATTTGGCCTGGTCCGCGCTGATCATCTCCATGATCACGCCAATTTTTTTATCGGACTTGGAAATTTCATTGAGGAGTACGGCGATCATAAGCTGCTGTTGCTCAACACCATGTCGTTCGCCAATCAGAATGAAATCTGAGAGATCAGGTTCTGAGACGTTCGCTGAGTTTGTTCCATTTTCTTGCGCATAGGCAAGCGTGCCCAAGGGGATGGAAAACAGAACGATTAAAATACCGAGCGCAAAGAACTTTCTGAACGCAAAAACCATAAGCTTACAAATACTCCCAAACAACTGATTTCCAAATAATTTCGTATCTCAGGAGTATCAAGTTTAAAGCTACTCCCAATCACGTATCAGTTCAGACCACGGACAACCATCGCTTGAGATGAGTATAAATTGTCTCTGACTTTGTCAGTCCCTGATTAGCTACTTCCTTCTTGCCTATTTTCAGACGCCTCAATCTCCTCACATTTGATCTTCGGGAACTGGGAGGGCAGACGGGGGCAAATCTTCAGCCTCAACCCAATCTATACACTTGGGCGCCCCCCCATCAGACTCGATGTACTCTTTCAGAACCTGGAACGCCACTTTATGTGGGATAACCAAGGCATTCGACATTGGGTAATCATTGTGGGAATCTAAGAAGTTATTTCCCAATTTGGTGTCATCCCAAAGACAGTAGTAGTCTTCTCTAGCTTTAGTGCCTCCCCATTCTGAGCGGCAAACGTATAAACCTTGGTGATGTGGGGGAAGTGTAAAAACAAGGGAATTATTGATCCGTCCCTTACCAACAGGCAACCGAGATGTCCCTCGCACCCCGTGCGCCCTGAACACCGCCTCTTCACTCCCACCCTTGAGCCACTTCAAATGCTCAAAATCACAGAAGTAGTGTTTTATCATCTCAGGGGAAGGCCAACCAGCACCACGATCACTACCTATTTCAAAAAGCCTTTTTTCGGCTTTATCCAGGTGAAGGGACAAATTCGCCATCCTTAATAACTCCTTTGAAACCATTCTTCATTGTTAATCTTATCTGAACACCCATTTGCTGGGCCAGCAATGGTAGGACAGTTTTACAGCTATTGCACGTGGCCCTATCAACAAACATATCTATTTCTGTTGGTAGATTCCCCCCCGATTTTCTGTGCGCACGTATCAAGGCCATGGATTCTCCATGAAAAAGAGAATCATTAGGTTTGCTACCCACATTACGAGTAGCCATGTCTTCAGGGTATTCGTCAATTAGAATTTTCCTCCAATCTCGAGCTTCGTCCATCAGCCCCTGATAAGCGCTAGAGGTATTATCCAAAGCAGAGCTATTTACACCAAATACCGGATTACCATTCAAGTCCACAAATGAAACTGTTCCAGTGTTATCAGCTTGGATTGGAATATAATCTCCCAAATCGTCCATGCCACCTTTTTTATCTCTGAATCGATTTATGAGATCAAATGCTTCTTCGTCCGTATAACTGCTTGGATTTGGTGATGTTCTGCCAGCGGCCCTAGCTGTAATTTCCGTTGCCGGGCCATCTAGCCTCGTAATAGTGCCCACATTATCCAAAGCAAGCGCAGTACGGGCACCAGTTCCTAAATACCCAAGTGCCGCAAATGCCCCATAGCCAGCCACTTCCGCCTGCAAAACCTCTACCAAAGTTTGCAAATAACTGTTCTCGCGAGTTCGAGCATTCCAATTCTCTCCGTTGTTTAGTGAAAAAAGGCCCGTTGCCCCCTCTATCGTACCGTTAAGTTGAGTATCGCCAGTGGCCGCGGATCTTATATTTTGATCAAAGGCAAGAAGCAGGTTCGTTCTGAATTCACCTCCAACGTCACCGGAAGAACGTGTGAAGAAATTTCCATCGGTTCCAACTGTGCCATCTTCATTCTGCGATAATCCAACATGGGAGGCATCATCAAAATCTGAGAAGAAGAGCGTTGATCGGTCAAGATTATCTTCCCCATTCACTTCATCCACGAGATTATTTAATGCGATGTTATACCCCACCATAGCCCTAACGATATTGTCTGGGTCAACCTGACGTGCGCCAGAGCGGCTGGTCAAATCCTCTGTATATTGGCCGCCTCTGCTCCCTCCATACATGGCAGCCCTTAAAGCAATACCGGCATCAATAACGGACCCTGCTGCCGACGGGTTTAACAACTCATCAAGCGGATCTTGTCGTTGGAAAACAGCATTGGCAAAATCCATTTCCAGCATTTGTCCACTGTCATCTGCTCGCTGTCCGGCTCTATCCCCTGCGATTCCAAAATTTGCAGCTTCTTGAATTTGATTGGAACCTATGCCGTGGTCATCGCCTAATTCTTTGCCTAGTGCGGCACTGATACTCGCGGCAAATGCAGATGTTGATGACTCACTCGGATCTGAGCAAAGAGCATAATAGCGCAGGTTGTTGTTGACTGCGATCTCTCCGACGAGAAGAGCAATCCGGAACTCGTTCAGATCAGACTCAAGACCCTCTATTTCCAGAATTCGATCATCTCCTCTCGGGTCACAATAAGTGGCACATAAATACTGTAGTTCGCTCAATTTCTTCCCAGTTTCTGACATCCGGGTTTTTATACTCTCTAAATCTTCGACCAATTTTTTGATATTTTTAAGAGCAGTGGAGGCTATTTCCTCGACTTGTTGGTCTGATAAATTCCCTCCAAACCGCAAACGACAACCACTGTCACCTGTAGGAGCGCAATTTTCATTCTCAACAAAAACATTGCCATCTTCGTCGAACAAAAGTTTCACATCTTTGCCCATTGCAATGAGCGCCCTAACGTTTTTCGGAACATCGCCAGCACTACCAAAAGCCTTTATGGCGCGATCCCAATTTTGCGATACTGTAGAAAACTCTTCAAATTGTTGGCTTTTAAGTGCCTTTTCGGCCTGATCAGCATCGATACCATTCGCAATCAGACGGCGGTAAAATGTCGCCTTAATATCTGAATCAACACTTGTTGGTGGAGCTATAATTCGGCGTAAGTCGTTAATAGCTCTTAAGTTATCATCAATCTCTAAAATTGACTGAACCTCGAGGTTTACCTGCCCGGTACCAAAATCGGAGTCGCGTGTGATGACTTGCGTATTTGAGACATCGCGATTGATCGACGCCAGCAACTCGGTGGTTTCGTCCTCAGACAAATCGCGCACTGTGACATTTCCGGAAGTAATGGTGGCATTCGTTTCCGCTTCGCGTGTGGCGGTGCTGTAATGACCGCCAATAGAAGAGAGCGACGCGCTGCCGTCTCCGAACCCTGTGCCGCCAGCAACGCTTAAGCCCCAGCTGTTTGAGGTATCCGTATCAAACAGGTCCTCAGTGCGCAGAGAGCCTGTATCCAGATTAAGGTCGCCATCAGCTGCCGCCAAGACAGCTCCAATGAGAGCCGTTTCGCCGCCAACAAAAATATCGTTTGAACCAGACGCGAACAGGCCGGACAGCATGTCAGCCCAAGCCCTGTTGGCTTCGCTCGCACCCAATGAAAGTGAACCGTTGGTTGGCACAGCCCCTGTAAAGGTGACAGACATACCAAAATTTGAACCGTCGGACGTACTCGTGTTCTGCAAGGTTTCAATTTGGAGGTCGCGAGCCACATTTACGGCGATGTCTGCTGCATCGACCCGCGCGCCCATCATGGTCATATCCCGCCCGGCATTAAAGCTGGCTTGGGCACCTGCCGTTACGCCCGCATAATCATATGTCGTACTGTCACTGTTCTGGTTTGAGCCGTTCACACCGACTGTGAACCCTTGTGGATTTAAACCGAAGTTCGCACCCCAGCTGTTTGAACGAGATCGAGATGTGTTTTCCGCCGCTTCCAGTAA
>ENA-ORXT01002844-ORXT01002844.1-marine-metagenome-genome-assembly--contig:-NODE-2844-length-19970-cov-4.899613_pt1 | contig 19970 bp, 24 predicted proteins | sample MGYA00237868_ERZ511482 | MGnify/ENA metagenome assembly ERZ511482
TTGACGGTGGTTACAACGGGAACCGCGACTTTGTATGGATGAAGCGTTTATCGGCTGATAACGGTTTTGACAGACTCAGTATTGTTGATAACTCAAGCAACCAAGGCTGTATCGGTCTTTGGGGTCCGCAAGCGCGTGAAACACTGTCTAAGCTTGTTGAGAACCCAGATGAGTTAAGCCACGAGAACTTCCCTTACGTCACCACCAAAGACTTACAAATTGCTGGTGTGACTGTTAAAGCCTTCCGTATTTCATACGTGGGTGAGCAAGGGTGGGAGTTACACTTTGACCATGCTGACGGTTTGCCAGTTTGGGATGCACTGTATGAGCTTGGTGTGCTACCGGTGGGTATCGAGACATATTCAAACAGTCGTCGTTTAGAGAAGAGTTTGCGTTTACAGAACTCAGACATCTTAACCGAATACAACCTAATGGAGGTTGGGCTTCAGCGTAACGTGGTGAAAGCCGCTGACTTCTACGGTAAAGAAGCTTATGTGAAGATACGTGAGCGTGCGCATCAGCCTGCCTATCTTTGTACCCTAACGATGGAAGATGACAAAGACTCAGAGGGTGTTCGTCGCTTCCCGATGGGTGCTTGTCCGATCACTGATCCTGAAACCGGTGAGACGATTATTGACTCTGAAGGTCGTCGTTCTTACACGACTAGTTTCGAGTTTGGGCCGACCGTGGGCAAAAACATTGCGCTGGCTTTCTTGCCGCATGAATATTGCCAAGAAGGTCGTATGCTAGAAACGGATTACATGGAAGAGAAGTATCCGATGAAAGTGGCAGCGGTTGGCTATGGAGCGCTTTATGATCCTGAGAACATTAAGCCACGCTCATAAATAGTAGTTTTGAAATCGGCCTCTGGTATTTGCTTTGCTCGCTCAAGCTTCACTTTTTTTATCGTTTTTTGGACCCAAAACGATAGAATGCTTCGCCGCAGCAAACACCAGAGGCCTTTATCACTAACCCCTTGCTTTTCTCAATTTCATAAAGGCCCTCAGCCGTAGCTTAAGGTGCCTTCTTCAAGATCACTAAAGCAATGCCACCGAGTAGCGCAATGGAGGCTAACGCAAAACGCAACGTTATTGGCTCGCTCAAAAAAATGATCCCCGCAAAAGCGGCAATAACCGGAACGCTAAGCTGGACGGTGGAAGCAGTGGTTGATGTTAAAGCTGGTAATACCGCATACCAAATGGCATACCCCAGCCCTGAGGCTAATGCACCAGACGCGATGGCGTACCAGATTCCTGCAGTGTCTAGTGATTGATTGCTTAAAGTGAGAACAGCTAGAATAATAACGAAGGGCATGGTTCGTAGAAAATTCCCTGCTGAAACCACCGTAGGGTCACCCGCACCTTTACCTCGAATGGAGTAAATCCCCCATGCGACACCCGCAACCATCATAATTAACGAACCTGTCAAAGGCGGGGCTGACAAGCCTGGCAGGAGCAATCCAATAACTCCAGCGAAGGCTAAGATAAGCCCAAGGCTTTGTAATTTATTAAGTCGCTCACCACTGTAAAACCCATAGCCAATCATGGTCGCTTGTACTGCGCCAAATAGCAGCAAGGCCCCCGTGCCTGTTGCTAAGCTAATGTAAGCATAGGAAAACCCTGCAGCGTAGATAAATAATGCGATTGCAGATAACCAATTGCCCTGCCCATCTTTCGCACTCTTTTTGCCTTTAAAGCTAATTAGCAGCCACAGTATAATTACGCCAGATAACAGCCGGATTGAGGTGAAACTTGCTGCATCGATCTCAGTTTGCTTTAGGGCTGCGCGGCAAAGTAAAGAATTACCAGCGAAAGCGATCATCGCGGTTGCCGTCAAAAAGACGGTACGGAACGTAGCAGATTGCCTGTCTATCTTGTCCATTGTTGTGTGGTGCTCTAGCTTGATGTTAGATACAGATGAATAGTGCCATACTATGAAATGAACAGATCAGATGCATCCAGTGCAGCTCTATGCTTCAGTTTTCTACAGAAGGAGACCTTACTATCCCGAATATTCACTTTCGTGTTGATTTAGGTGGCGTCAATGTCAATGAGAAAACCATACGGCTTAAGTACCGAGAGGAAGGTAACAAACTGCGAATGATGTGCATAGTTGCAAATAATATCGACAGAAAATATATCCCAAAAGGATGTGGCTACGAGGCAGATCAGTAATAATCGCTAAGCCATCATGCTTTCTTATTTACGACGACTAGTGCAATACCGCTCATCGTACTCAACTGGCTAGCAACAATAACCAACTCAGTGCTATTGTTGACTTAAAATTTTACTGAGAGGCCGCCATGCAAGCACACATTAGCGCGTTGAAAAACTTACTAGACAACCGTGCCGTACTCAGTGGCGATGCCATCGAAGCTCGCTACCACGTTGACTGGAGCGGCGAACATGCCTGCCCTCCGGCCTTAGTATTGCGCCCTAAAGACAGCGACGCTGTTTCCAAAGCCTTAGCCTATTGCAATGAACATCGCCTGTCAGTGGTAATGCAAGGCGGCCTCACTGGCTTAAGTGGTGGTGCAACACCCAACGAAGGCGAAGTATCTCTATCACTAGAACGCCTCAACGGCATTACTGAGTTAGACGCTGAAGGCATGACCATGACGGTCAAAGCCGGCACGCCACTCGAAGTCATCCAAAAAGCGGCCACTGATGCAGGTTTACGTTTTCCATTAGACCTTGGCGCACGCGGCTCCTGTCAAATTGGCGGCAATGTGTCTACCAATGCCGGGGGTAATCAGGTCATTCGCTTTGGCAGCACCCGCGCCTTAGTGCTGGGTTTAGAAGCCGTTTTGGCCGATGGCACCGTCATGCGCTCAATGAATAAAATGCTAAAAAACAGCGCCGGTTACGATTTGAAACAGCTATTCATCGGCTCTGAAGGCACATTGGGTGTAGTGACTGAAGTGGTGCTGCGCTTATTCCCTGCCAGCAAACACCGACAGACTGCGATGTGCGCCCTTCCCGATTTCGAATCCACCACCGCTTTTTTGCAAGCGGTTCAAGGTGAACTGGCCAGCATTACCAGTTTTGAAGTGATGTGGGAAAGCTACGTGAATAAGATTTGTGAGGTCACCCCACAGGCGCGTCAACCGTTTGAAACGACACACCCACTGTATGTTTTACTGGAAGCTGAAGGGTGTACCGAAGCGCAATTTCAGCAGGCGCTGTTTGAGCAAATTGAAAAGGGGTTGGTGAGTGATGTGGTAATGCCTAGCGGTGGTCAAGGCGTTGCCGATTTCTGGGCGATTCGTGATGGCGTGGCTGACTTAATGGGATGCTTAAAAGGCTTTGCCACGTTCGATGTGGGTCTACCCATTAGCAAAATGAAAGCCTTTATTGAGGCAACCGATACTGCATTAGATGCCCGCTTCCCAACTATTCAAAACCTGCCATTAGGTCACATCGCCGACGGCAACCTACACTTCATTACATGGACCGATAACGCTTCCGATGTAAAAGGCATTTACGACACCGTTTACGAAGTCGTTGGACAATTTGGCGGCACGATTACCGCAGAACACGGCGTGGGCATGAGCAAGCGTGAGTACTTAACGCTATGCCGAACCGACACCGAGTTAGAGCTAATGAAACTATTTAAACGCACGCTAGACCCCAATGGCATATTAAACCCTGGCCGGATTTTCGGTTAATGGAACGTATCCATCTGAGCATGGCACGTTGAGCCAGATTACCTCGGTAAAAGCGCCGATCTCTGACAATCTGCGCGGCATTATCTATATGATTATCGGCATGGCTTGCTTTACAGTGGGTGACCTGTGCGTGAAGCTTGCCTCACAAGAACTGCCTTCTGGCCAAGTGATGATTGCACTCGGGTTGGGCTGCACGCTCGTCTTTGGGTTTATGCTGATCCGCTCCGGCGAACCGATGTGGACTCGGGCGTTTTTTGAACGGCCCGTGATAATACGAAACATTGGAGAAATTATTGGCTCCTATGGCATGTTTACAGCACTCGCTTTCTCGCCACTCTCTACCGTTACCGCCATTACACAAACCCTGCCCTTAGTGCTCACCTTAGCAGCGGCACTTTTCTTAGGCGAAAAAGTCGGTATACACCGTATCACGGCAGTTATCATCGGATTCATTGGCACACTCATAGTAATAAGACCCGGCATAAACGGCTTTGACCAATATACCTTACTCACTCTACTGGCAGTTGTTGGTATGTCAATGCGCGACATCGGCGGCCGTCTCACGAAGCGCTCAATTTCTAGCCTGCTGCTGTCGTTTTACTCAGGGCTAGTATTCCTAGGCTTTGGCACTTTCTTGCTGCTGCTCTCGGGTGGGGCAAAGGTACCAACCCAAACCACCACCTTCACCTTGATCGCCTTAGTCGCTGCCGCCGCATTAGGTCTCATGATGGTGACTCAATCGGTGCGCACGGGTGAGCTGTCGGTTGTGGCACCGTTTCGCTACATTCGCATTGTCTTTGCTGTTTTACTTGGAATATTCATACTCGATGAAGTGATTGATATTTACACCATTGTTGGTTCAATGATTACGATTTTGGCAGGGATTTATATCTGGGTTCGGGAAAACAAGATAGCGTCTCAAGCCACTAAATCTGAGTGATACGCCCTTTTTCTAAACAGCCCCCTCAATGTAGACAGATTTTTTTTAAGGTATTTGGACATCCTTACCAAACCTTTACCACTTCCTTATGACTGGTTTTCGTCATGCACCTAATATGGACCCATCAGCAAACAACGCTGACCACTTAAACCAAATTGACTAAGGTAACTACCATGAAAAACGCAACAATCATTACAGCAGCACTAGCCACTTTATTAACAACTGGCATGATGGCAGGAAACGCCGCCGCATACAGTGGGCCACTTTGTAAAACAATCCACATTGGCGCTGAAGGGTCATCAGCCGGGGCAATCGCAAAGTTCAGAAATCGCAGGGCGAAACGCAGAGCGATTAGTGCATGGGAAGATATCGCAAAGATGTATGGCCCTAGTCATAGTGATTTTGATAACGCAACGGTCACGTACACTAAGTGGAGCCAGACTAGCCGTGGTAATCCAAAGTACATCGTAAAAGCCAGCATTTATGTTTGCATCTAAAGATAGCTAGCTTGCTATCTCTACACCCTAGCCGGACTTGTTCCGGCTTTTTAGTGGGCTTGGTATTAATCGTAAATCGACCCGCCCTCTTCTATCTGAACTAGCATAAGGCGCATCTCAAATTCTAACTGGTGATAGTCAGGCAACATGTGTAAGCACAGACGATAGAAACCTTTGTTGTGCTCTTTTTCTTTAAGGTGCGCCAGTTCATGCACCACAATCATATTTAGCAAGGCTTCAGATGATTTTTTAAACATCGAACTAACGCGCAGCTCATTTTTTGCTTTTAACTTACCGCCCTGCTTGCGAGAGACATAGCTGTGTAAACCCAGCGCGTTATGCACCACATGAATTTTGCTGTCGTATATCACCTTGCTAAGAGGTGATGATTTCTTCATATGTTGGTTTTTTAAATCCAACACGTACTCACGTAACTCACTGTCGTTGTAGACGGCGTGTGTGGTGGGGTGACGTTTTAGTAAGAACTCAGCCAGCTTGTTATTATCGACCAGTGATTGCACTTGCTGCACCACCGTTTCGGGGTAATTACCGATGTACTTTTGAACTGCTGTGGAAGTTGAGGCTGCTGGCATAGGTGAGTAATTTGATAGCGTATTAGATGATAAAACGGAGAGGCTCTACAAGTGCCCACATCTGAAAATTGTGGAGCAGCATTATACCCCTTAATGCATGATTCAATTACCTTAAAGTTTACTGCCCAAACAAAAACGCCTCACCACTGTCCAACCAAAACGGATACTTCAACATAGCCCGAGCAAACAGTCTGCTTTGTATGTGCCCATCTAACCAACGCTGCAAGTTAGTATAAGGCCCCTCTCGAAATAGCGGCCGATTCACCTTAGAAAACTGCCGTACAAAGGGCAACAAGGCATAGTCCAGCAAACTAGGCGTCGACCCCATAAAGTACTCACGACTATTTAAACGGCCTTCCAAGCGCTGAATAAAGGGCTCGCAGGCCAAACGATCAGCCGCTTCAGCCTCATTATGAAATCGCTTAGAGCGTTTGTACTTTTCTAAGTTAGGCTTAAACTCATTATCGTTTTCTTTAATGATGGTTAGCATGTCAGGCAGGGCTTCAGCTTGCTCTGAATACAGTAAATTGTGCGGGTCGTGTCGTTTTAACGCCCACAGCATAATGTCCAAGCTTTCATCGATCACCGTTTCAGCATCCACAACTAACACCGGCACCGTTCCTTTTGGCGAAGCGCTCAGCATGGCCTCTGGTTTGTTGTCCATTGTGATGGCACGCAACATAACGGTTTGCTCAGCCAGCAATATACCCAGCCGTGCTCGCATGGCGTAGGGGCAGTGCTGCAAGGAGTACAAAACGGGGATCACAATTGATTCAACGGGGGGTGTTGCAATAAAACGCTACCCACATAACGCGCACCCTTTGCCGTTAAATGACCACCATCGTAGCTGATCAGTCTTGGTTCTGGGGTAAACAGCGGACACGTGTCTTCGCTTCTACAAATCAACATTTGAATATCAACAAATACCGCTTTGTGCAGGGTTTGTTTCATTATTCGGTTAATCTCCTGCTGCGCGCCATGCACCGGATTGCGCAGTCGCTTTAGCGCATCATCAGGCATGCGTAGGTACTTACGCAGGTTGAGTTTGCCAAAATTTTTGCGGCCAACCACGAACAGTTTTTGGGGTGATTTGATCTGTAGATTGTTGACGGTCGTTGCCAATCTTTGCGCTGACCACAATTTCCAATTTGCCGCGATAACGACCACATCAGCCTGCTGTATTTGCGGCAGGGCCGCTTTAAGCGTATCAGCTTTTTCACAGATAGGGAGATGCTTTTCTTCTATCAGGCTATTCAGGTTTTCCGGCCCTAGATAGAGCCCGCAAATGGCGGGGATGCGCCGCGTACTGATTTGATAGCGCCGACCTAGGTTGTTTTCTAATAAAGCATTGTAAAAATCCTGCGCGTGGCTATCACCAATCACCAGCATTTTTTTATGTTTATTATCTGCGCTAAAAGGCTTCTCTAACTGCGCCATAAAGCGCTGCCGTACGTATTCCCCGCTTTTGTTCATGTCGGAGACTTGCAAAATATGCGCCCTTACATCCGAGGCATGTGCCGTCACGCACATTCCCGTCGTCACGAAGAAAAGCAGGCTAGCTAATAATCTGTATTTTTTAGCGCTCAATCTCATCCTAAAGCCCTTGGCTATACTGCGCGTTGGTTGAGACGGTAATCATACCGCTTAAATACCGCTGCGCTTGGGTATGCGCCTCCTCACTTCCACTTATGAAATTCTCAAACTGCTCAACCAGCTGCGTCTTATCTAACGCCGCTTTTGAGCCTGCACCAATATCCGTTAGGTCCACAAAGAACTCATCAAACAAGCCTGACAGTTCATTCACGATGTCAAAGTTTAAGAACTGCTCATCGTTATAAATACTGGGGTAGCCGCCGCGCTGTTTATCTACCGCAAACGATACGCCTTTCACATTGGTGATGGTGGTGGCTTTTTTACACTTCAGCATGCAGCCGTCTTCAATGCTGGGTTTGTTACAGCCCACCGTTTGTTGGAAGAAGCACTGGCGGCTCGTCATCATTAAAATGGGGTGATAAATACTGTAAAGTAGTTTGAAATTATCGGGCCGTGCAATGTTCTTGATTTGTTGTTGATTAATCTCATTGGACACAAACGCACCCGCGCAGTTTAATTCTTCTTTTAAGGTTAACAATGCATAGGAATTGGTGGTATTAAGAAATGGTCCGGCGATCCACTCAATGCCCATTTCATACGCTTTATAAGCCACACCGGTATTATTACTCACGATTCTTGCGGGGCGAACCTGCTCCAGTAAACGCACCGATTCATCGTAATCTTTGCCAATCAATACCGCTGGGAACCACGGTATAAGGCGCGGGTTTTCTAAGAAGATAGTAATGTGCTTGTTGCAGTCTTTTTTCCAGCTTTCAGGCAGTTTGAAATATACATCGGCTTCGGTGAGATCACAAAGATGAATGTCTTTAACATCCGCAATCAAAATCGACATGGAAGGTTTATCAACGGGTACAAGACGTTTCTTTAAAGCTGGCACTTCAACGTGCGGCACACGCGGGACCGAGTTATTGAGCAATAAAGCGGCGTCATTTTTAAGAACCGTAAGCTCGCTCAGCGGCAGGCTCAAATCAGCCCCTAACGCCACACAGTCAAAATCCTGAAGCTCAAATCCAGCGGTAGCAAAACTTCTAAAGCTTTTTTCTAATACAGCCTGGCTAATCGCCATATCATTTGCCGTTCTGAGTAAGGATGCAGTGTGCAGCGTGTAGGTTTTACTATCATCACTAATCCCTGCAGAGTGATCATCGCTAGCAACCTCGCCCACGGTCATCGTCAGCTGCAATGGCTCATTAAGCTTGCCAGAAAATCTCAGTGTCAGTGCCTGTTTGGCAATACTTAAATACTTAATCTTTTCCTGTAACTCATCGCCTAACGCATTCTTTTTGGAATACAGCGCTTTTTTTACCTCATCTATGTGCTTCACTGAAACAGCCGACTGTATTTGAACCGCATGCTGAACGCTGTAGTCACGCGGACTATCAATGAACATGTCTTTGGTCAGGTCGCCGGTTAGAAATGAATTGGTAAAGTCGCGGTTAAACACGCGGTGCAAATTCGAATCATCCGAGCGCAGCTTGCCGGTGGCCACAAATTGGTCGACTTGCTTACGCCAAGTATCTGTCACGGTATAAACGTAATGCGCGCCTTTTATGCGGCCTTCAATTTTCAGTGAATCAACCTGTGCATCCACCAATTCTGGCAGATCAAAATAAGCGGAATTATCTTTTAAATTTAGCGGGAAACGGTGCCCTTCAGCCGTTGTTTCATACTCATCTCGGCACGCTTGGCTGCACCGTCCCCGATTGCCGGAGTTGCCCACACTGACCGAGCTTGAGTAACACTGGCCCGAAAACGCAATACACAGCGCGCCATGAACGAACACTTCGGTTAGCACATTGTGCTCGTGTGCCAGCGCCGTTAATGATTTAATTTCCGGCAGATTAAGCTCGCGCGATAAATTTAAACGCGACGCACCGATTTTGGCCAAAAACAAAATTTGGCCTTCGTTGTGCGTAGTCATTTGAGTAGATGCATGAATGTCGAGCGTCGGGAAGAACTTTTTAACGAGGTTAAATATTCCCAAATCTTGCACAATAATGCCGTCAATACCTGAATTTACAAGCTTATTTAGAAGCTTAATCAGTTGGGGCATTTCTTGTTCTAAGATCACTACATTTAAGGTTAAGAACACCTCGCAGTCGTATTTGTGTGCCAATCGCAGCACACCAATCAGCTCATCGTAGCTAATATTAGTCGCACGGTTACGGGCGTTGAAGGTATCTAAGCCGCAATACACCGCGTTAGCACCGGCAATGATGGCCGCTTTAATCGCCTCGACATCGCCACCGGGCGCCAATAATTCAATCTTTCTACTCATTGCAACAACCCAGTTTATTTAGAATGCTAACGTGCAGCAGTGTGGGGGCGAAGTTTAGCGGGAAGCTGATATTATTGCTATGAATAGCCATGATACAAGGACTGTCAGCCCCTCGTTAACCTAGCACTATAATTAAGCTTACGTCTATGTTACTAATAAGCCCCCCAAATCAGGAAAAAGGCAAAAACTTATGAGCACAAAATTATTAGTGACTATTTTATCCCCCGTACTCGTCACAGGCTTACTTGCAATGACCGCTCAAGCTCACGAAGGCGAAACAGGCAAGCACTATGCAATCGACTCAAGTGGAAACCCCGTGAAGTCGTCATCAGGCTGTGTAATATCAAGCGGTAGTGGCGGTAAGCACTTTGAAGCTTGCGGAGATACGGTTATGGCTAAAACTGAAATGGCGCCAGTACTTGAGGTCGCCGCGGTACCGGCTCCAACACCGGTTATAATGGCACCCGCGCCAGTCATGATGGCACCTGCTCCTGTTATGATGAAACCTGCTAAACCAATGGGTGCTTCACACTCGCACCCTGCGAATCGTTGCACAAATTCTATTATGCACACACATGCAGGACCGGGTGCACATAGCCATCGCTACAGCTGTAAAGCAAACAAAATGGCATCACCACGTCAGATGGCAGCGCCACGCCAGAAAGCTAGTTACTAACATTAGCTAAATAAGCTGGGGCTTGTGACCGATATCAACCAATACCGTTAACAAGCCCTATCTTTTGCTTATTACCCGCCACTAAATCGCTGTGGCGAAAAGTCTTTAATATCACAAGAGGGCTCCCGCCCCTGAGCTAAGTCCGTAACGATCTTCCCCGTCACTCCACCTAACGTCAACCCAATGTGTTGATGCCCAAACGCAAAGATCACCCGATCTGAAGCGCTCGAATGCCCAATCACTGGCAAGGAGTCTGGCATGGTCGGACGGTGCCCTAACCATGTGTCATCAGGCATCCCCAGATCACCAAACATTTCATGAGATTTACGCTGCAAGTAGCTTGTGCACTGGGTGTTAAATGCCGCATCGATTGCAGTAATCTCGACCGTTCCGGCTATCCGCAATCCATCGGCCATCGGTGTCGCGTAATACCCCGCCTCAGCCCAACCCACCGGACGTGAAACCAACGCCCCATAATTTTTATAAAGAATGTGGTAACCACGTTCTGTGCCGAGCGGCAATTGTTCAGCGCCAGTGCCTTTAATGTGGCGAGAGCGTGCTCCAGCGGTTAGTGCCAATCGGCCACCGCGAACCTCAGTCCCTTCGTCTAAAACTACCGTTACACCCGCCTTATCTGGCTGACAACGTTCAACACCCTGCGGCAGGTACGTACCACCCAACGCCTCGAAGCGCTGCTGCATGCGGCTGACCAAGACTTGTGGGCTAGTGATATGCCTTGCCCCTTTAAAATTTAGCCCGCGGTAAATAGGCTGTTGTAAATTGGGCTCTAGTTGCAGCACTTCATCTGAGTTTAGCTCATCAAACATCACACCTTGGGAGGCACGCACCGCGTTGCTATCTCGGGCGCTTTCAAACCCTGCCCGGCTAGACCAGACATACAGGCAATCATTGTTAACCACAAGGTCTTGAGCATTCGCCTCTTCGATCAGTGGGTCAAGTCCTGCATCGGTATGGGTGAGAAACTGTCCGAGCGCTTGGCTGATATGGTTAACACGAGAGTCACGGCAGTTATTTAAAAAACCCAGCGTCCAGCGCGGATGCTTCAAACCATGAGCGAGGTTAAAGCTGAGGGGGCTTTCTCGGCTGGTCAACAAATAGGGCCATGAGGTAAAGATCGACGGGTGATTAACAGGAATGCAAGCGTAAGTGGCGATAGTGCAGGCTGAGCCGTAAGTAGTACCAGACCCTGGCAGGTTCGGATCACAAAGCAGCGTTTTTAAGCCTTCTTTTTGTGCCCAGAGCGCTGCAGACATGCCAACCATGCCTGCGCCCACAACGATGAGGTCAAAATCATTTGGTGTAGCGTTCACATCGGACAAGGGCGCACCTATTGCATGACATTAAGGTTCACCTGATTATTCATGGTTTCACTTTAGGGCGCAATTTTAATATTGCCCCCTCAATACTTATGCCGCTTTGGGCGCGTGCATAGCATGCGTGGCAGGCTCCGCTGACACTAAGTGTTTTGCCACTTCATAACTCATATTTGGCATGTTCAAGGTGTAAAAATGTAAATTTTCAACGCCTTCTGCAATTAACGTTTCACTCAAGTTAAGCGCGTGCTCTATGCCGATTTTGCGTTGCTCGTCACTGCCAGCCTCTGTACCAGCAAACAAAACTTTAAGTGAGTCCGGCACGTTAGCACCGCAGCGCGCACTAAAAGACTCAACCTTTGCTAAGTCATGCACAGGTAATATGCCTGGCACAATCGGCTGATGAATGCCAGCTTTTGCCGCCTCATCACGAAAGCATAAGAAAACATCTGCCTCAAAAAAGTATTGCGTGATCGCCCGATTTGCACCGGCGTCAAGTTTATATTTCAAATGCTCCAGATCAGCCTGTGCGCTAAGCGCTTTCGGGTGAACTTCAGGATAAGCTGCCACGCTAATATCAAAATCAGCGACTTTGCGTAAGCTGCGAATCATCTCTGCCACATCAGAGATCCCCCCATCGATTGGGTCAGCATCGCCACGTAAAGCGACAATGCGCTGTACCCCTTTTTCATAAAAACCACGCGCCAAATCAAGCATGTACTCTTGCGTATGACCCGATGCGGTTAAGTGCGCAGCCACTGGTACCGACTGATGTTCACTCATCGTCGCTACAGCATTAATACTGTCATCACGCACACTGCCCAATGCCCCATAAGTCATCGAGAAGAAGGCTGGATTTAATAATTCAAGCTGCCCCATCGCACGCCACAGCGTGTTTTCCATTTTAGCGTTACGCGCAGGGTAAAACTCAAAAGACAACTCAGGCTGATTAACGCTCCAAGGCTTTTTAAGCTGAGAATTAGGGCTAATAAATCCATTCATAGTAAAGCTCGCTGAATATTTGTTTTTGATGTGGCTATTGTCTGACAGTCGTTAGTTGAATACAATTTCAACTTTCTCAATAGAAAATTGAAATTATTTCAATATGAATATTCAGCGTAAACACTTCGACCTTATTCAAGCCCTTGGCAACAGTGAAACCTTAGTCGATGTCGCGGGCAAGCTGCACATCACCCCTTCTGCGTTATCGCACCAATTGGGCGAGCTGGAAAAACGCATCGGCTTAGCCGTGGTCAATCGCAAAATAAAACCGCTGCGACTCACCGCGGCAGGGCAACGTTTGTTAGATAGCGCACGCGAAATTGCGCCGCGTTTTGAACGGCTTGAACAAGACTTAACTCGCATGGTAAACGGCGATGGCGGACGGTTAAATATCGCTATCGAATGCCACTCTTGTTATTTGTGGCTACTGCCAACGCTAGACCAGTTTCGACGCCAATGGCCGTTAGTTGAGCTGGATATCTCAGGCGGGTTTAGTTTTGATGGGCTGAGTGGTTTGATGGATGGTGAGTTAGACTGTGTGATTACGGCAGACCCTGAGCCGCTAAATGGCGTTAGTTATATCCCACTGTTTCAATATGAGGCAATGTTGATCATGCCTCAGGATCATCCGTTAGTTGCTGAAAAAACTATTGAACCCCACATGTTAAAAGACCAAACCCTAATCATCTACCCCGTGCCCCAGAGCAAGCTAGATATTTTTAGGATGTTTTTGCACCCCGCAGACGTGGAACCTGCTCATTTACGTAACGTTGAGCTAACCGTAATGATGGTAGCGTTAGTGGCGAGTGGTCGTGGGCTTTGTACCCTGCCTAATTGGGCTGCTGAAGAACACACACGGCACAACTATGTCGTTGCACGATCGTTAGGCAAAGGCGTATTTAATACGCTGTATGCAGCGGTTCGCGAGGAAAGTTTAAACGCTAATTATATGAAGGATTTTTTGTTATTAACTAAAGATTTACCGTTTTCTACACTCAAAGGCATTGCGCGCCCGGCACAAACATCGAAGGCTTAATAGCCAAATTCGTCAAGCACCAAACTCTTCAAACGGTAATTCGATTGGGGAGATAAGAAATGAGACCCCGTCATTGTCTTGTTTTACGTGCCAAACCGTTACGCCCTGCGGCGATACACGCAGGCTAAGAGGAAAAACAAAAGGCGGCAACCACAGCAGCCGTATCTCACCATCACCCTCCCAACCCGCCTCTAAAAACAATTCTTTAGCGCTATTTATATACTCTTGAGGCTCTTCCAAAAATTCATCTGGATCCCTCAAAAATAGCAAATTATCAATCCACTCATAACCATAAACAAAGAAACCCCTTAGCTCAGCTGGTGAATAATTAATAATGCTTTCTTTAGTGACTGAATACGACATAGATTACCGTGTGCCTTTAATGATCAGGTGACCTACACCCGCTAAGTGCATTGCCAGAACATGCCTGAAATAGCGCAGTCTGCGCACCAAAACACATAACAAATGCCACCGCTACCCCAAAGCCACTCATCATCATCTTCTAACAATAAGTCTGAATCGAACTGAGCACAAAAAACCATCGTATCGTTACACGACGGACACGAAAGATAATTCTCCCCCTGAATCCAAGTGGGCGGCCCACCCAGCCGGTTTAAATTCTCTCGGCTGTTTGATAAGCCCCAGTCTTGAAAGTGCCACCTATCCGGCGTTTTTACTATCGACGCTCTCGTCTTTTTAAGCGGTAACGCATTAAATTCAGGCACAACATACTCAAGCTTATTTTCAAAAGAGGTTGGGATTCCAGCAGCGTTGTATTGATAAAATAATTCATCCTCTTCCCATCCGAGACAGGATAAGCAAGTCACTAACGGTACAGCTTTTGTATTGCACAGCAATCCTTTAGGGATTTCGATAAGATGATGAAGGTTTTTCCCACAGCTCCCACAGCATGAGGCCGATACGCCGCCAAAGTCATTAGAGGTGTTTTTATCGTATTGGAGTGTCCAAGTCGGGTGATTTTTTCGCGAGCGAGCGGCGTAATTGACGCTACCTTTAATACCCTGCTCTAACGCCTCCACGTACTCTTCATCAAATATAATGTGATAGGTAGCCTCTTGGTATAACTTTTTGCGACTTCCCTCTTTAACCTCCAAGCCAGACTCTTTTGAAGAAATGTCAAAATATGAGGGTCGGCGCTCAAAAAGCTCAGGAGGATGTACCAACAAAAGCGAAGGGAATTGGAGGACTGCATGGTCGATGACAGCGCGCGCGACATCGGTCCAACCCACCTGCTGGCTTGATTCAATGGCCCTCTCTATGAGTGTTTTGAATTCTTCCTCAGAAATATAACTCAACGCGGCAGCAAAGAAGGTACTCCCTTTGGGTATTTCTAACAGACATAAGGTGAGAAATGGCAGCAGATCCTGAGGCGCCTGATCTTTAATCTTGAGCATTCGCTCAAAAGGATTCGACTTCCAAGCGTTGGCTTTAAACTCTTCAACTAGTTTTTTGTAATCTTCCATCATATCGAACCTTGTAGCGCGCCGCCTTTTATCAGCTATGAGTTCATATCTCATTTTTGTCTAAGCATCTGATTTAGCTGTTCGCAAACTCTTCGAGGGCTTGGCCGGCTAAACGGTAGCCAATCCACTCATTTTGTGGCTTTGCACCAATTGACTGATAGAAATTTATCGCAGGCTCATTCCAATCAAGAACGTTCCACTCAAACCGGCCGCACTGCTTAGAAATAGCAATATTTGCCAAATGCTTTAGCAACGCCTTACCCGCACCCACGCCGCGATATTCAGGTGAAACATACAAATCTTCAAGATAAAGCCCGTTTTTGCCAAGCCAAGTTGAGTAATTGAAAAAATACACAGCAAAACCAATCGGCTTGTCATCCACACTACAAATGACCGCGTGAGTCGTCGAGTTGTCACCAAACAATGACTCTCTTATATCTGACTCAGTCGCCAATACCTCATGCGCGGCTTTTTCGTAATCTGCAAGCTCTTCAACAAATCGAAGAATCAAACCTGAATCTTCAACGGCGGCTTGTTTAATCGTTAATAGTGACACTTAAAACTCCTATTCATAATAGCCTCTCTAATTACCTAAATACATGCGAAAATTTATCTACACCAAGATGATTAAAGTGGCTGCCATTGGCATCCATTACTCTCGATGAGTGCGCAAGCTAGCACCTAGCAAACCTTGGCTTTTTATTGTTCAGCGACTTTTTTTAGTGCCTCGTTCATAGTGTTCAGCATAGGCGGTACACCTTTTTGCATTTGCCCTTTCATCAGTGCTGCCATTAGGCCTTTGAACGTTTCCTTGTGCGTGACCGTAGTCCCTGTATCCGTTCTTTTAAGCTCGATTATCTTATCGTTAGTAAAAATAAAACCAGCCATCATATGGGCACGCCAATGAAAATATTTATGCTCATCCAACTGAAGAATTTTAGGGCTGTATTTCGGGCCGTCCTTACCCGCCTCTTTACTCATCATAGTGACTGTCACCGTTGAACCGACGGCTGCTTCACCTTCTGATGCATTGATGGTCGGGCTCCATTCATGCCATTTGTTGATATTGGCGATGATGCGCCACACCTTCTCAGGAGGCGCGAGTATTTCTATTTCAGTTGTGATTGTTTGCATGTTTCTTCCAGAAATTGATAGGTAGACGGTAATGGATCATGGTTCGATTCGACCGGGTATTTCAAAGTACGCAGAGTCGATTGCTTGTACTTTAATTTCGCTAGTTTTCTTCTCGCTAAGGAAGCTACTTCCAGGCGCGCCCATAATGGTTTCCAAAATAATTCCACGCCAAATGCAATTAGTATGCGCATCGTTTGCCTTAAGATGCCATACCGTACACGTTTGCCCAGCAACGACCTTTTTCTGGTCAGTTTCAACCCACTGGCCCGAGCTTCGAATAAACGTCGTGGCCATATCTTGTTTTTCTTCGCGGCTAAATGTATTCATTATATCCACCGCTCTATAGTCAATACTCTTAAACTCACCAGAGGGTAACTGCACTAAAGCTACCTCATCAACAGCTATTAGATTTTCTTGTGTATTGTCTGCGGTTAAACGAATCACTGTTTTTGTGCCTCGACCCGTTTTATCCACAATTTGATACTTGGCTATTTTCATTCCCCAGTTATCCCAAAATAACGTTTCTGTTAGCGTTGAGGGATTGTCTTTCGAAAAACTTTGGGTGATCACTGAGCGAACGTAACCTGATTTTTCTTGGTACATTTTTGGCTGGTCACTTGCCTCGGCCAATAAGACTATCGCAAATGACAGCATTACACTGAGCATGACTTGATACTTGTTCATAAGATATTCTCCAAATGATTCATCGTGATTTTTTGCCACCAAGCAACTTAGGTACTTTACTCTTCATACCGGTCGAGTTTATTTGATGATAAGTCATAAACCAATTCAGTGTATTCAAACCTAAACCACGACCTGTACAGAGCTAAAGTGATGTTTGTTGGCCACGCCACACCATTATTAATATACGCCCCAACCTCGGAGCGGAAAATAGTGTCGAAATGCATTTCAACACAATCGCCCCAACAGTTTTGATCTTCTGCATCCACTAGATAAACGTTCGGATGATGGTTTAACTGCTCAAGCGTCCATCGGTGTAAATGCTCATGGTGCGACTTAATCCACTTGAGAAATTCTTCAGTTCCATAAATTGTTACAGCACTTCTATTAGCTAGTTTCATATACCTAATACCTTTAGCAGCTTTTCCTACTATATATAACTAAGTCACTAGACTCACCGATACAGAGCGTTTTTCCGTCATACGAAAAACCAGCACCTCTTAACTCACAGCCCGACCATATCTTATAAAATTTGTCTGGTTTGTTGTAATTGGCACCGTAAAGGGTTGAGTCAGGCTCTATCAAGAGCACCTCATATTGTGGCCATAATTCAGGAACAATCTCTATCTGCCATCTATCAGAGGTAAAATTGAGTAAGCCACCTCCTAAAAGGCCAGACATACGAACAAGCTCCCCTTCTATTGGTCCGATACCTTCGCATAAAAGCTGTCGTTCTTGGTCCGCGTACTCACTTCTATCTCTTGATATTTTCTCGCCGGTTTGACAGTCAAATAATCCTCTACCGTTTGAGGTTTCTACCAGAAGGTAGCGAGAGCATTCTGAGTAGCCCAGTGTCCTCATTCCACCTATTGCAAATGCTCCTACCTTTTCCCAAGGAGCGCTTGGCTCTGATAGTGGTGTATTTTTAATCTTGGTAATTAGGTTATTCATAGTATCTAGTTTATCAGTAGGCGTTAATAATCACATTCCCTGAGTGCCGACAAAGGCAAGTCTGTTCATCGCAGTTAGCTGGCCATGAACTTTTGAATGGGATTAAAACTCATCTTGCAGTACCTCATCAATCGTTGTCGGCAGGCGTTTGCCAAGACGAGGCTCTTTTGCTTGAGTTAGCTCATGTAGACGAGCTAAATCATCCTCAGCTGTATCAGCAAAGCGAACCTTCATCGTGTGATGGATTCCTTAATATTGCTCCAGAATTCGGGTGTAGCTTCTTTAGAGCGGCCATTATCAAGGTCATCTATACCTTGCTGAAGCTCGTCTAGTAGCGCTTGGCGTTTTAGCTCCAGCAGCTCACTCCGTTTGAGTAGTCGAAGCCTTTCGCCTCCGAGTAATTCGTAGTCTTCGACGGAAAGAACAATTGCAACTTCTTTTTGGTTGCGTGTAACTTTAACAGGCTCGCCCTGTTGAACAGTGTCCAGTAAGTTTCTGAATGTATTACTGGCTTGTCGCGATCCGATAGTTTGCATAATTATGCCTCTCACTAAGATAATTTGCTTGTGGCTAATGTGATACTTAATCAATTGTGGCTACAATAGGGAATTCAAAAAGCTTTCCCGCAAGGAGATTGATGCTAATGCTTAAATGTAACTTCGGCTAAGATAACCCCCTACACCAGTAAAACCTCATTCCCTTTCCTACGTTCATCCAATATTTTCTGTATGAGGGGTAAGTCTATTTAGCCGGATAAGGCAACGTTTGCGCGGCTAAGAACTTTTTAATCCTCACCAGCAATTTGCAATGCCATGCCGATTACAGTGGGCGACAAATAATACCCCGACTCCTGTAGCTGGATCAGTAAAGATTGTGCTTCTTCTATCAACCCAAGTCGTTTTGCAGTGGCGATAATTCCAGCGCTACCCATCGTATCTAATGAGAGCCTCCGTGCAACCTTACGGCCTTTAGCTTCATCCATAATCAGCATTACGTTTCGCCCAGTCTGCAATAAACCAGCTGCCCATAAAATAGAGGTGGCTTCACCAGGATCTAAGCCTTCCGCCTCTGTAGACACATTGCTTTTGGCCGCTAAGCCTTTTGATGAATCACCCACCTGTAGCCAACCATCTTTAATGGCCTGCCTAATAGGTGCGGAATCTACAAAATCGCCTCCTGCTAATACTTCCTGCTCTACCGTCTCTGTTAGAAATACTTCAGTGAACAACGCTTTTAGTAGATGGATATGCTCGATTCGTGAAAGTGCAATCAGCGGGCCTGCATCAGTAATAACAACCTTTTGACTCATCCCTTTTTTCTTTCTTGAATAAATTTTTCAGCAAACTCTGCTTCAGCCTTTGCTTCTTCCTCAGAATAATCCACAACAGGGAGGCCCATTTCAGAAACTAAAGTCAGCATTTCAGCTAAAGACTTACCGGCAACTTTAGCCGCTGCTGCTATTGATAGCTGTTTATCACGAAACATAGAAACACCAAGTACCAAACGAACCTGGTCAAGGTTAGGGATGCCTGATAGTTGCTCCATACTTACTAGCAGAGCGTCCGGTTTGTCGCGGTTAGTTACCATCATCAAATCTTGCTTAGCGGCTCGCAGGGCAACTGATGGATTAGTTTTAAGTTGGCGTATGTTAACGACCTGCATGATAAGTTCTCCTTTGATGTAGGAACATAGCTAGTTTGGCATGCAATGCCTGTGTTAGCAACGCAATGAGGATTCTGAATCGCCCCCTCCCGTTTTGCACGATAACAGCGGTTTTCTGGACGCCGTGAAAGTGCTTGATGCCGCCAATAAGTAGAAAGTGCAAGCGGCAACAGTTTACAGATGGGCTCGACACTGTAGTGTTCTCGATATTGATCGATGAAGGCCACCATCACTTGATTTTGCGGTCGAGCTCCGTGCCTTGCTCGGCAGGTGATGCGTAGCATCACTTAGAGGGGCTGCGAAAAAAGCAGCGGCTTTGCGTAATATCTCGTTGGCTCGTTGAGCCTGACTAATATTGACTCCAGAGTCCGTATCAGGATCAACTTCTATTTTTTTGATCCATGATCGTAACCGTTTCTGG
>ENA-ORXT01002847-ORXT01002847.1-marine-metagenome-genome-assembly--contig:-NODE-2847-length-19961-cov-9.073728_pt1 | contig 19961 bp, 16 predicted proteins | sample MGYA00237868_ERZ511482 | MGnify/ENA metagenome assembly ERZ511482
TGTCAAAATAGTACAAAACAAAATCACCTTTTAGTATTTTGCAGACTGAAATCCACGATAAAACTAACAGAGTAAATAATAAATAATAACAGTAAAAATCACACAATATGTCAGGATTTGAAATGCACCGCTTCCGCACCATAGACCGCCCCTTATCCAAAAAAGAAATGGAAGAGATAGATAGTTGGTCTAGCCGTTTTTCGCCAAATTCCACGGGTGTCACTTATATATACCACTATGGTAGTTTTGGGCAAGACGCAGATAGGGTTTTTCCTAAGTATTTTGATGCCATGTTATATGCAGATAATTGGGGAACCAAACAATTGATGTTTCGATTTCCAAAAGATTTGGTGGATTGGAATATACTTAGAAAATTCACTCATATTAAAGAAGATTATAAACATTTAAAATTTAAACGTGTTGGGGATTATGTAGTCATGGATTTGTATTGGAACGAGGAAGAGGGCGGTGAATGGGTAGAGGAAGATGATTATGTTTTAGATACTTTATTACCCCTACGGGAAGAAATCTTGAATGGTGATTTTCGGACTTTATACCTTGGCTGGTTGATGGTGCAAGGATCTGATGATTTGGAAGACGAAGAATATGAGGACGATGAAGATTGGGAAGACGAGGAACATAATACTGGTATGCCACCTATTCCTCCCAACTTGCAGCACTTGACAGCTGCACATCAATACTTAATAGAAAAGTTTGAGATAGAGGAAGATTTGGTAAAAGCAGCAGCTAGTCATAGTCAACATACCAGTCAACAAAAACCTGATTATAAAAAATTAATTGCTTTATTGTCTACTGAAGAAAAAGAAGCTTTTTTATTGCGTGTTGCTACAGGAGAAAGACGAACAGAAATTAAATTGCGGCAACGTTTAGTAGAGTTGAGTGGTGGCAAAAAGGAGTTAGCTGTGGGAGGAAAGTCACCTTCTTGGGATAGCTTAACCAAAAAAGCAAAAGCAATTGAAACGGAAACGGCAAAGAGGTTAGCTGAGGAACAACGTGCAGCACATAAAAAACGGATGGAAGCGTTGATTTCACAGCAGCCAAAATTGTGGCAAGAAGCAGAAAACAATATCTTGAAATCACAAAGCCGTTCTTATGACCGAGCAGTTAAGATTCTTTGTGAATTAAAGGAAGTTGCAGAATATCAGGAACAATTAAAAGATTTTGAACAAAAATTAGCGCAATTGCTTTCCCCTTTTCTTCGACGAGGAGCGCTAATGCGTCGCTTGAGAGCTGGAGGTTTAATGACTATAAAAGAATCATAATTATTTATTTTGGGTCTTTTTACGCTCCAAAAAGCAAATTTCTAGCTTTTAACAATCTAACTTCTTTTAGTTTTTTTCCCATAGCAATCACCCGTTTATTTAATGCCCAATCTGCTTTAAATTGAGCCGATGAATGCTTGGCAATATTTAGGTCAATGCTCGGAAGTAAATTTTCAAAATTTTGTTCATTGATAGATAATAAGAGATGCGTTTCTCTATCAGATGGAGGTAGCGCAAGCAGATTTTTTAAAGTGTACAAATTTAATAAAAGTTGGTCTCGCACCTCCGCTTCCCATTTATGATCTATCGCCTGTCTTAATAACATCGCTTGGGTCGCAGCCCCTACCAAAATATCTTCGAGTGTCTTAAAGGGTTTTGTATAGTCCACATACCCATCACCTGTAAGAATTTGTTGGTCTGTTATTTTGGTATCTTTTAGGCTGAGTTTACCATGTTTTACATCGAGCATAAAAGGGAGTTCAAAATTGGTAAGTTCTATATTTTGGGCATTTGAAGGAAGATGTACCATTTTGAAGGAGGATTTGCCATTGGTGTCTTCCTTCGTTTTACACAATACCAACAAATGTTCTGCGTCCGAACCTGCTGTGATGTATGTTTTTAAACCTGTTATTTGGTTATCAAGCAGTGTTGTCTGAATATATTTGGGATGTCCCCCTTTTTCTTCACTCACGCATAATGCTTTCAATTCGTTGGGTGCAATAGCTGGAAACATTTTTTCTAAAGCTGCCTGATAGCCTGCCATAAAGGCAAAACTAAATTGTTGGCAGGTAAAACCTCCAAAGAGTGCTTTTTCAAAAGGTGTTTTATCTTTCGTTAATCCATAATAATCTATCGACCAATCTTTGGTAGACGGGTATAATTTTAAGGGCTTTTCTTGGCTTATAAGTAATAGTTGTTGAATCACTTTTTTCTTGTTTATAGCTTAAATATAGCGCAAACGAAAAATCCGCAGACTTTTAGATGTGCGGGTTTCGCTACACGTCCCCATACCTTTTCGGTCGCTTGTATAGTGTAGCTGAAAAGGCATGCAATGCTAACTGCTGTTTTTAATTATCTAATCTCAAAAACCATATCGTGTAGTCTTTGTAAATGATTCGTACCAGGACATCTATATTTTATTTTTCTAAAAATATAAATATCAGCTGATTGGGCTTTTGACAATAATTTCTTCGATTTTTCTTCAAATCGTTCCCCTTTATTTATGACTTTTTCTATCGGATTATTATTATTAATTCGCATTATTTCGTATTCAATCATCTTGCATTTACCTTTTATATTACAACATGCAATCCAAGCAATAATTCCGTATGGTGAATTAAGTTCCCGCTTACCAATCTTATCGGAATAGGCACTATATTTACCTAATCTGCCTTCTACTTCTAATGTTCTTACTCTTATTACTTTTCTCTCTATCTTATCACCCAAATCTACGTTAATCTGGATTAATCCAAGTGTATCTGGTTTAACAACATAGCTTTTATTTAAAGGTCGTATTTCTATTGGCTTACTTTTAGATCCATTTAATTGAAAAGCGCTAATTTTTTCAAATGAGACGGGACTTTCTTGTTGCGCTACTACCTCAAATAAATTATCAATTCCGACGTAAAAATATTTATCCTTAGTTGATATTAATGCCCTAGATTCGTAATATTGATTCACCTCCTCTTGACTCGGCGAACAATTTATCAAAGAAAATAAGGGAATTAGGAATAAGTATTTTTGTCCCCACGTCATAAATCTCACTTCTGACAGAAAAATGTAATTTTTCGATCTGACATCTGACTTCTTTTCAATTAGCATGCATCAGGTGTTTCAGGAGCTAACTCCCAAAAAGTATCTGACTTATCTTCTTCTTCCCTGTCCAAACAAGGAAAATCTTTTTCTATTAAAATATGTAGCTGGTGTTCCTGAGAAATAGGATTATTAACTTCTATTCCAACTTGGTTCGTGTTGATCCATTTATTAGCTATCGTTGCTGGCAGACTAACGACTAAATGATTCTCCAAGAAAGTGGCGGCTACCTGTTGTATAGATTCATCGATGCTTAAAGCAAAAGATAAAGCAATTTGATTGCCAAAGTGAATTTTTTCTACTACGCCTTTATCCTTCGCTAATTGAGCTAGTTCAGATTTTTTAATTCTTATTCTGATACTATTTTCTGTACACCTTAATTTCATTTCTTAGTATTTTTAAAAGCTAAATGCTCTGTAAGGTAAGGAAAAATTTTAAAGAATGCCATCAATGAATAGAAAGCAGGAATTGAGGAGATTCTTGTAAAAGGCGTAGCGTCAGGTGATTTTCAAGCGGATATTAATAGCTAAACTGGACTTTAGCCACTGGTCTTTAGTCTCCCGAAATCGGGACAAGTTTTGGTACGCTTCTGCTTGGCAATAGGAATTAGCTAAATACTTTCTTTACACTCGAATAAAAAAGGCGAGCGTAAACTAAGTTTACGATAATATCCTAGCGCAAGGCAGGCTGCCACTAAAGACTAAAGACCAATGGCTAAAGACTAGTTTACAATTCAGGCTGTTTCCACTTATCAAAATATTTAACAAATATTTTGGCGATATTTCGAGCATCATCAATACCTCGGTGATGAACTCCTTCCAATTCTATTCTTTCCAACTGTAGTGCTCTTTTCATACCCATAGGTCTTCGTAGGTTTCTAATGGTTCTATGCTGATGTTTCAAACTAATATGCCGTTCTATCCAATCTATATTTAAAGAGCTTAATGCGGAATCTTGCTCTAATTGTTTCCTATCATAAAAACCCCAAGAACATAACAAATAATCTTCCTTCTCCCAATCAAACCATTGTTTAAATGCTTCAATTACCTCATAAAAGCGGGCAGCTTCATCGACTTGTTGTTGGCTAATAGAAGTCAATTCTTTACAAAAATCACTTAAAATAGGAAATCTCAAAGGTTTAACAAATCGTTGAAATTCTGACACTATTTCTTTCTTTTCATTAATTAATAGTGCGCCAATTTCTATTGTTTCATTTTCGTATTTCATTCCTTTTTCCCAACAGGTGGCTTCTAAATCAAAAATTATGTATTTCATGATGCTGTTTTTATTGAACGTAGCCCAGACATTCCTGTCTGTGGCCGCCCAGACAGGAATGTCTGGGCTACGTTTATGACATAAACTAATAGAACCAATAGTTCTATAAAATAAGTTCCTACTGCCAAGCATAAGCGTACCAAAGACCAAAGACCAACAACTAAAGACCAACTTAATATACAATTTAGAAAGATTCGTCTATTTTTTTCTCTCCAGACTAATTCCTTTTCGTATTTTGCGGTTCTAGTTCAATAAACGCTCGTGAGGAACGAGATTCAAAAATCCAACGATGAATAAACTGTGGCTGATTATACAAAGAGAGTATTTAACAAGGGTGCGGAAAAAATCATTTATCCTGACCACTATTTTGCTTCCCTTAGGAATAGGACTCTTCATGGTGTTTGTAGCTTTTTTAATGACCTATCAAGATGGAGAGGCTAATAAAATAGTGATTATAGATGAGTCGAATGTAATGAAGAAAGCCATTAAAGATGAAAGAGATTTGTATTTCTCTTTTTCTAATGAAAAGCTGGCAGATCTCAAACAAGCAGTAGAAGAAGAAAAATACAATGGGGTTTTGGTCATTCCCAACTTGAAGAATATTAATACCCAAGATTTTACGGTCAATTATTATTCAGAAGACCAATTGGGCTTGGCGACCAAAATAAAGTTAGAGCAAAAAATTGGTCGAAAAATAAGGGATTACAAGGTAGATGCCCTAGGTTTTGATAAAGAACAATTAGAAAGCCTTAAAAGTAATGTCACCATTGATCCCGAACCCATTAAAGCGGGTGGACAAGATAGAAGTTCTATTACGAGTATGGTCTTGGCAGGTATTGGATATATGCTAGGTTTTATCATGTATTTCATCATTATTATTAATGGGATGATGGTAATGACAGGGGTAATGGAAGAAAAAACCAATCGGATAGTCGAGGTGATGGTTTCTTCGGTAAAACCCTTTCAATTGATGCTGGGCAAAATATTGGGTATTGGTGCAGTTACTTTAACGCAAGTTGGTATCTGGGCGATTTTATTTCCTTTGATTTTTATAGTCACTCAATTCTTCTTTGGCATTGATACGTCTGAAGCGCAAATGGAAATGGCAGCGGCCAATTCAGGTATGGACGAGGAAGAAGCGCAGCACATGATAATGCAAGTCGCCAATGAACTAGGTAATATTAATTGGTGGTTGATTATTCCTGCTTTTATTGTGTATTTATTGATGGGCTTTTTTATGTATAGTGCCATGTTTGCTGCGGTAGGATCTGCTATTGGTGATGACTTGGGCGAATCTCAAAAACTGACTTTTCCGATTTCTATACCCGCTATTATTTCAGTCTACTTATTATTTCCAGTAGTCGCTTCTCCTAATGGTAGTTTGGCAACTTGGGCTTCTATTATTCCGATTTCTTCGCCCTTTATTATGCCTGCACGGTTGGCTTTTGATCCGCCACTTTGGGAAGTCGCCCTTTCTTTAATTATCTTAATCGCCACCACTATCTTTTTTGTTTGGCTATCTGCTAAGATTTATCGGGTAGGTATTTTCTTGTATGGTAAACGGGTAACGTTTAAGGAAATGGGGAAGTGGTTGTTTTATAAAGGGTAAATAACCTTGTTTATTTGTTGATAATGTTTATTTGTTTACCTGCTGGGGCAATAGCCTTTACGCCAGCAGTAAATAGGAATACCGTAGAATTTCTTGGTGTATGGTTTATACATTGCTTCCTTTAGAAGTGACTCAAAAGACAGCACCCAAAAGGGATTTTGTCATTAAATCCATTGACTCTCGAAAGTAGCCACTACCTTTGCTCCAAAATAAAGAATTATGACAACATTTTCTGAATTAGGAATAAGTGATGCTTATATAAAAGGACTGAAAGAACTCAACATTGTAACGCCAACTGAAATTCAAATAGCAGTAATACCAAAGCTTTTAGAGGCTCCGACAGATTTAATTGGTTTAGCGCAAACAGGAACTGGAAAAACAGCGGCTTTTGGATTACCTATTTTGAACTCAATTGATCCTACTAAAGCAGAAGTACAAGGCTTAATCATTGCGCCAACACGGGAGTTGGTCCAACAAATAAAAAAGCAACTTTTCAAATTCACCAAATACATTGAGAAGCCGATTTTTGCAGAAGGCGTTTACGGTGGGGAGAAAATAGAGCGGCAAATTAAGGCATTAAGAAGACCGACGCATATTGTGGTCGCTACCCCAGGCCGTTTATTGGATTTAATAGAGCGAGAAGCAGTGAATATTAGTGCCGTTAAAACGTTAATACTAGACGAAGCGGATGAAATGCTGAGTATGGGTTTTAAAAAAGAATTAAATGAAATTCTAAAACACAATACGTCTAAACGAAATACATGGTTGTTTGCTGCCACGATGCGAACAGAAATTAAACAGATCGTTAAGACCTACATGTCCCCTGATGCCATTAGAATTGAAATAAATAAGGGCTCCTTGGTCAATGAAAACATTTCGCATCATTTTATAAATACCAAGATTAAGGACAAACTATATATAGTTACAAGAATTCTTAAAAAAAGGAAAAAAGAGCGAGGGGTTGTCTTTTGTAGAACGAAAGCAGGCACCCAAAAATTAGCTAAAGAATTGCAAGAGGCTGGTTTTGCGGTTGGTGCATTAGAAGGGGATATGAAACAAAAGGAACGGGATAAGGTAATGCGTGCTTTTAAAAATAAAAGTATTCAGTTTTTGGTGTCTACGGATGTTTTTGCAAGAGGGATAGATGTGGATAACCTCACTTTTGTGCTACACCACCAAATGCCCGATCAGTTAGAATATTATACGCATAGAAGTGGTAGAACGGCTAGAGCAGGTAAAACAGGGGAGTCAATAGCCTTGGTCGCTCCTGGTGAAATGGAAAAAGTGATTGTTGTTCAAAAAATGCTGGGGATTGTATTTAAGCAAATGACTATTTGATAGGCAGCCTTCTAACGGACGCATCCAAAACAGGCGGGATAGGTTTAATAAATTTTTTTAGAAATAATTAAATGGATTTATATCCTTACACTGAAGAATTAGCTAATGCCTTAACTCATGGAGTTGGAGCAATAATTTTTCTCGTATTATGTCCTTTATTAATTGCTTTCGCCGTACAATCTAAGGATACTGGAAAAATTATAGGAGGCTGCTTTTTTTCTTTTGGATTACTTATAGTCTATTTTTCTTCAACCATTTTCCATGCTGTTGTTCATGATTTTGCAAAAGAAATCCTTCATTATTTCGATTTGCTAGCCATTTACTTTTTGATTTCAGGAACTTATACAGCTATTGTATTGATCTATTTTAGAGATAAAATGGGATTTTCTTTATTAGGTCTAATCTGGGCTGTTTCTTTATTGGGTGTTTTTTTAGCAATATTTTTTCCTAATATTTCTTCTACGTATTCTTTGATTCTCTATTTGATTTTGGGTTGGACTGGTATTATTCTCGTAAAGCCTTCTCTAAAAATAATGTCTATAAAAGTTGTAAGTTTGATTATTTTTGGTGGTCTGTCTTATACCATTGGAACTTATTTTTACTATTATGATCAGGAGATAAAGTTTTATCATTCTATATGGCATTTATTCGTTTTAGGAGGGAGTTTATTTCATTGGACTGCCATTTTTCTTGCGATCAAAAAATAAGGAATTCAGATTTAAATCCTTTTCTTTTTATCTAAGTTTCCAATAAGTATTTTTTCAGTTATTGCATATCTCGATTTTCGTTTTCTGCTTCTTTAATAACTCATTTTCTGGTTTCAGTTTTGGGCTTAATTCCTGCCAACGTTTCGGCTATACGGTGGCCTGACCGAAAGGAAAGGCTGATCGCTATAGCCATTGTTAGCTACTGGTCTCCTTTCCATCTTAGTGATTTCTTTATCAATTTAATCGCCCAATCATAATGGCTAGAAGTATTTGAAATTAGATATTCTCCTAGAGAAGTTGTTCCTGTCCATTTATATTTGTTCTTTTCATAAATTTCTTCATTTGTATGGGTGCTAATTATTTTTTGAACATTAGCAAATGATATATCTAAAAATTCTTTTACAGGTTCAAGTTCCACACTTTGATATTCTTTCCATATTTTCTTGTTCAAACCAGGTAAAGTTTTCCAAGTATAGCCTTTCGAAGGCATATCTGGCTTTTCTCCATTCATTCCTGTTTTATACCAATCCAACAACATTAAATGCCAATGGTGTAAGTGTGCCAAAACATCTTTCACATTTCTATTCAATGTTCCTTCTGGAAATTCCCTTACAATTTCTTCTTTAGAATACGAATTCACCAAATCTATCAACTTCTTATAGTTGTTTTGGCTTAATTCAATCAGTTCAGTTTTAGTTTTTGGTTCTTGCATTTGTCTCTTTTTACTTGTAGCTAACCGTTTTCGCATAGCCGCAGTCGCCCCACATAGCGGCGATTGACGGCTATGCATTGTGTGTGCCTCGAATGGGCATCTATAACTATCTTTTCAAAGATAGTAAAATATCCTAATAAAAGCATTGGAGATGAAAGTTCTCCTCCCGCTAGGGTAAGTAGGCGTGTAGCAAGCCGCAAGGACGTGTCGGGTAACTGATGGTCTGATTAAGCGGGACTGCAAAAGCTGGCATGTACGAGAGATATGCTTATTCCCGAAAGATAGGCTGGTATATTGCTTGTAGCCCGATCATGAAAACTGCCGTTCAATCAGTCTTTAATAGACTCTTATAAATATAACCAGTCTGCTGTTCATCGTTTTTGATTTGAAACCAGTTGCCGACTTGGCCGATGATTAGCATGACACCTTCTGGCTTGAAATCGGTGAGCTGTGGAAAGTCTTTGTTGGGACCAATGCGAATATTTGAGTTTTTGGAGATGATATTTCCGCGAAATGGAATTGTCCTGAACACAGGCTTTGGCTTTTCTTGCGTTTCAATAAAAGGTAACGGGTTCATGGCACCCAGCAGACCATAAATCCCAAGATGTAAATGTGGTGGTGTCGATTTTGCGTTGCCGGTATTGCCGACATGGCCGATAGTATCGCCTTTGATTACCGCCGTTCCTTTACTCACCAAAATCGAATCTAAATGCGCATAGTAAATAGACTTGCGCAATTCAGAAGATCGTAACCAGACTTGCTTACCGCCTCTTCCTTTGCTCCCTGCATAAGAAACCCACCCGTTGGTTCCAGCGAGTATGGGAGTACCCCTTTTTGCAAAAATATCTATTCCTTCATGTCGGCGTTTTCCTCCGTCACGAGGTGCTCCCCAAAAACTTTGAATTGCACGATTATCCTTTCCCGCCACTGGAAAAGCCAGTCTCGCCTCGGAATAAATTATGATATTAATCGGCGATGGCGGACCAAGGTTTTTTTGAACAACCAAACGGAAGTCACCACTATTTCGAATTTCTAATGGGATAGGCATCCCTTGATATTGAGACTCGGACACATTATTTAAACTACCTGAATTTAATTTATACAGGTCAACAAAAAATAAAGCATGTGTATCTACATTCGAAATATCTAGGGTATATTTTCTGCCTTCATGCATTTGAAAATCAAATTGAATAGCGCTACGACTATTCATCATTTGTCCGTTAAATTCGAATGGCAACGTGACTTGTAATGAATCTTGTTTTGCACGTTCAAATGCTAAATTCCAATTGATAAAATTAATTTCGTTATCAGAAAATGATCGTGCATATAATTCACGTGGAGCGGGCGGAAAAAAAGAATCGCGTACAGATTGGCAGTTCTTGAATACCAAGATGATGCCTAATAATAAGAGGATATAAAATAATATTCGCAGCAGTTTCTTAATCAACAGCTAAGTTTAATCGGTGAATTTAAAGGTGTATAACGGTCTATAGATGAAGCCTATTGCATTCGGAAGGAATCCCTGCTATTGTTCTGTCCACCTTCCTCTTCATATCAAAGTTGAATTCATTTTAGAAATGAATTGAGGACTTTGAGAAATATTATTATGACCATAACCTTCCAAAATATGCAATTCAATCTTAGAATTTAGTTCTTTTAATTTTTGAGCATGATGAACAGGAATCAAACTATCGTTATCTCCGTGGAAAATTGAAGTTTTTTTCTGATGACGCCCAACAAAGGATATATGAGCACTTCTAAATTCTTGCTAAAACATGATAACCAAATGAAATTATCTAGCGTCTAATTTAATGCTTTATAAAAAATTGATGCTTGTCTAAAATTTTACTACCCTTGCTATTATTCAATTTCAATCGCAAATGCAATAAATAAATTCCATTGTCATCAGGCATTTTATACTTCGAAGAGGATTCATATTCTTCCAATTCCAACAAGGTTAATAATAATCATACTAGATAATGTTGGAATAATCGCTGCCGTTCCAGCATTACTTAATTTGGAACCGACTTAACAATTTTTCCATTTCTATATTTTCCATTTTTATCAACAACAGAAAAACGGTTTTCTTCCTTTCTAAAGGTAGTGTAATCCGCATCTGGAATAATTTCATTTTTGTAATATATATGTTGATCGTCCTTTGCGTAGGCTCCCTGAACAACTATGAATTTTCCGCCATCCACGCCCGACATTATTCTTCCATCATAATATATATCTTTACCAATCTTTAAATAGTATTTATTTAAATATTGGACGTCTTCTATTTTATTATAGTAAGGTAATGTGATGATATCTTGTTTGGTAAAAGTGAAAAAAGAAAGCCAGTAGATGAAGTTATCATCCATGCCGTGATGGGTTTCCAAAAAAAGACGAAAAGAGGAAGGGTCAGTTGGTAAGACTTGAAAATTATCTCTAATTCTACCATAAATTCGGTAGTTATCTCCTACAAAATATTTGTTAATAATCTTGAAGCTACCATAGTCTGCCTCAATTTTTTTGCTCCTGTAAAAATGATTGGAGCCATCCTTGCCCCAATCAAGGTCTAAGCGCTCGTAGGATTTTGGGTCGGCGTTTTCTACGATTGCTGCGTTGTCGTGGCATTTTCCATTTGATTTACTGTCATTAAAAACGAAAACGTGTTTTTGGTCAAAACCTACATCTACCATGAATTCTCCCTGCTTTACATAAAAAGAATTTATATCGATCCTATCATTTTGTACCTTACATTTTCCATAATAAATAGCGTCTTTATCTTTACCGAAAAGCGGGCTCAGTACTTTAAAACTTTTTACATCGGCATGCAGCGGTGTCTTGCCCACGCTGAACCAATTACCACCAGCACTATAAACAACATCAGACTTGGAAGAGGAATAATAATGATTATTGGACAGGGATTTATCAACGGGTTCGCCTATAGGACTGCACGCTTGGAATAGCCAGAATAAAGGCGCCAACAGAATTTTAAAAAATAGATTGAGGAAGGATTTAGACATAAATAAAGTTTTCTTGTTAATCAATTTCGTCAATTTGGAATCTTTATTTATTTATCACGATTGAAGGACAGGCTTATATTTTTTCGATTCCCCTACTTTGTGAATATATTATTTATTTATGACTTGGTGCACTAGTGAATAGGAATTTCAACATCACTTACTTCAAAATTTAATGCTCCATTAATGTCTATACATTTTCCACAATATTCAATATTGATTTGGTTGTCAACTATTTCTCCAAATGAAATAGATTTAAGATTCGCTCTTTTAAAAACTATATCCTATAGTAATAAATCTAACTCCTAAGAAATTAAATCTAACTCCATTTGAAACTACTACTTCAAGCTCTTCAAAAACCGAGTTTGTCTGCATTAAATCTTGATCGAATTCGTTTTCTATTCTTATTTCTCGAAATTTTGTATTAAAATAAGTCAATCTGAATCCTGATTCAATTCCAACACTGAATTGATCTGTTATGTAAAACTTGGTTCCAAAGAATGGATTGAATCCAGTATTGATAGATCTTACAGTTCTATCTGTTGTTGATGTGTGGTTTGATATTACACCACCAATAATTGCATTTACTGGAAAATCATCATCGCTTTTAAAGATTTGACCATATAAATCAGTTCCTATATAATGAACAAATTTTTTATTTTGAAATTGTTTTTCAATTCCAACACCGAAAGTTAAATCAATAATGTCAGCAGGATGAAAAGCCAAATCAGTTAAGTCTTTATTCATTCGTGTGGGATCATCTGTAAAATTTATTTGCGTACTTATAGCGAAATATGCTCTCAAATATTTTACTGAATTTACGTCAACTAAGTCTCCAGTTTGATGTTTCTTTTTGAAAAGAATAGTCGCTGACGAGGTATTGTCATATATTGACTTGATACTTCGAAATCCTAATTCTATTTGATATTTGTTTTTTCTTACATCAGATATTGAACTACTTGTTTGAGCATTCAATTGCAAGACTAAAAGAGTGGTGATTAGCGTTAGTATATATTTCATTTTTATTTTTTATTGTCAGTAACGGTTCAGTGTATGCGCAGCGTGACCAGCTTTTGCTGGGCATGACCGTCATATACAATGTGTGTGCCTCGAATGGGCATCTAACTCTTTATCCATAAAGATAAAGAAATATCCTATTAAAAGTATCGGAGATGAAAGTCCTCCTCACGCTAAAGTAAGTAGGCGTGTAGCAAGCCGCAAGGGCGTGTCGGGTGACTAACGGTCTGATTAAGCGGGACTGCGAAAGTTGGTAGGTATGAACAATGAACGGAATGAAAGGTATGGGATACTTTTAATGAAGAGAAGTATAAGAGGCATGAATAGGGCAGTCGAGATGGTACAACACATCGAAGGCAAAACTTATAAAAGCCGCCCATATAGATGCGCACAGGGTCAACGGAAAGAGAAGTGAACCAAGAGAAAACGAGTATTTGCCGTCCGACTAAATTTGTACTGTTAGGGCACGGATTTGTGTATAGTTATAAAAAGAGGTTGGCTTGTGCGGCTTGGCAATGTGTGTGGCTGATGCCTTGGTCTGTCATAATGCTTTATAGTCAATGTTTAAGTCCGTCAAATTGAAATTAAATTTACGAGTTATAAGATTATATATTTCATTTAGGGATAGCGTTTTTTCAACGATTTGGCTTTCACTAAAAATTCTTAGTCGATTTCCTTTCAGAAAGTAAAATTCGTTGCCAATAACTTTTGAAAATCTTAGACTGTTCTGAAATGGATAAATGTTTTTGTTTTCAAAACGGTTATCAATGTCAATCAGAATTTCGTCTTCTGGTTTAGATTTTAATGGAATTGTTGTCATCAATTTAAAATCAGCATCTGTCTTGTGAAACAAAAACAAGTTGTCGTTTGAAAGTTCCGTTTTAAATGTCATTCCGTGAATTGAATATTCTATCGGCTTAAATGCGGGAAATAGTTTTGTGCTTGCCCAACCTGAACCAACGTCAATAAAATATTTTTGGTTGTAAAACTCAACAGTAAGCATACGATGACATTCAAAACCATTGATAATTGCAGAATGTAGCTTTGATGAAATTCCATTGTCGGTAAGCACTTTTTTGAAGTGCAAAACTTTATCTGAACAAGTTCCGCCCAAATTAGAAGCGATAATTTTCTTGTCGTTAAGCATAAATAGATTGTGAAACGGAACTGCTTCAAATTCTCGCAAAAGCAATCTTTCAACTTTTTCAAGTACATTTATTTTGTGTGAAATGCCCCTTTTTTCAATGGCTTTTTCAAATGTCGGATATGAATGAAAATAGAAAATGTCCGACAATGAATTTTGAAAATGTTTATTCCAAATTTCTTTCAGTTGTTCTTTTTCTGTTCTTCCGCTTCGTGTCAAATACTCAACAACCATTTTTCTAATTCCCGAACCAACATCAAAGGACACCTTATTTCGCTCTGTAATTTCTTTGGGCAAAACATCTTTAAATACATTTCTCAAAATCTTCTTTCCTTGAAAATCGCTAATTAAATCTTCCGCTACGCAATCATTAGAAACGGAATAAACTTTTCTATCCAAAAACGGACAACGAATTTCAATCGTATGAGCCATTGAAGCTAAATCTAATCTTCGCAATTCTGTGAAGTGCATATTTTCAATGAGTTCAGCACGTTTTTCAAACCACTCCTTTACGTTTTTTGAAATCGAATAACCGCAAAATAATTCGTCTGCTCCTTCACCCGATAAAACAACTTTCAAATTGTCTTTGTGTGCTTCTGTTGAAAGCAAATAAGTTGCTAAACCATTGCTTATAATTGATGGATTGTAACTTTCGGTGTGATAGACAACCTTATCAATCAATTCGGACAATTCGATTGATTTAGGCAATTCAATATTTTTGATTTTAATGCCTAATTGCTTTGCAAGCAAAGTGACATAACTCAAATCATCAGAATTTCCAAGCGTGTAATAAATTACGTTGTCTGCGTATTTGGCTACAATGCTCGCAATAATTGAACTGTCCAAACCACCACTTAGAAAAACGCCAAATTGTTTTTCGTTCTTCGGGATACGCTTTTTTACCGCTTCAACTAATGTTTCCTTTAAGGTGTTTTTTGAAGTAAATGGAATTTTATGTTTTTCAAGTAAGTTGATTTTTCCATTCTTGAACTCTGTAAAACCTTTTGGAATAATTTGAAAATCGTCAATGAAATCAACGGCTTTCAATTCACTCACAATAAAACTACTGTTGTTTGAATAAACTAAAAACAGGGGCTTTTTGCCGATATAATCACGCAACAAAAAAATTTGTTTGCTCTTTTTATCGTATATAATTCCCGAATAAAAACCGTCAAGATGATGAATTACAGAACTACCTAATTTTTGAAACAAAGGCAAAATAATTTCCGTGTCAGAATTGGATTTTGTTTCAAGGGAAAACTCTTTTCGTAATTCTTCAGCGTTGTAAATTTCGCCATTGAAAACGCCAATCAAATCACTAAATTCAAAAGGTTGTGTTCCGTTATCTGATTTATCGTTAATCGCTAAACGATTAAAACCAACAGCAAGATTTGTTGAATAGACAATTTTAGTTGCGTCTATTCCCCGATGCTTTATTTTATTCAAAGCATTTTCAATATTTCCATTTCCGATTATTGCTACTATTCCGCACATTGTTTAGTCAATGATTATTACATTTACCCAACGAATAAAATTTTTAAAAACATCTTTGTGTTTTTCTAAATTCTGTTTATCCAAGCTTTCATTATCTTTGTGTATGTTGCACAATCCGTCATTCGGACCAAAACCTATGTAGTACCCATCTTCGGGAATATTATGTAAGAAGGGGCATTTACTAAATTTATTAAGATGCCTGTTTTCAAAAATTGCTTTGCCCGAATAAATCGCATTGTTCAAACTGCCTAAAAATGCTGGTAGCGTATCGGTTTTGGGTAAATGAAAAATTACTGGTGTTTTGTCATTCTTGTGAACTCCTGTTTCTTCCAAATAAATCTTTGAGCCAAAATCGGCAAAGTGTTTTGGAATTACTTCAAAAGGTGTTTGTCCACCAACTTCTTCTTCGCCTTGAATTATCCAAAGGATATTTGGAATTTCTTCGTTCGCCTCAAACATTTCCTTAATTGCTAAAAGGCGTGTTAATAAAATGCCTTTGTTGTCGGCAATTCCTCGGCAATAAACTCTACCGTCTTTTTCAACCAACTCAAAAGGTGGCGTGTTCCACTTTTCCCAGTCTTTGATTTTTTCAACATCATAATGACCGTAAAGCACAACTTTTTTGTCGCTCATTACATTCGTGTATTTCGCCACGATTACAGGTTGATGATACGGACTTTCGCCTTCTGTTTTAAATTCAAAGCCCAACGGCTCAAGAATGTTTCTCACAAAATCAATTCCCGATTGATTTGCTTCTTTGTCATTGGCTATCGTTTTGATAACGATGAAGTCATTTAAAGTTTCAGTTGTCATTTGTGAAAATTTTAGTGATTGTTTCCTATAAAATTTAATCCATCAAACGCAATTCCCTCTTTAATAGAAACAGAAGGATTAAAGATTAATAGTTTCTTTTGTCGCTAACTAATTACCTTGTTGTAAAACATTTGCCAACCTTTGATTTCCTCTGGTGTTTTGCCAATATTTATCTTTGATGTAATCGTTTTAAAATCTTCGTCAATCATTGTTGGGAAGCGATACATTAAAAACGCTCTTTTGATTGCATTGATAAATTTTTCTTCTGTAAACGGCTCAAACGATTTTCCGTAATCAATTAATTTCATTTGCCCTGAAAGCGTTTGAATAAAGTTCTTCGGGGCAATATTTGTGAATACAAATTGATTTGCTTTGCAAAATTTAAAAAATTGGATAATCTCATTTTTATTAACAGTTTGCAAAGATTGAAACGAATGAAAAGGATAACGAATGAATTTGTTTTTCTCTTTTTCAAAACAATCAATTTTTTCAAGCAAAGTGCTATTTGAAAATGAAGCGGACTTTTCTTTCAAAAACTTCCAATCTTTAATTGGCATATTGAAATAAGACTTGTAAACCCAAATATTGTCCGTAAACGCAATTCCCTCAGAACCGCTGCCTAAAAACGTTACATTTGTTTTTAATTCAAAAAAGTCCTCAATCAAAGATTGATGTTTGTCTTTACCTTCCGTAATGCTGGTAACAGCGTTGCTGTAAGTCCAAATGTCTGTTGTCAATTCATTGATAAAGTTCTTTAAGGTTTCTTCGCTCTCTGCACTTGTCATTAATGAATGAAAAACATTCAATTCCTTTACCTGTGAAATTTGACTGTAAATGAACTTTGCGTTTTCATAGTCCTTAGATAGAATTTCCAGCAAACCCATTATTCTATAATAGTTCATTAGAAACTTTGTTCTTCTTCCTTGCAAAAAACGTTTATATATACTTAGAAAAAAATCAAAATAGACTTCCGTTTTTAATTTTTCAAAAATATCTTTCGGTCTGTTTGGATTTGTTTCGGTTTTTATTTTTTGAATTGTATTTAGAAACCCTTTATTGAAAGCATATCCAATAATGTCATAAGCTGATTTTTCTAACTCTCTACGCAAATCAAATTTGCTGACAGTTCTGCTCTGTTGAATTGAAAAAGTATGTTCAACGATTTTATGTTCGGAAATAATTTGATTGAACAAAACCCAAAGCAAATCGCCTCGCCTTGCAAATTTGTGATTAACACTCAAGTTAATTACAGGATAATAATGCAACAATTCCCGATTGAAGACCAAAGTATTTGGTCCTCTTTGTGTGATAATTCTGTCTATACTTTTGATTTCAGATTTCTGAATTACTTTTCTTGAAACCGATTTACCCGAAAAAATTTTCTCAATCGCTTTTTCATTTGCCGAAGTGTGGTAAATTGGGATTTCTAAATGATTGCTCAACAAGTCGGAAAGGTCATAGTAGTAATCTGCTTTGTTTCTAAGGTTTAAAAGGTCTTGATTTGTTTGATTTTTTGCCCAGTGGCTGTGAAGTAAATCAATCAACTGCCCACGAATGCTACTTAAAAATGGTAAAGGAGGGTCGTTGCTTACACTTCCTATAATGGCACTTACTTTTCCCAAATTTTGATTAACGATTTCAAACAAATTGATTTTTTCCGTTTGGTCGTTAGATGACTTAATGAAATTAAAAGTAATGTCGTCATCAATTATCCAATAAACAGGTCGTAAAAAGTCAACAGTTTCATTGTGTAAGTGGTAGTGTAAAATCGTTCTTCCTAATGGAATCGAGTTTATCTCTTTAAATTCTGAAAATGCTTTTCCGTATTGTTCCGTTTGAAGATTGTTTTTCCATTCCGCAGGTTGAACGATACGAAAAGGGATTTTACCTTTAAGTATTTGTTCGCTTTTGATAAGTGAATTGTCTTGGAAATTATTGATTATTACGACTAAATCAACGGGAATATTTTGCTCTAAGATTTGACTTAAAATTCTTTCACAATACGTTTCATCACTCGTAATAAATCCAATGACAAACTGATAATTTCCTTTGTTTTCAAATATTAACTCACCTTTTGAAAGTTCCGATAATTTGTTCTCTGTAAATTCAAACGAACTTTTGGATATTGAAAATAGCTTATCTATTCGCTGAAAGAATTGTTCCTTTTCTACTTTGTTCATCAAATGCTGATACTTGTAGAAAAAGACACCAAGACTTTCTTCTTTCTTTGTCTGGTTTGTTGTTACTCGTTCTCTGTCGTTGTCGGTATATTGCGTTACAAGATGTTTGTTTACTGTTTTGTATTTCGGTTTTTGCAAGAATACTCGCACAAAAAAATCTCTGTCAATAGTTGCAGAAAGTCCTTCGTCAAAAGCACCCGATTTTAAAAGTGATGTTAGTTTGATGAATGTATTTGAACCCGAAATTCCAGGGTTACCAATTAGAAAATCTTTTTCCGATAATTTAATTGGCAAAACCAATAAATTATTTTCTGTATTGCTGCTTCGCAGCAAATGTCCTGCAATCAAATCATAGTTGTCGGTATTGTTGTTTTCAATTTCTTGTAAATAATTTGGCAACCATTCATCATCATCATCAAGTGAAGCGAAATATAAATCTTCTGAAATTCCATTTTCTTTTATGATTTGCTCTACAGATGTGTTTAATGCTCCTGCGTAATTTTCAGTTCTGTAATTTTTGAGAACTTGAAAACCAAAATCAGCACACAATTTTTGTTCTTTCAGAAAACTGTCTGCTGTTGAATTTGAAATGATGTAAACGAAATTAGGTTGTCGGCTTTGCTCTTTTATGGATTTCAAAGCTCTTGGAAGCAATTCTATGCGATTGCAAGTAACTATAACTGCCGCTATTCTCATTAATTATCACTGAAGTTGATTAAGAAGTTGGTTTATTTCGTCAATTGATGATACTGGAATTAGTAGGTTAGTTTTTCGCTTATCAAGATTTCTTCCAGCAAGCTCCTTTGCCCAACCATCAAATATTGTAACACAAAGCACTTTTTTGCCAAGCTGCCAAGCAAAAGCGATTTCAGAGAGTGTTCCTGCTCCTCCACCTGCTGCAATAATGATGTCGGCTGTCCGCACGATGATAATGTTTCGTGCTATGCCTTGCCCTGTCGCAATTGCTGTGTCAATAAACGGATTTGCGTTGGCGGTTGTATCGTCTGGTAAAATCCCAACTGTCTGCCCGTTGAATGTGTCTGGAGAGAGCTTAACGCCTTTGCAAACTGCTTCCATAAAACCACCATGTCCACCGCAAACAAAAGTTCTATCCTTTGTTGTGATTTGTTTTCCAAGTTGCATACCAAAGTCGTAAAGTTCTTTGCTGCACATTTTATTGTTTGGTCCTATTATTCCAATTTTTTTCATTCAGCTTCTTGTTCTTGTCGTGCGTTGGCAAAATTCAAGCTCTTTTAGTTTGGTGTTGGCTCTATGTATTTGTAAAACCAAATGTGCTTGAATGTGCGGTCAGCATTCTACAATGAGGCACAACGTCCCCGCATGGCTACAAGTGGGCTGCATAAGCCCAATTGATAGCCATGCATTGTGTGTGCCTCGAATGGGCATAAAGATAAAGAAATATCTTAATAAAAGTATCGAAGATGAAAGTTCTCCTCACGCTAAAGTAAGTAGGCGTGTAGCAAGCCGCAAGGGCGTGTCGGGTGACTGATAGTCTGATTAAGCGGGACTGCAAAAGATGGTAAGTAAGAACAATGAACGGTATGGGAT
>ENA-ORXT01002850-ORXT01002850.1-marine-metagenome-genome-assembly--contig:-NODE-2850-length-19954-cov-5.742215_pt1 | contig 19954 bp, 16 predicted proteins | sample MGYA00237868_ERZ511482 | MGnify/ENA metagenome assembly ERZ511482
CGTGAAAGCAATCGATAAAATACAAAAGTGAAATGATCATTGCGGGCACCTATCATGGTGGTTTCTGTTTTCAGCCCACCGCAGACATCCCACGCATCGACTCCACTTGGCACGAGGGTGCCTCCATATTGCAGTGCTGCAACCGGCAGACTGTTGATGGACTGTCCACCACCTCCATTGCTTGATTTTTTGAGCGTTGTCCCTGTCCGCGGCTTCGGAAGGGATCCGATCCCCCTTCGAGCAAAACCTTCCCGGGCTGAGCGCGATGGCCTTCTCCATGTAGGCTGGTCGAGGATCACGCGGCCTTGACAGGGCGCGGGCTCCGCAACGTTCGATGGGAGCGCTCAGGGTCGCCTCGCGTTGCGCGCCTCATGACGGCGGCTCACGTCACGGGGCAGGATCCGCCACTACTCAGCGATGGAAATATCTCGCCGAATCCAACCATCTCACTTTGTAAATCGTCTACGAACTGCGCAGATCGAAGGTATGGGGAAACTCGGGATGAGGCGGGGCGATCTTGGCGGGGGTGACGGGGCCGGTGCTGGCGGGGCGGGCTTCGAAGCTGGCTTGGCGGGCGGGCCCGACGGTGCTGGGCTCGATGACGCCGGGGGTGTGGCCATTATGCCAGAAGCGTGCGCTCCGGCGTGACTCTGCTTCCAGAGCGTTCACGGGGAAGCTTTCGTAGCTGAGCCCGCCGGGGTGGCTGACGTGATAGACGCAGCCGCCGAGAGAACGGTTGTTGTTGAGATCGACGATGTCGAAGACCAGCGGTCCCTGTGCCTTGATCGACGGATGCAGTGCAGAGGGCGGATCCCAGGCCTTGAAACGGACGGCGCCGACAAATTCACCATTGGTGCCCGTCGGCACGAGGCCGATCTGATGACCGTTGCAGGTGATGACGTGTCGCCCTTCCGTGATGCCGGCAACCCGGCATTCGAGACGTTCGAGCGAGGAGTCCACGTAGCGTGCCGTCCCCTGCGCGGAGGATTCCTCCCCGAGGACGTGCCAGGGCTCGAGCGCGGTGCGCAGCTCCAGCGTGATGCCGCTGTGAGTGACCGTTCCAACGCGCGGGAAGCGAAACTCGAGAAAGGGGCGCAGCCATTCGCTGTCGAACGAAATGCCCGATTCCTGCAAGTCGGCGCAGACGTCGACGATGTCTTCCCAGACGAAGTGGGGCAGCATGAACTTGTCGTGGAGCGCCGTGCCCCAGCGGACCAGCGGCCGGCTGTACGGCCGACGCCAGAAGCGGGCGACCAGCGAGCGCACCAGCAGGCTCTGCACCAGCGCCATGCGGACGTGAGGCGGCATTTCGAAGGCGCGCAGCTCCAGCAGACCGAGCTGACCCGTGGCCGAGTCGGGCGAGTAGAGTTTGTCGATGCAGAGTTCCGCGCGGTGCGTGTTGCCGGTGAGGTCGGTGAGCAGATGCCGCATCGTGCGGTCGATCAAAATCGGCTCATCGACGCCCTTGCGCAGGGTCGCCAGCGCAATGTCGAGTTCGAACAGCCGGTCGTCGCGGGACTCATCGACCCGAGGGGACTGACTGGTCGGGCCGATGAAGAGTCCGGCAAAAAGATAGGACAGCCCCGGGTGATTCTGCCAGTAGGCCACGATGCTCGCGAGCAGGTCCGGTCGGCGCAGGAAAGGGCTCTCGGCGGGCGTGGCTCCACCGATCACGACGTGATTGCCGCCGCCGGTGCCGACATGACGTCCGTCGAGCATGAACTTCTCGGCACCGAGCCGGGCGAGCTTGGCTTCTTCGTAGAGCCGGGTGCTGCGATCATGCAGCTCGCGCCAGCTTCGGGAGGGATGAATGTTGACCTCGATGACGCCCGGGTCGGGGGTGACTTTGAAGCTCTCGATGCGTGGGTCCGGAGGCGGCTCGTAGCCTTCGATGACGACGGCCAGACCGGTGTTCTCGGCGGCGGTCTCAATGGCGGCGATGAGTTGGAGGTAGGCTTCCAGAGACGGGGTGGGGGGCAGGAAGACGTGGATTCGGCCCTCGCGGTTCTCGACCGTCAGGGCGGTGCGCGGGGTCCAGTCGGGGTCGACTTCCTCGGCGTCCGGATCGGGCACAGCTTCCGTCGGATCCGGCTCGAGCGGCGGAAACTCAGCCTCGATCGGGGAAGGCGGCTCGATCAGGTCGGAAGGGGTCGCCTCGCGGATTGAATCCAGCGGCAGTCGGAAGCCCATCGCCGAAGCGCCGGGGATCAGGTACAGGCTCCCGCGTCGCAGCTCCCAGTTGGCGGTGGCCCAGCGTCCGGTGTCCTCGGCGAAGTAGATGGGAAGCACCTGGCCGGTCGCGACGTCGAGGCCGCGCTTCTCCAGCATCGCCAGCGTACGTCGCTCGAGGGAATCCTTCTTTTCAGCGCGATCGACGTATTCGTCGGCGGGTAGCGTGCTGATTTTCCACCGGTAGTAGTCGGCATCCTCGAGCGCGGGCACGCAGGAATGACTCTTCAGCCCGAGCGCCTTGGCAATGGCGTCCATCAGCTGGCCCGGCGCATCGAAGTCGGCGGATCCGGGTTGGTTGGGATCGGCGAGCAGCGTCTGCTGCCGCCAGACCGGATAGCCGTCCTTGCGCCAGAAAGCTCCGTAGGCCCAACGGGGGATTGGTTCGCCGGGGTACCACTTTCCTTCCCCGCACCACAGAAGTCCGCCGGGGGAAAAGGCCAGGTGCAGGCGGCGGGCGAGATCAAAGCCCAGCACCCGTTTGGCGGAACTATCGGCCGTCGTATTCCACTCCTCGCCTTCCATGTCGTCGATGGAGACAAAGGTCGGTTCTCCGCCCATGGTCAGGCGGACGTCGCCCTGCTCAAGGAGCGCGTCGACCTCGTCGCCGAGCGCGTCGATGGCAGTCCACTCGCCTTCCGAATACGGCTTGGTGACCCGAGGGTCCTCATGAATTCGGAACACCTCGTTGGAGAAGTCGAAGGTGGTTTCGGCGGGATCGACCGCCCCGCTGATCGGCGCGGCCGAGGAGGGTTCGGGCGTGCACGCCAGGGGCACGTGTCCCTCGCCTGCAAACAGGCCCGAAGTGGGGTCGAGCCCGACCCAGCCGGCACCGGGAAGGAACACCTCGGTCCAGGCGTGCAGGTCGGTGAAGTCCGCAACAGGGCCGGACGGGCCTTCGATGGGTTTTTCATCCGCCGTGAGCTGGATCAGATAGCCGGACACAAAACGCGCCGCAAAACCGAGCTGACGGAGCAGCTGGACGAGCAGAAAGGCCGAGTCGCGGCAGGAGCCGGAACGTTTTTCCAGGGTCTCGGTGCAAGTCTGCACGCCGGGTTCGAGCCGGACCTGATAGGCGATCAGGCCCTGCAGGTGGCGATTGATCTCGGCGAGGTAGTCGATCGTCCGCGGCTCGCCGTTGCCCGGAAAAAGGGCGGCCATTTCGAGGAGGGCCGGCGGCGTGTCGGTGGTCGTGAGGTAGGGAGAGAGCTCTCGCGCGAGATCAGCGGAGTAGTGGAAGGGGAAGTGCTCGACGTCCTTCTCGACGAAGAAGTCGAAGGGATTGATGCTGGTCATGTCGGCGACCAGATCGACGACGATCTCGAGCTTGTCGGCCTTCTCGGGAAAGACCACCCGAGCCATGTAGTTGCCGAATGGGTCCTGCTGCCAGTTCAGGAAGTGCCCGTCCGGCTTGATCGACAGGCTGTAGGCCAGGATCGGGGTTCGTGAGTGGGGCGCGGGTCGCAGCCGGATGACGTGCGGATGGATGGTGGTCGCACGGTCGTAGACGTAGGAGGTGCGGTGACAGATTGCAGCGTGAATGGCCATGGATGAAGGGGGGAGGGCGACCGTGCCCTGGCTAATAGTTACTGCTGGTCTTCCAGCTGCTGCTGGCGGCTGCGAGTGTGCAGCTGGTCGCTCAGGTACTCCTCGGCGGTACGGGCAGGGGCTTCCGCCTTGAGCTGGAAGAAGGTGTTGGCGATCTCGCCGCCGAGCTGGTTGAGGTCGATCTGCAGGCTGTCGATGTAGTCGTGGAGCTTGAGTTTGGAGATCTCCTCGACGCCCTCGAAGCTGACTCGGGCGAGGAGCATTCCGGCGGTGCGCTCTGCCTGATTGAGATATTCACCGGCCGAGGCCCCTGAAATCTGACGCAGGAAGTGGTTGGCGAGCTTGATCGAGAAGCGGAAGGATCGGGGAAAGGTGCTGGAGAAAAGAAGGATGGAAGTGACGCTGGCTTCGTCGATGGCGAGGCCGTAGCGGGAGCGGTGCACGTCAATGGCACTGCAGGCCCGCAGCATCGTGGTCCACGCGGACCCAGCCGAACCATCGGGAAGAAAGTGCGGCAGATCCACCATGCGGCTGGTTTTGTCGGCCCGTTCGATGGCCTGGCCCAGTTGGGCAAAGGAGAAGGTGTCGGCGCGGTTGAGCGTCGAAGTACTGATGCCGGCGAACTGGTACGCTGAACGCATCACGGCCTCGCAGATCAATCGATTGCGGTCTTGACCGGTGACGGGGATCTCCTTGAGGTCGAGCCAGAGCGAGTTGATCTCCATCCACATCTCGGATGAAATCTTGTCCCTCGCCGCCCGGGCGTTTTCGCGGGCGAAATGGATGCAGTTGAAGATGCTGTCGAGATTCTTCCTGGAGGAGACCAGGTAGGTCACGACGTCCTCGTCCGACTCGGCATCGCCCATCGAGGTGACCTCGAGGAGCGGGTGCCACTCATGCTCGGTGCGGGAGCTCGTTGTGATATCGAGGAGTTCGGTCTGGTGAGCCCACACGAGGCGCGCGAGATTATCGGCCCGCTCGACGTAGCGGCTCATCCAGTAGATGTTTTCAGCGACGCGTGAGAGCATTACAGGGGGGGCTCCTCGGTTGAAGTGGCTGCGACGGTCTCATCGCCGGGAGGAGAATCGTCGCGAAGGATCCAGGTGTCCTTGCTGCCGCCGCCCTGAGACGAGTTCACCACGAGAGAACCCTTGCGAAGAGCCACGCGGGTGAGGCCGCCGGGAACGATGACGGTTTCTTTTCCTTGAAGAACGTAGGGGCGCAAGTCGATGTGACGGCCTTCGAGTTTACCGTCGCAGAAGGTGGGGTGACGGGAGAGCGAGATGACCGGCTGCGCGATATAGCCCCTCGGGTTGGCCGCGACTTTGACCTTGAATTCCTCGTGCTCCGCCTTGGTCGCCTCGGGTCCGATCAACATCCCGTAGCCGCCGGCTTCATCGACCGCCTTGACGACGAGGTTCTCGATGTTTTCGAGGATGTAGGAGAGTTCGGAGGGGCGCGAGGCGAGGAAGGTCTCGACGTTGGGAATGATCGGTTCCTCGCTGAGGTAGAAGCGGATCATGTCGGGGACGTAGGCATAAGTCGCCTTGTCATCCGCCACCCCGGTGCCCACCGCGTTGACGAGTGTCACGTTGCCCGCCCGGTAGGCCTTCATGAGGTCGGGCACCCCGAGCATCGAGTCCCGGCGGAAGAATCGTGGGTCGATGTACTCGTCGTCGATCCGCCGGTAGATGACGTCCACCTGGGTCAGCCCCCGTGTCGTGTGCATGTAGATCCGCTCGTTTTCACAGACGAGGTCGCGGCCTTGGACCAGTTCGATGCCCATCTGCCGCGCGAGGAAGCTGTGCTCGTAGTAGGCGCTGTTCTGATCGCCCGGCGTGAGAACCACGCAGACCGGATCGTCCTGCTGACGGGGCGTGACCGATTGCAGGGTACGCAGAAGCTCTTGAGGATACTGGCCGATCGGCTCGACCCCGAGACGCCGGTAGAGATCGGAAAAGGTTCGCTGCATCGCGAGCCGGTTCTCGAGCATGTAGGAGACGCCGGAGGGACAGCGGGCGTTGTCCTCCAGCACGGTGAACTGACCGTTGTGATCGCGGATCAAGTCCGACCCGCAGACATGGACGTAGACGTCGTGAGGCAGCTCGACCTCCGAAAATTCGGCGCGGTAGTGCTTCGAGGACTGGATCAGTTCTTCAGGGACGATGCCCTCCTTGATGATGCGTCGGTCCGTGTAGACGTCCTTGAGGAACATGTTGAGCGCGAGAATGCGCTGGCGGAGACCGCGGTCGACGAGGTCCCACTCCTCCGCAGTGATGATCCGTGGAAAGGGATCGAAAGGGAAGATCTTCTCGGTGCCCTGACCGTCGGAGTAGACGGTGAAGGTGACCCCCTGCTTGATGAAATTCCGATCCAATGAGCGGAGGCTGGCCTCCATCTGCTTAGTGGATAGGCCGCCGAAGAAATTCGCGGTTTCCTGGTAGATGGAGCGGGGGCTTGGGGCGGCACCTTCGACCGCTTCATCAAAAAAGTGGGAAGAATCGTATTCGCTGAAAAGGGGATACACTTAGGAACATTGCTAGCACGAGGGATGCCAGTTTGCGCGTTTTTATCAAAACGGCATTCTTATCGGAACGAAGTTCGAATCTTTTTGATCCATGCTATTCTTTCCGGCGTGTGCTCTGAATCTCTCCTCCGCATCCTTGCGATCTGCGGCCTGCACCTCACGATTTCGAGCGTCCTGGCACAGATTGACCCGGTCGTGGAGAGGGGCGTCGCAAGGGAGTATCACGCTGCGGTCGTCGATCCCGAGGGAGAGGAGTTGCACAGCCTCTGGGAGCGCCTGCGCGGAACGGACAAGGCGGTGCAGCTCTACCTGGAGCCAGCGCTCAAGACCACCTGGCAAGAGAAGTCCCTCCGCTACGCCGAGAGCATCCGAGCGATGACGACGCTGCTCCATTCCCAGCGTCAGGCGGAGCTGCGGCCGCACGCTGCCGAGTTGCGGCGGGCGCTGTCCAACCTCGCCGACCGTGCCGATCTCTCCGTGGCCGTCATCGAGAAGGAGGGGTACCCTCTCATTGACCAACTGGCAGATCTTCACCGGATCGACTGGGACGAGGAAGAGAAACAGTCACCCGGCCTCGCAGCCGAGCGAGAATCTCTCCGTCGAATCGCCGACCTGCGAGGTCGGCTCGCCTCGGTTCTCAAGCGCAAGCTGACCACGGACGCCCCCGATCTTACCGAGATCGAGTTCTTCGCCACGGTGGAGGGCATTGCTCCTGAATCCGTCCGACCTCTCCTGCGGCGAAATCACAGAGCCATCGCGGCCCTCGCTCCCCTCGAGCGAAGGGCGCACCGCGAGTACAACTTCTACCGAATCTGTTTCGGCATGCTTCCTCGGCCTGTCGATCCTCGGATGGTCGAGGCGGCTCAGGCGTACTCGAAAGAGCGCCGCACGCTGGGCTTTCATGGTCACAACTCTCCAGTCAAAGGCCGCGAGACCGTCGTGGATCGTGCGGAGAGCTTCCAGATCCGCATTCGCCAGGAGTTCACGGCCGCCACCGAGGACGTGCGGGTGGCGCGGGTGCTCCTCGTCGTCCCCGCCTATTTCAAGGAGGTGCTGCGTGGGGAAGGGGACCGCTTTGCTTTTGGCGCCTCCGGGGGCTTCTGGACCCACTACTTGGGGCCGGGAAAGTGAATTGTTTTCAAACCCTTTCGGGTGCCTCGCAGGGGCGTGGTCTTGGCACTAGCCGCCCGCCCGAACCTTCTCCGGGTCGATGAGCACGGAGAGCACGAGAAAGAAACCGCCTCCCACCAGAGTGCCCCAGATTGGAAGCGAAACCGTGAGTATGCCGAGGATCATCGGCAGGGTCACGAGGATCCCTGCGATCAGACCGGTGGGGGGCGGATCAATCGGATTTTCGTAAGCGCGGAGACGGGCTCGGATCAACTGCATCCCCAGCACGGCGTACAGACCGCTGACGAAAAGAATGGAGCAGATGGCGAAGATTCCCTTCCACAGGGATTGGGTGCCCGCTTCGAACATCACCCCGGTCGCGGTTCCCATGACGATCATGAACGAGCCCCCGGCGACCACGAGAAGTGCTGCCTTGCCGAAGAAATGCTGGTAGCCGGAAACCCCCAGTGCCAGACCGAGGGCGGCGGCATTGCCACCTGCCAGGCCGACGACCATGAGCAGAGTCTTGCCCAGATCGACGCCTCCGAAGAAATACAGGAGCAGAAGATAAGGGACGACGGAGACAAGAAGAAGCATCGAGAGCGCGACGTGGGTCAGCCACTTGCCGAGCGCGATTCTCCAGCGGCTCAGCCCTGCGAGCAGAAGGAGTTCGAAGTTGCGTCCGTCCATTTCGCTGGTGAGGCCTCCAAGAGCGGCGAGTGGCATCACGGCGAGCATGGCGATGCTCGAGAGAAACCATACGGCCTGACCGGGATCACCCATGATCCCCTGCTGAGATCCACCGGAGCCCAGTCCTGAAGTGACGTAGTCCCCAACCAGCGCGATGATGCAGGCGATATGAACCAGCACGAACGGGACGACGAAGCCTCTGGCACGCAACCCCTGCCTCAGTTCCTTCACCGACATGGGGGAGATCCAATGCCCGAAATCACTGGGGATGATGCTCGGTGCCGTTGGGGGGGATTCTGCCATTCCTAGGAACTCTCTCTGGTTTGCAGGCTCTTCGCAAGGATCCCCTCTCATGCAGAGCATCAATGTCTGCTTCGGAGGATCAATGAGTACTCGGCCATGTGCTCCGCTAGGACGACCCGCGTGACAATTCCCGACGTAAAACCCAGTCCTGCGGTTCTTCCTTCGCCGCCGCCTTGGCCCCGCTACCTGGCTCGTGAGAGCCTGCGGGCCGTGCTGCGTCCGCTGCTCTCCTCGGCCTACCGGGTTACCGCCAGCCACGCTGATCGCATTCCTGCGGAGGGCGGCGCGCTTCTTCTGCCGAATCATCTGAGTTACCTCGATCCTCTGGTGCTGTCCCTGGCGTCCCCACGACCGATCCGCTTCGTCATGCTGCAGGAGTGGGTCGACAAAAAAGGGGTCGGACCTCTGGCGGAGCTGTTCGACTCGATCGCCATCGTTCCCACCAATGCGAAGCAGGCTCTTCGGGCCATCGGCGAATCTCTCGAGGAGGGACATCTCGTCGGATTCTTTCCCGAGGGCCAGCTGTCCAGAACGGGAGCCCCGACCGAACCACTGCGTGGCTTCGAAATGATCGCACGCCGAAGCCGCGTCCCCGTGCTCCCCGTCTGGATGGATAGGCTGTGGGACTCCATGTGGTCCTTTCATGGTCACCGGTTTCTTGGCAAGAAGCCTCACGCCCTTGCGCCGAGCGTTCGCGTTGGCTTTGGGAGGGATCTTAACGCCGTTGGACCCTTGGGTGTCGCGGCCGAGCCGAGCAGAAAAGGGCTCTGGGCCGGCTGGAGAGCGCTCTCCGTGGAGGCACTGAAGGAGAGACTCCGCAGCGGCTGTTGCCAGACGCTGCGGAGACGCGTTCGACGGCTGGCACCAACGGGCCACGGCGCCCAGGCGGCTCTCGAGGGCATGGAGGAAGAGCGTTTTCAGAAGCTGGCCGCCAACGCGTACCAGCTTTCCGAAGTCGATTTCATGACGCGTCGCTCGCGGGTTCTATTGGAGTGGAATGCGGGCCGGGAAGAGTGCCTGATCCTGCTGACGCTGACAGCTCTTCTTCGCGTGGACCTTCACCTCATTCCTGCCGGCTCAACGGATGGGGACCTTGCGGCTGCCATTCAAAGACACCGCCCGGAAACCGCGATCCTGCTCGACGCGTCGAAGCGGGTTCAGCCGCCGGTGGTTTCAGGGACGACTCTGAAATCTCTCGAGTCCGTGGATCGTGCGCGCCTCCCCGAGACTCAGCCGAATGTCTATCCCCAAGCCGTCGCTGATGGCCGCGTCATCGCCTTCACGGTCCCTCATCCGGAAATCGACGGTGCTGAGCTGCGTCATCAGGCGGGCTGGCGTCCCGGATCGATCGGCCGCCTTCTTCCCGGGTTCGAGACCTTGGGCGGCGAGACTCTCGCGGTTCGCGGGCCTTCACTCGGAAATCATTCACTGTTGATTCAGAGTGCTCAATTGGATTCCGAAGGATTTGTCATGGTCCGTTAAATCGAATTAGCAGAAAAGAATCAAAAGAATTTGACGTTAGGCAATCCAGGTGGTTAAGGTTGCCGTTCGCCACCAAGTCCCATGCAGCAGACACATCCATATTCACCACATCAAGACGCCTTCCAGCGTCGCGGAAGTGGTGTGCCATGCGATGTCATTCCCGCTGATGCGATCATGTTGATCATGGAATCCAATCTCAAGCTCAGGGAGCGGAACGAGCGCAGGATTTGGCCCACCTAGCAGCGATTCAATTCAATTGAATCCCGCGTGGGCCCTGCATTCCGAAAGGAAGCAGGGTTTTTTTGTATCCCATCATTAACTCTCACAAACGTCACCCTCACGAATCACCTCTTCACCCAATCGCCTCCACCAGGAGGCTGAACCCCAGCAAAACATTGATCAGGCCCGCCTATGCCGGCCTCGAAGGCAGACAAAAAACTCAACGAATTTCACATAGCCCGAAAATCAAAGACCCGCCACCGGCTGTAACCGATGGCGGGCCCGAGAGACCAATCGACCGTAATGAATCGATCCATTGTGCCCATCTTGAAGCACGATTCCTAATCGAACATCATCCAAGGTCAACCCACTTTCCCTGCCTGGATGATGGCATGTTCATTGGGTCGCGCTCTCGGTTTCGCGCACCTAATTAGGCTTTAAGGGAGGTGTGCCTGCCAACACCGAAACGTCCGTCGAGAAATCCTGCGGCTATCTTCAATTATGAAGATAACGGTGTTCGTCCTTTGTGGATTGGATCCCATCACGTCAATTGACGCACGATCCGGTCCACGAAGAAATGGATCACATACATGCCGCGCACCAGCGCGCCGAGAAGTCTCTACGACCTCTCTGCCCGGGGCAGCATGATTCTTTTCCGCAGGACCAGCGTTCCAATTGAGCACTCGGTCGCTGCGGTGTCGTCCTTGATCCAGCAAGCCGAGAGGTTGGAAGACGGTCACGGGGTCAGTCCGTCGTGATTTGCTCGTTCGAAGATGCCGAGGCTCATGGGAAGTGGAGATGAAACAAGCTCCGTCCTTTTCATGGTCCCTCGGGGGCTTGCCGGATCGGACAACTGCGGTGGTCTGGGACGAGGAAGCAGGCGCACCGATTGCATTGTCTGGCGGTGTGGCCGTTCCCCGTGGCAGACCCCGATCCAGCCGTGTCCTGGAGCAGCCAGGGCACGGCTCAACGCAGGTTCAGGAAGTCCTGACCCGGGGTTCATATCCCCGGGGGCTCGGAGCATTACCGAGACCTGCATTTTTCGTTTTTCAGCCCTTGCCGTCCCGTAGTCAGGACGCCGGACTCTCCATCCGGAAACATTTTCAGTTCAACCCCCACCAATTTCACAAACCTCGGCCGTGGTGTAGTCAGTCAACATTCGACGCTGTGACCGTCGCGACGCGGGTGCAATTCCCGTCAGCCGAACGATTCGACGGAGAGAGCGGCTCTCGAGGAATCTCCTCAGGTAGTTCCGCGTATTTCACCCGCTACCTCGAGGTCATCGAGAAAAGTGGTGAGGGAATCGGCACCACCCATCGGATGCTCGGCGATCCGGAGACCTGGCTCTTCGGCAAGCCCGGCTAGAACTCGGAACCTTCAGAACCATCTCCTGGGAGAAGAGAAACAGGAAGACGGGCGGCGGGGCTTCGGCTCCGTCGCCCAATCCTTTCTCCCATTTTTTACGCCCCCGTAGCTCAGCAGATCGAGGGGCGGACTTCGAATCCGACGGTCGCAGGTGCCATTCCTGCCGGGGGTACTCCTAGGTCCGATCAGGGAAGTTCTGACGCCTTTGTTGCAGTTGTTTCACAAAGGCTAAAGACATCGAGCCCAAATTGAAGTAGGGATTCCCCGTGTAGGCCACGCATTTTCAAACAAAGGACGAACGTTAGCCCTCTCTGTCCTGTCACAGCATTCACCCCAACGAGAAAATCAACATGTCCCAAATCATCGACAAGAAAGTCGTTCTGGTCCTCAACCGGAACTGGCAAGCAATCAACATCACGAGTCCGGCGATGGCTTTCTGCCAGATGATCACCGACGTGGCGACAGGCCTCGACGTCGATGGCGAGCATCACATGGTGCCCGTGAAGTGGGAGGACTGGATTGGCCTCGAGGTGCGCGATGAGGACAACAGCATCGGCACCGTCGATGGTCGGATCCGAGTGCCCACCGTGATTGTCCTGGCCCGATTCGACAAGGTGCCGATGAAGCGTCCGAAATTCAGCGCCCGCAACCTCTGGGAGCGGGACGGCGGTCGATGCCAGTACACGGGTCGTCGGCTGACGCCCGGCGAAGGCAACATCGATCACGTGGTGCCGCGTTCCAGGGGTGGCGACACCTCGTGGGAAAACTGCGTTCTAGCCGACCGGAAGATCAACAGCCGCAAGGGCGACCGGACCCCCGAGGAGGCAGGACTGAAGCTTACCCGCACGCCGGTCGCTCCGCGCGATCTGCCCGTGACCTGTTTCCTGAAGAATCGCGAGGACATCCCCGAGTGGGACGTCTTCCTGGTCTAGGAGTCTGTCGGACTTGATGCGTTCGCTGGCGACGTAGCCTCCTTCGTGAGAGACTGTTGCAGAACCTCACGGAGATTCCCCCAAATCGGATTCTTCTAAAATCATCGTCTTTTTTGTAGCCGATGATTTTAGTCGAAGTGCGGGAGCAACTCAGCGCGGTCGGGCACGGGCATGCCGGCTCTGAACCAGCTCTCGTACTGTCCCCAGCCCTGACGGAGCAGGTAGGTGGAGAGCCCGAAGCGGTCCTGTGCGCCGAGCACGACGACCACCAGCCGGCGTGGGGTCACGCGGGTGCGTCCGTTGACGCTGTCGATGATCGGATCCTTGCTGGCCGAGGCGATGAAGCAGGGACCGGCAAGCTGGGTCATGCCCGTCTTCAGACCATCGATCCCTTCGCGCCCGACAATTTCGTTGGTATTGTTGACCCGAAGCTTCTGCGCCTGGGTTCCGCCTCGGTAGATCGTGACTTCCCGTCTGCCCTGCGAGGTGTAAAACCGCAGCGCGGGGCTGTCGGTGGCGTAGATGGCGAGACGTGCCATGTCGGCGGCAGTCGAGTGCCCCTTCTTGCGATAGTGATCCAGGCCGTGGGGATTCGTGAATTCGGTCCGCTTCATTCCGAGCCTTTCGGCGAGCGCGTTCATCTGGGTGACAAAACGCTCGACCGGATCCCCGGCCATAGCACGCCGGCGTAGCAGGTCACGCCCGACGTAGTCCGCGATGGCTTCGGCGGCGACATTGTCGCTGGCCATGAGGCTGGCGTACAGCGCATCACGGAGAGAAATCTGATCGCCGGGGCGCATCCCGAGAGGGTTCGCACCTCCCATGACCTCCTGCGCGGCCGTGGGGGGAATGACGATTCGCCGATCCAGGCTCTGTCCGGTCAGCTTCTGCCAGTCAAGTGCAACGAGGGCGGTTGCCACCTTGGTCAGGCTGGCGACCGGCCGCTTGTCGGAGGCGTTCCCCTGCGCAAGAATCTTTCTCGTCCGTGTTTCCACCACGATATAGGAGGCAACCCCGTTGAGCGGCTGTCCGCGCACGATCCCGGACTGCGAGACGGCGGGGTTCTGCCGTGGCGGGGCTCCCGCCTGATAGGATCCGGGGCCGGGAGCGACCTGACAGGAACTGAGAGCGAAGCCAAGACAGGCAACGAGTGGGACAAGATAAGGGCAAAGAGTTCTCACGGGGGAATGAAAGGTGCTGGTGTGAAGAAAAAACCCCGCAACCGTTTTAATGCGGTGGCGGGGTCTTGCGGAGGCGGGCAACTCTAGGAGTTGGCCTCGATGTAGGTGACGACGTCACCCACGGTCTTGAGCTTCTCGGCTTCCTCGTCGGGAACCTTGACATCGAACTCGTCCTCGAAGGCCATGACCAGCTCGACGTTGTCGAGTGAGTCGGCTCCGAGGTCCTTGATGAATTCGGCATCGGCAACCACCTGATCGGGGTTCTCGATTTTGAGTTCTCGGACGATGATTTCTTTGACGCGGTCTGCGGTGCTGTTGTCGGACATGAGAGTGTTTGTTTAAGTCGAGTGAAGGATTCGTCGGAAAGAAGGTCTTTGGCAACTAAAAAGCCATCGCCCGGGTTAGGCCTGTTCCGCCTCTTCTTCGGGCTCGTCGTCCTCTTCGACGATCGTCTCGATCAGGTCACCTTTGAAGTTGGCCATGATCCGCTCGAGAATCTTGTCGGCGCCGGTGTACTTGAGATCATCGAGGGTCGCCTTCTTCTCGGCTCCGCTCTCGTCCCTGTAGCGGAGGTAGGCGAGGCCCTTGTTGTCCCACTTGCGCTTGTCGATCTCGTAGATGGACTCAAAGGAGATGCGGTTGCCGCCGGGATCGGTCCAGGAATCGGCATCGGCCTCGATCTTCTTGTTTCGGTTGAGGAGCACGGTGACGGCGACGGCGAGAGCTCCCAGGCCAAAGCCGCCGGCCCAGCGCTTCTGCTGGAGAATATCGTCCGCGTTGTGCTTCTTGGGGTTGTCCTTGAGACCGTTCTTGCTGGAATAACTGGCCCAGGTCTGGGGTTCGCCGTTGTCCTGAATGGGGTAGCCTTCCTTTTCGGCGGTGGCCAACCAGACTTCGATGGGTTGCTCGGACGTCTTCCACTCGTCATGCGCCGTGGCCCCCGCGTCGAAGAATTCCTTCTTTTCCGCTTTCACGTTCTGCTTGGGGTAGCCGATATAGGCGTCGTACAGGAACCAGAGCACGAAGGCCGAGAGCATCAGGGTAAGCAGGCCCATCCGCTTGAAGTACCACTTGTCGACGGTGCAGAGGATCGGGTTTTCTTTGCTCATGAGGATTGTTTCTGAAGAGAGGTGAGCCGTCATTATGCGGGGAAGGGAGAGCTTGGCAACGGCAAGTTGCTAGAGCGTGCCGAAGCACCGGTCTCCAGCGTCACCGAGCCCCGGCATGATGTAGCCCTTTTCACTGAGGCAGCGGTCCACGGAGGCAGTGTAGATCGGGATGTCCGGGTGGGCTTCGGTGAAGCGGGCGATTCCCTCGGGACAGCTGACCAGGCAGAGGAACAGAATGGTCCGAGCGCCTTCGGCCTTCAGCTGCCGGGCTGCCTCGATACTGCTGCTGCCGGTCGCGAGCATCGGATCGATCAGAATGAGGTCCGCCTCACCCGATCCGGTGGGCAGGTTGCAGTAGTAGCTTTCGGGGAGAAGGGTTTCTTCATTCCTCGCCATGCCAATGTGGCCGACGGCGGCCTCGGGAAGCAGCTGCAGAACGCCATCCAGCATCCCAAGGCCCGCTCGGAGGATGGGCACGAGCACGACGCCCCGGCCGAGGGCGGTCCCTTCGGTGGATTCCATCGGCGTCTTCACGGTGCGCGCGACAGTGGACAGGCTGCGGGTGACCTCGTAGGCCATGAGCAGAGAGATCTCATGAAGACAGCGGCGAAAGTCGGGAACGGAGGTCTCCTCGTCACGGAGGGTGGTGAGGCGATCGGCAATGAGCGGATGCTCGACGACGTGGACGTGGGAAGGCAGGGCCATGATCGGAATCAAGAGGAGAAAGAGTGTTTTCGAAAGGCAAGAATGGAGAGTCCGGCGGCACCAAGAACAAGGATCACACTGGTCATGAAGGAAGCCCCTGGAAACACCAAGGGAGCGTTCCTGCCGATAAAGTAGGCAAAGACGGTGGTATGAAGGGTGGGGCCGAGCACGGCAGTGACGCTGTAGAGGCTGTTCAGTGAACCATGGAGTCGACCCTGCTCGCTGTCACCGACGGAGCGGGACAGAATTCCCTGGATGGCCGGGTTGGCAATGGCTCCGAGCGAGCCGAATGTGATGATGAGGTAGACCATGGGACCGGTGGCCGCGAAGGCGTAGGCGGCGAAGGCAAGGGCGTTGACGAGGAGTCCTGCGAGAACGGATCGCTGCTCGCCAAGTCGGGGAATGATCCGCCGGGTGAGTCCGCCCTGAACGATGGCCGCCATGACGCCGACGAAGGACAGCGACAGCCCAATTTGCAGCGGGCTCCACGAGTACCGATGCACGGTGTAGAGCACCCAGGTGCTTTGATAGACCTGATGGGCGAGGTGGTAGAGGAAGTAGACGGCGGCCATCGCCAGCATGGCACGCGTCGATCCCAGCTGAAGCAGAGCGCTCACCGGGTTGGCTCGTTTCCACTGGAAGGCGCGACGGTTTTCGTGGGCCAGCGACTCGGGGAGAATGAAGTAGCCGTAGAGAAAATTGAGAAGGGTCAGGCAGCCGGCCGCAATGAACGGGAGGCGTAGATCATAGCTGCCGAGAAGTCCTCCGATGGCAGGACCGACCGCGAACCCAAGCCCGAAAGCGGCCCCGACGATGCCGAAGTTGGCGGCGCGTTTTTCCGGAGGACTGATGTCGGCGATGTAGGCGGTCGCGGCGCTGATGTTGGCACCGCTGATTCCCGAGATCATGCGGGCGACGAAGAACCAGGCCAGCGAAGGAGCGAAGGCGAGCAGAAAGTAGTCGAGCCCGCCGCCCAGGAGCGAAATGAGGACGACGGGGCGGCGTCCGAAGCGGTCGGACAGGGCTCCGAGCACGGGCGAGAAGAGGAACTGCATGGCCCCGTAGAGCGCTGCGAGAGATCCGTAGATCACCGCCGAGTTCGAGAGATCGCCCTGGTGAAGATGATCGACGAGACTCGGAAGAATGGGAACGATGAGACCGATCCCGAGGAGATCGATGACGAGCGTCACGAAGATGAAGCTCAGGGCAGCGCGACGACCCTTCATTCCTCCGCAGGCCCGGCCGGCTCGGGTGCCGGTGGCGGGGTCCTCCCCTCGGTGGCGCTGCGAGTGATCAGGAAGATGCGGACTTTCTCCGAGAGAGTCCCGCGAGCGATCGCGGCGAGTTCGTCGGCCAGTGCTTCCGGTGGCGGTGCGGTGCTGGCGATCTCGACCTCGAGGATGCCTCCGCCTTCGGCGTCGCGGCGACCTTCGATCGTGCGGATCCAGGCTTCGCCATCGACCGAGGTCGACAGGTGCGTTTCGAGAGCCCGCCGCAATTTGCCGGTGACCAGCGGGATCTCTGCGGGTGCATGACGTTCCGCCCAGGCGCTGACCAGCGTGCCGCCGAGAGGGAGAACGAGCAGACCAAGGGTGGCAAGCAAAGCGATGAGAATGCGTCGAGTCCAAAGGACGCGTGTGGTCACGCGTTCCGATGCCCGGATGCCGCCTCCCCAGAAGCTCAGCGCAGCCCCGATCACGATGGCGACGACGTTGGTGCCGAACAGAAGGGCGGCCCCGCGGGCGATGGCGAATTCCCCAAAGGCGAGAGAGATGCCCGTCGTCGCGATGGGAGGCACCAGCGCCGCTGCGATGGCGACCCCGGCGAGGGCGGAGGCGAGGCTGGGCCGCGCAATGCAGTAGGACGCGGCGATGCCGGAGAAGAAGGCGACACCAAGATCCAGCAGCGAGGGGAGACCCCGAGCCTTCATTTCGGGAGTGGCATCGGTGATCCCCTGGGCGAGGAGCCCCACGAGGATTCCGATCACCAGGGCGAGGAGAAAGCCGAGGACGATTGCCTTGGCGCAGGTCTTGACGAGAGGAAGGTTGCCCTGGACCAGGGCGAGTCCCGCGCCGAGGAGCGGGGTCATGAGCGGAGCCACCAGCATCGCACCAATGACGACGGCCGTGCTGCTCTGGATGAGCCCGAGCGCTGCAATGGCGGTCGAGAGACAGATCAGGATCATGAAGTCGAAGCTCCATTTCGAGCCGGTCTCCAGCCTGGCGAAGAGGGCAATGCGCTCGTCGCGCTCGATCTGGGGAACGCGGACCTTGAGCCAACGCTCGAACTTGCGCTGAATCCGTTCCCCCAGCGGGCGTTCGCAGCGCACCACCGCCAGACCGGACTCGGTCTGGAGAAGCTGGTCGGGCAGACTTCCGAAGAGAACCCGGCGGAGCCCGGTATCGTCGTCGCTTCCAATGATGATGAGATCATTGGCGCCCTCCTCGGCGACCGCCGCCACGCCGTCGTAGACCTCGTTCGCGAGCACCACCCGGGGCTCGGTGAGGGACGCGTCGATCCCGGACTTTGCGACGACCTTTCGCAGGATCGCCTGCCCGACTTCTTCGGAAACCTCGTGGACGGGTGGTTCGACGTACACGGGTGTGAGAGGAATCGACAGGGCCCGGGCCAGCGCGTCGCCGATCCTGAGGGCGAGCAGGGAAGAGGGACTGCCGGCGCTGGGAACGAGGATGCGCTCGCAGTGGCCGTTCTCGATCTGCCCGGGACGAAAAACGACCACGGCGCATGGAGCGGACCCGTAGAGCGAGCGGGCCAGGGCCTCGTCGCTCTCTTCGCTCTTTGCCGATGCTCGCTTGCCGATCACCAGGGTCTCGGCGTCCAGCTTGGCGATGGCTGCAAGCACGGCCTCGAGCCTCGAGCTTCCGTAAGCACGGTGGTAGCTGACGGAAAGCGCGGCGGGAACGGTGGCGGCTTCCTCCTCGGGGAGAGGTCGCGGCTGGGAATCGAGTCGCACGACTTCCGCGGCGCACTCCCCCAGCACCCCGCTCAGTGAGTCGGCCTGCTGTTCCTCCAGTTGCCGGCTCAGTTCTTCCTCATCGTCTGCCTTGATCGGCTCGATCAGATGAAGGGTCGTCCCACGGGCACGCGCGAGGCAGGAGCCGAGCCAAGCGAGCGGCGTAGCCTGCTTGCTGCTGGTGGCGACGACGAGAACGGGCATGGCGGAGGCAGTGGTAGCGGTAGCGGTAGCGGGCCAAGGCGACTATTTCCAGACGAAGACGTCGAGGCCGAAGACGATCGTCATGCCGATGGCGAGGACGACTTTGGCGACCATTCCGGCCACGGTGCCCACGACCGTGCCGACAGTCGACTTGCCGGCGTGCCGTGCCTTCTTCTTCGCGAAGAGCATCTCAAAGGCGAAGACGCCGATGATCGGTCCTGCGACGAGCCCGATGGGAAAGAAGAACATCCCGATGATCCCTCCGATGAGCGCCCCCGCGATGCCCCATCGGCTTGAGCCGAAGTACCTGGCGCCAGCTGCGCTGGAGATGAATTCGAAGACGTAGGCGATGACGGCGAGCGCGAGCATCAGCCCAAGGCCCCACCAATCGGCCCCGCCCTCGCGGTTCCAGATCTTGAAGAGCACGCCGCCGCCGAGAATGAGGAGGGGACCAGGCACGATCGGGAGAGGGGTGGAGACGAGTCCCCCGATGATGAGAGTTCCGGTCACGATCCAGCAGGCGATTTCGGACCAGTTCACGAAATGGGTTCTTTCCAGAAGATCTTGTCGGCCAGCGTGCCGCGCACGCCGGCAGAGGTCGCCTCTGTGCCCGGGGCCGGGTAGCCGAGATAGAGAAATCCGAGACATCGCTCGTTGGAGGCGAGTCCGAGCCAGTCGGCGGTCTCGCGGCGGTAGACGAGTGGGGGACTTGACCAGAACGACCCGATTCCCTCGGCGGCGGCGAGCAGCATGAGGTTCTGCATGGCGCAGGCCACGGCCTCGGTCTCCTCGATCTCGGGGATCTTCGGGTTCGCACCCGAGTGGAGCACGATGGCGACGATCACCGGCGCAAGCAGTGGCAGTCTGATCAGCTTGTTACGCTTGTCCGGTCGGATTTCGCCGGCAGGAGTGACTTGATCGTAGATCTGCGGCAATGCTTCGCAAAGTTGCTTTCGGCTGTCCCCGGCAAAGACGTGAAACCGCCACGGCTCGGTCCGTCCGTGGTTGGGCGCCCAGTGCGCGGCCTCAAGAAGCCGCTCCAATGTGGCGCGTGGCACGTCGCGGTCGGCGTCCATGTCGATCGGCTTGAGAGTCCGTCGGGAACGAATGAGATGAAGCACTTCTTCGGGGCTGGGCAGGGAGGCCGGCATGGCCAAAGTCTCCTTCGGGGGTCCCCTCTGTCAACCTGCTCCCCCACAGTGCCGAAGCCGCGAGGATCGGTAACGCCGATGCTCTCCAAGAGAACCTCTGGAACGAATGGCGCTAGGTCAGTGGGGGGTGTCGAGGATTCTGGGAGGAATTTCTTCCTCTGGGATTGAACCGGATCGACCCTGCCTTCCCGCTTGAAGCGATCGCAAAACGGCTTGCCTTGAGGT
>ENA-ORXT01002851-ORXT01002851.1-marine-metagenome-genome-assembly--contig:-NODE-2851-length-19953-cov-3.761169_pt1 | contig 19953 bp, 10 predicted proteins | sample MGYA00237868_ERZ511482 | MGnify/ENA metagenome assembly ERZ511482
GCCGATCTGAAGGCTTACGGCGTGTCGGCCTTCAACGTTTATGCAAAAGTCTTTACCCTCATCAAGATAAAGCCGCCGGGCTTGATCGAGTACCGCCCTGAAGCGCTCCGTAAACGGCGCATCGTCCGTCACCAGGTCTTCGGGGTAGTGATGAACGCGGGCCATCAGGGCTTCAACGCGGGCGGGCATGATGGGCGCGGCCTGATCGGTCATCAACTTACCGGGGGTGAGGACGATGATCTCCGGCTCCCGGTCTGAACCGGGGAAGAAAATAACGTCGCAACTCAAATCATTTTCCTCGAAATAGAGCAGAGGTGGAGGGGAAAACTTTCCCCGGAACTTAACCGGATTACCGGTTGCAAGCAACGGCTGAAGGATGTGGTATTCACTAACGGACAACTCGGCCCACAGGCTCCAGGAGAAGAAGGGCGCGGGCTGCCCTTCTAAAAACAGGTGGAGATAAGCATTGGCGAAAAGCCGCCGCTCATCGACGAAGACGAATGCCTCGTTTTGGCGGAGGCGGTTCCTTTCCGAAATATTCGTAATGGCGGACGGAGGAGGCATCTCCATGCCACGGTAAACGGGGTGCTTTTTGTCGCAGACAGAGCAGTGGTAATTGGTCATTTCAGGTGGTGTTAGGGTTGAGCCTGAAAGTAGGACCGTTGTTCGTTAATGCAATGTTTTATCTGACGAACGTCCAGCTTTATCCGGTCTATCCATACTTGATCAGGTCCAGCAGATCCTCCGCCGACAGCGAAGCACTTTGCTCCGTACCCGCCAGCAAGCTATCCGCCAAGTCCCGCTTCTGCGCGTGGAGCTGAACGATCTTCTCCTCGATGGTATTCTCGCTCACGAAGCGAAGGACCGTCACCGGCCGCTGTTGCCCGATGCGGTGAGCGCGGTCGCTGGCCTGGTCCTCCACGGCGGGGTTCCACCAGGGATCGAGGTGGATCACGTAGTCAGCGGCGGTAAGCGTAAGGCCCGTACCACCGGCCTTGAGGCTGATCAGGAAGACGTCGCCTTCACCGCGCTGGAATGCCTGCACGGCTTCATCGCGCTTCTTGCCCGGTGTACTGCCGTCGAGGTACTGGTATTCGAGGCCCTCTTCGTTAACCCAGGCTTCCACGAGTTTGAGGTGGCGGACGAACTGTGAGAAAATGAGCACTTTGTGGCCGCTCTCCGTGATCTCTCTGACGGTTTCGGCCAGAAGCTCCAGCTTGCTGCTGCCGATGTCGACGTTGGGGTCGACCATCTTGGGGTGGCAGGCCGCCTGGCGCAGTTTCATGAGCTGGGCCAGGATCTGGAATCGGCGGTTTTGCCCGTCGCTGTCGTCGATGCTTTCCAGTGCTTGCTGCCGCAGTGCCTCGTAGAAGGCGCGTTCCGCATCGGAGAGCTCCACCGTAAGGGTGACTTCCGTTTTTGGGGGCAATTCTTCGAGTACCTCCTCTTTTCTTCTCCGGAGGATGAAGGGCTGGATGAGGCGGCGAAGTTGCTGCCGTCGCTCGTTGTCGTTGTTCTTGGTGATCGGGATCGTGTACTTCTCGTTGAAGCGATTGAAGCTGCCCAGCAAACCGGGATTAAGGAACTGAAAAAGGTTCCACAACTCCCCCAGGTGGTTCTCGATCGGAGTACCGGTGGTGGCGACCCGGAAGTCACCCTGGAGACTCATCGCTACCTGGCTACGTTTGGTGCCCCGGTTTTTGATCGCCTGGGCCTCGTCGAGAATGATGGTGCCGAAGCGCTTGGCCGCCAGTGCTTCGCCCTCGAAGGGCAACAGGCCGTAGCTGACCACCAGCATATCGTACGGGCCGACGGATTCGATGGCCTCCTTGCGGTCGCCCTGCCCGAGCAGTACGGGGTTGAGTGTGGGGGCGAATTTTGCCGCTTCCCGTACCCAGTTGCGGGTTACCGATGCGGGAGCAATCACCAGGGCCGGACCGTTCTCAGCCTTGGCCTGCAGCATCGCCAGGCCCTGAATGGTTTTACCCAAACCCATGTCATCCGCCAGACACGCCCCTACACCCCAGTCGGAGAGGCGCATCAGCCAGCGGAAGCCATCGAGCTGATAAGGCCGTAATTCGGCCCGGAAGGTGGTCGGTACGCGGGCGATGGTACGGTTGACGTTCTGGATGCGTTGCAGGCTTTCCCGCCAGGCGACGTCGGCCTCGAAGGCCCCGAGCTGGTCGGATACATCGTCGAGAATGCCGGCGGCCAGGGGATGCAGCTGCATGCCGTCTTTGCCCTCGCTGAGCAAACCCTCCATCTCGCGGAGTTTACGGCGCAGGTTTTCGGTCAGGGCAACGTACTGCCCCTCACTGAGCTGGATGAATTTACTCTGTTCGTTCTCGGCCACCTTCTGCATCAGTTCGCGGAAGTTGATGACCTGATTATCGTCGACCTGCAAAGAGCCCTCCACGTCGAACCAGCCGGCTTTTTCCTTGACACCCAGGCTGAGGTCGCCGAAGTCGACGCTGCCGACGAGCCGGATGCGCTCGCCACGTGGGTGCTCCAGCACGATCTGGTCGAGGGCGCGCACGGGCTGTAATTCCAGCAGGATACTCAGGCAGTCTTCCACTTCGTCGATCTGCCACTCGTAGTCACGGTGGACAATGCGCTGCAGGGTGGGGCAATTGAGAATTACGTTCTCGGCCGCTTCGATCTCCTTGGCCAGGTGGCGCTCGGCCATGCGGCGATGGCCGTCGGTATCGCCGATTACTTTGTTGCGGCCCTTACCGGGTTTGAAGTACTGGTCTTCCTCCAGTAGCGGCCTCACGAAAAACTCTACTTTAAACGTTTCGCCGATGGGTAGCAGGTGCACGTACGTCCGCTGGTCCGCCTTGGTTTCGTCCATGTCGTCAATGACTCCGCTGAGGGTACTTTGCACCTCAACGATCTTACTCAGGTTGCGGCTCACCTCGGTCAGGCGATGCCGGGCTCGTTTGGGAATCTCGAGCCCGGCACCGATCTGGCGGTGGATGCTGTCGTGGCTGTCATTGACCTCGATCACCTGATAGCGGGTCGGGGTTTCTTTTACCACTTGCACGCCGGTGCCTTCAAACTCCTGCGCGAAGCGGAGGTACAGCCGGCTGTCACCTTCCTCGATCAGCAACTGGGGGTTGCGGCGAACGAGATCTACCCCTACGGCCGGGTTCTTGAGCAAGAAGAGATTGGGGTGCCCCACCATGGCCAGCAAAGCATCTTCGTAGCGGATGCGGTAATGACCGTTGGGGTGGTACTTGCTGTAATCTTCCTCGATGGTCTGAGCGACGGAGACATCCTGCGGGGTCATGCCGTTAACTTCCCCCTGCTTTACGCGCTTCAAAGCGACTTTCCGGCCTTTGGACCAGGTCCCGTTTTTGGCAAGCGTCTGTTCGCGGGGTTCGAGTTCCTTGTTTTCAAAATCGACGAACCAGACGAAGCGGGCGGTTTTTTTGGCCCGCTTTTCAGCGCGTTGTTCCAGGTTGCCCATACTGGCGAGTACCTCCAAGGCGCGTTCCCAGGGCTCGATGCGGGGCATGGCGTCGGCCAGGGAAAATATATGCAGTTCCTTACTGAGGACTTCGGCGCGGGTGGCGAAGGCCTGGCGGGCGGCTTCTTCGGGATGTCGGGTGGCCAGCACGCGGGTAAGTTCCATTTCCACCCAGCGGTAGCCGTTGGTCTGGGCCTTATCACGCAGGGCGTCGATCTCGGCAATGTAGTCTTCCGTAACGGGCTTGGTGGAGCTGTCGGTCCACATCCGGTACAAAGCCTGAAAAGTAAGGGTAAAAGCGTTGGCCTCCATGCGCAGCAACCCGTCGTCAGCCACCAGTTGGCCGTGCTCGTCGTTGCGCAGGTACGCAAAGAGGGAGCGGAGCACCAGGTAGGTACCGCCCAGACGCAGATTGTGCGTGGGGTCGATTTCCTCAAGGTGCTTACCGATGGCTTCGGCACTTTTCACGCCGCCGTGGCGCAGCAGGGAGAGCAGGTACAAATAGCCGGCCAGGTGAGCGGGGAATTTGTCTTCAAAATCGCGGCGGTAACCTCTGCGCACGTCTTCAATGAAGGAAGCAGCCCCCTCGTCGTCGTCGCGCAGTACGTGATAGATCAGGCTGATGGCGGCTTTGCGCCATTCGTCCGTTTCCAGGTCGCCCCACAGTCGGAGGCGGCTCCAGGCTCCCTGAAGTACGAAGGCCTCGGTGAGCAGCTCACGCAGCGGGCCGGATTCTTCGTCGCGAATATTTTCGTGCTGCTCCAGGAATTCCACCAGCGAGTCGAGCGGTTCCATGGCGGCAATCGCTTTGCGGAAAGCGTTGCGGACACTGATCTCCTGCCAGGCGGGCAGCAACTGCTCGACCCAGCGGGGATCGAAATCGGCAAATAAAGGATCGAGGAAGATACCGGTCCGAGCCTGATCGGGATAAAAGGTTTCCGTTTCTCCCTGCAGGCGGTCGAAGCTCGATTGGTTCTGAAGGTAAAAGGCAATCCGGATCTCCCGCATCAAAGCGAAGGGGCCGGAGGGTTGCCAGTAGGTTTTGTAGGGGAGTTCGCGCCGTACTTCGTTCAGCATGTGCTCGAAGTCCGGCCGGCGGTGGGCTTTGCGCATGATCGCTTCGCTGATGTCGCCGTTGATGCGCCAGGTACGATCGTCGTGTTTGTCTAATACCTTAAACTCATGCAGTTTGTGCACGATCTGCTCGGTAACCGAATGAGTAAAGCGGGATTCCCCCACGGGTGGGCGAAGGCCGATCTTGTTCAGAAGTCGGGATAGATCGAGTACCGAGCGCTCTTCATAGACAATGCTCAGGGCCGTCGCTACGTCGTGCTCGGTAGGGGATAGGCTGTTCCAGGTGTCGCGGAAAACTCCGTTCATTCGGTGGGGGGTGTTAAAATACTTCTCTCAATCACGAGAGGTAAAATTCTTTCTGAGGGGTCGTCGAAGCTAATAGCAAAGGGTGCGAAAAATAGTGTCACTTCCGGGGTCGGTAACCCTTTTTAAAGGCTTGGGAAGTCAGGTTAGTTGTACAAGGGTTCAATTTTTTTCAGGAAGGTTTGGTTTGTCTTTCCCCGAGGATGGTTGGCCTTACCGAGGAACGGGAATATTGACGGGAGAAAACCTTACGGACAAACCGCTGAATTTTATCCCGCAAATAATTATTAGCTTACCGTCTCCCCCGGTGGGGAACCATACCTAAATTCAGAGAACGAGATCAAAAACATGAAAAATTTAAAGCAATGGTCGTTACTGGCCCTGCTGCTCGCAGTAATCGTCGCAGCTCCAACGCTGCTGAGCAGCCAGCAGACGTACCCGTATAATGGTGTTTTTGATCAGCGGGAAGGGCATTATGCCTTCACCGGTGCCACCGTTCACGTAAGCCCGGAAAACACCGTGAAAAATGCGACGCTGATCATTCGCAAGGGAAAGGTCGTCAGTGTCGGTCCGGGCGGCCGCATCGCCGCCGGTGCCGTAGAAGTAAAGCTTGACGGTAAGCACGTCTACCCCAGCTTCATCGAGCCCTACGGGAAATACGGGATGCCGGAGGTGAAAAAGGGTGGCGGCGGCTGGGGAGACCCGCCCCAGACAGACTCGAAAACACCGGGTGCGTTCAGCTGGAATCAGGCCCTGCGCTCCGAGACCGACGCCGCGGCCATCTTCAAGATCAACGCCAAAGACGCCAAAGCACTGCGCGCCGCCGGATTCGGATTGGTCTCTACTCACCACCACGACGGTATCAGCCGTGGTTCCGCAAGCATCGTCAGCCTCGGTGAAGGCAAGGAGAACGACGTGATCGTGAAGCGCCGCGCCGCTCACCACCTCAGTTTCAGTAAAGGCTCTTCGCGACAGAACTATCCGAGTTCACGGATGGGATCTATGGCCCTGCTGCGCCAGTCTTACCACGACGGCAACTGGTACGCCGGGCAAAAAGGCGAAGAGACCAACCTCAGCATCGAGGCATGGAACGCCCTGCAGGATCTGCCCCAGATCTTCGACCCCGGCGGCAACTGGCAGGATGCCCTGCGTGCCGATATGGTCGGTGATGAATATGGCAAACAATACGTCCTCGTTGGTGGCGGTGATGAATATCAGCGCCTGGAAGCGATCAAGGCCACCGGTGCCACCTTTATCCTGCCCCTCAAATTCCCGAAGGCTTACGATGTTTCCGACCCTTACGCCGCCGACCTGGTCAACCTCGGACAGCTCCGGCACTGGGAACGCGCGCCGGGCAACATGGCCGCAATGACAAAGGCGGGAGTGCCTTTTGTGCTGACTTCCAACGGGCACAAAAAAATGGTGGACTTTACGGATGCGCTGCGTAAGGCCGTCAAGGAGGGTGCCGCCCCCGAAGCCGCCTTCGCCGCCCTCACGACCGGCCCCGCGGAGCTGCTTGGCATCAGTGACATGGCGGGTACGCTCACCGCCGGTAAGCTGGCCAATTTTATCGTTACCGATAAGGAATATTTTACTGAGAAGGCCACCGTGTACCAAAACTGGGTGCAGGGCAAACCCTTCGCACTCAAAGACCTGGAAACAGTCGTAATGGCCGCAGGCTACGATCTGATGATCGACGGTAAAAAATTCAACGCAAAGGTTTCCGGCGAGGCCGGCAGCCAGAAGATGAAGGTTATGCCCGGAACCGACACCACCGGCGTGGAGGCCACGGTGTCTACCACCAACGGGCTGCTGACCCTGCGGTTTCTCGATAGGGAGGCGGAGGGCTTTTACCGCCTCGTGGGCGCACCGACCGGGCGGGGCAACTACGCCGGCAGCGGTAACGACCCCGACGGTAAGGTCGTCAGCTTTACCGCCAACGCACGCAAAGCCACCGACGCGGAAAAGGACAAAAAGAAAACGGACAAGAAGAAAGACGATGACGGCGGGGACTACGTCAGTCGGCTGACTTACCCCAACATTTCTTTTGGCGCGGACGCGGGTGCAATGACCGCCGGAACGTACCTGATCCGTAACGCCACGGTCTGGACCAACGAGGCTGCCGGCATCCTTGAAAACACCGACGTACTGATCAGCAACGGTAAGATATCCGGCGTGGGCAAAAGCCTCTCCCCCGGCGGCGCTACCGTCATCGACGGGGAAGGCATGCACGTCACCTGCGGCATCATCGACGAGCACAGCCACATTGCCCTGAGCAGCGTCAACGAAGGCAGCCAGGTATCGAGCGCCGAAGTACGGATGCTCGACGTGATCGACGCCAACGACGAGAACATCTACCGCCAACTCGCCGGAGGGGTGACTACCAGCCAGCTCCTGCACGGCTCGGCCAACCCGATCGGTGGTCAGTCGGCCCTCATCAAACTCCGCTGGGGTAAGACGGCCGAGGAGATGAAATTCGAAGGGGCCGACGGCTTCATCAAATTTGCTCTCGGCGAGAACGTGAAACAATCCAACTGGGGCGATCTGTACCGCAACCGCTATCCACAGACCCGCATGGGCGTGGAGCAGGTCTTCGAGAGTTACTTCAGCCGGGCCAGGGAGTACGGTGCGGCTATGAAGGCGGGCAACAATGTTCGCCGCGATCTCGATCTCGACGCCGTGCTGGAGGTCGTTAACGGCGAGCGTTTCATCACCTGCCACAGCTACCAGCAGGGGGAGATCAATATGCTCATGCAGGTGGCCGAGCGGCACGGTTTCCGGGTCAACACCTTTACCCACATCCTGGAGGGCTACAAGGTAGCCGATCAGATGCGGGAGCACGGGGTGGCCGCCTCTACCTTCTCCGACTGGTGGGCTTACAAATACGAAGTTAACGAAGCCATTCCCTACAACGGGGCCATCATGCACGAGAACGGCGTACTGACCGCTTTTAATTCCGACGACGCCGAGATGGCCCGCCGCCTCAACCAGGAAGCCGGCAAGGCCGTCCTCTTTGGCGGCGTCAGCGAAGAGGAAGCCCTGAAGTTCGTCACCCTGAATCCCGCTAAGATGCTCCACATCGACGATAAAGTCGGCAGTATCAAGGTCGGAAAAGACGGCGACGTAGTGGTCTGGAATGACCACCCACTAAGCATCTACGCACGCGCCGAGCACACCTTCGTGGACGGCATCGAGTACTTTAACCGGGAAAAGGACGCCAGGATGCGCGAAGCCGTACGGGAAGAGCGCAACGCCCTCATCCAGAGAAGTCTTGAGGCAAAAAAAGCCGGCGCCAAGACGCAGAAGCCGAAGGGCAAGAAACGCCGGATGCTGCACTGCAACTCCCTCGATCACCGCTTGGAAAACCACGAACACTAGATTCCGAAGGAGTCCTGCCTCCCATAATCCCGGATGAAGTGGGTGGCGAAGCCATTAGCGAAATCCGGGTGCCTCCCCCGAAAGAAGATAGATACGAGACGACTCTTCCGTACGGGTACCCACTCATCACTAACTCAACCTCCCCGCAAATGACCTGCGAAAAATATAAAACCAGGAGTCTGTTCACCCTGCTCTTCCTCACCTTCCTCTGCACCTGCATCCGTGCCCAAAATCCAACGCCCGCACCCGACCAGGAAAAACCGGTCATGCTGCGCTACGCCACCATCCACGTCGGTAACGGTACGGTGCTGGAGAACGCCGATATTTTGCTCGACGAGGGTAAGATCGTCTCCGTGGGTAAAGACCTGCCCGCGCCCGCCAACGCCACCGTCACCGAGGTGCGCGGTAAGCACATTTACCCCGGTCTGATCTCCCTGAACAGCCAGCTCGGCCTCACCGAGATCGGAGCCGTGCGCTCCACCAACGATCAGCGCGAGACCGGACGGCTGAACCCCAATGCCCGCGCTCTGATCGCCTTCAATACCGACAGCCAGGTCATCCCGACCGTCCGTAGCCGGGGCGTATTACTGGCCCAGATCACCCCCGTCGGCGGCGCCGTCAGTGGCAGTAGTAGCATGGTTCAGCTCGACGGCTGGAATTTTGAAGATGCCGTGGTGGGCGAAGACGACGGTGTCCACATCAACTGGCCCAACCGCAGCAGCTGGAGCTGGGAAACGCGGATGGTCAGCGAAAACAAAAAGTACGCCGAGCAGGTAGACGACCTGATGAACTTTATGAAGGAGGCCGCCGCTTACTGTGGCACCGCGCGTAAGGGAGACCGGTTATTAAAACTGGAATCGATGTGCAAAGCCATTGCCGGAACCCAGAAGGTTTACCTGCATATGGACGGCCCGCGCGAGATCATGCAAAGCGTTCAACTGGTGAAAGAGATGGGCGGCAAACCCGTCATCGTCGGCGGGCAGGATGCGCACCTGGTGGCGGCGTTTCTGAAGCGCGAAAACGTGCCCGTCATCCTTTCCAGCACGCAGGACCTGCCCAACTCACAGGACGACGACATCGACGGCCCCTACGCAAAACCGAGTCTTCTGGCCGCCGCGGGCGTGGAATTTGCCATCAGCCATGGTGGCTACTGGCAGCAGCGTAATCTGCCGTTTGTAGCCGGTCAGGCCGTGGGTTTCGGCCTCGATTACGAACAGGCGATAACGGCCATTACGCTGACGCCGGCCAGAATTTCCGGTATCGACAATATGTACGGCACCCTGGAGGAAGGTAAATCCGCCACCCTGATCGTTGTCGCCGGCGACCTGCTGGACATGCGTACCAGCGACGTGGAGCACGCTTTCATCGATGGCCGCAAGATCGACCTGGACAATAAGCAAGCCGAACTGGCGCGGAAATTCAGGGAGAAGTACCGGCGGGGCAAGTAGCCGGACGGCCCGGGTGTTCCGGTAGCCTGCCATGTTGTTTGACCATTCACGGGGCGATGACCCGGGAGGTAAGGCAAGCGTTTTAGACGGGTACGGGACGAGCGTCATCCGTCGGTGCCGAACGTTGGTCTAAACCCCGGCAAGGTCAGCGGTAAGTAAATGGGAGATGCTTTATTTTGCGTCCGTTATATTCGAAACCCATAATTACAGCTATGCGTTACCTCACCCTTGTCTTCGTGGTTTTTGCCTGCACCAGCGTCCGCGCCCAAACCCTGACCGGACGCATCACCGATGAGGCGACCGGAGAGCCCCTTCCCTTCGCCTCCATTTACGTACCCGCGAGTAAAAGCGGTGCGGCGAGCAATGCCGACGGTTACTTTCAGATTGATTTGAAGGGGGGGCGGAAGGTTGCGTTTTCTTACCTCGGCTATCAGAGCCTGGTGAAGAACGTTGCGGGTGGCAACGTCGACGTTCAGTTGATCGGTGAAGCGCTCGACCTCGATCAGGTCGAGATCATCAGCGGGGGCGAGGATAAGAGCTACGCCGTCATCCGCCGGGCCATCGCCAAGGCCGATTACCACCGCAATCAGCTGGATGCCTACTCAGCAAACGTGTACATCAAGGGTACGGGGAAGGTAAAGAAGATTCCTGGCCTGATCAAGATGTTCGCCTCGAAGGAAGACCGTAAGGAGATCAACGAAACCATCGACCGCCCGTTTACATCCGAATCCACCAGCAGGGTGGAATACACCCGTCCCAACACCTACACAGAGCAGGTTTTGTCCAAACTGGAGGTCGGGGAAGCCGATTTTGACGCCAATCAGTATTTCTTTACGTCATTCTACGATCCGCTGGTTGCCGGAGAGATCATCAGCCCCTTGAATCCGAAATCTTTCGGCTACTATAAGTTCGAGCACGAGGGGATCTTCGTCGACCAGGATGAATTAATCAACAAGATCAAGGTGATTCCCCGCAGCCGGGGCGAAGACGTTTTCGAGGGCTACATATATATCGTGCAGGGCGATTGGTCGTTGCACAGCCTGGAGCTGACGACTTTCAAACTCGGATTTCAGATCGACATCACGCGCAAACTCGCCGAGGTGGAAGAACACGTCTGGATGCCGGTCACCACCACCCTCAATGCCGAAGGTCAGATCTTTGGTGTCGGTTTTGAATACCGCTACCTCAGTACCGTCAGCAACTACGAGCTGACCCTCAACCCCGACTTGGGGGGGTACGTCGAGGTGATCGACGAGAAAAGCCAGCCGGAGATCGCCCGCAGGACCAAGAAGGCCACCGAGCTGTCTGAATTGGAAAACCGCCTGGCTGAAGGAGGAGAAATAAAGCGGAAAGACCTGCGCAAACTGATGCGATCGTACGAAAAAGAAGAGCGGGCCGGATCGGAGGAGCCGGACGTGGTCAGTAACTACAGTTTCGTTCAGGATAGTACGGTAGCCATCATCACCGATACGGCTTCCTGGGCGGCGATTCGCCCCGTACCGCTCACCATCGACGAGGTGAAGGCTTACGCCATCGCCGACAGCCTGAAACAACAGGCAAGAAAAGAAGAAGACGGAAAATCAACGGTTGAAACCGACTCCGATGGTGTCACGATCAGCGTTGAAAAAAAGGATGGTAAAAAGCGTAATCCTGACGGCTTACGCACCAGTATCTTTCCCGAGCCGATTTTCAATCCCGTTGAGGGATACGCTTTGGGCGGCCGTATCGGTTTCCGTAAGGGCAAGCAGAAATGGCGCTTCGGCGTCACCCCCCGTTACGGGTTCGGCTGGAAGCGAATGAGCCTGCAGGCAGATTTGCGTTTCGGCAGCAGTGGCAAAATCAACGAACCACGGTTTAAACTCACCGGCGGTCGCTTTTTGCGGCAGTTCGACGATCGCCCGGCCATCGAGCCCTGGATCAGTACTTACGCCAACCTGGTGACCGGCCGCAATTTTATCCGCCTGTACGAGCGGGCCTACGGGCAATTGGATTACCGTAAAAACTACGGTGACACCTGGCGCGCCGAGGCAACCCTGGCCTACGAGGATCGCCGCGCCGTGCTCAACACGTCGCAAAACAACTGGTTTGGTCTTGCGGAGGAAACTTATGCCTCCAACATTCCCTTTAATCGGGAAAGAGGAGAGATCACGGAGGTCAGCCCCGCGGCAACCGCCCGGCTCGCCCTGCGCTGGCGACCGGGACTCCGGTACCGCGTCAGGAACAATACCAGGCAACTCATAGAAAGCTCCGCCCCCACCATCACGGCCGAACTGCGCGGCGGTTTTCCCGGAATCGGTAACAGTGAATCAGAGTTTCTCGCCCTGGAACTCGCCTACCAGCGTCGGTTCGATATCGGCCGTAAGGGCAAGGTGGATTTCCTCGTACGGTCCGGCGGATTTTTGGCCAGTAATTTTGTCGACTTTCCCGACTTCAGGCACTTTTCCACTTCCGAGCTGATCATCACCTCCCTCGATCCCATCGGTAGTTTCCGCCTTTTGCCCTATTACGAAGAAAGTACCAGCCAGCAGTACGCTGAGGTGTACGCACATTACCAGTTCCGCAAATTCCTCCTGACCCAGATCTGGAAACTGCACCTGTTGGGCCTTAAGGAAGACCTGTTCGTAAATTACCTCTACACCCCCACGTCGGACAACTTCACGGAGCTGGGTTACTCCATCGACAACATCTTTCGTTTTCTGCGGGTGGAATTCGTGACCGGCTGGCGAGGATTCAAGTACGATGATTTCGGGATACGGGTTTCGGTAGCCAGCTCGTTCGGCAGGTTGTAGGAATGGAATTTTGCGGAGCTCACCTTCAGGATATTCCGGCCGCGGCCGCGGGATGCAATATTTAATTTTTAAAAGCAATGGCTACTCCCCCCCGGGTCGGAGATCAAGGGACGATCATCCGGGGTTCAACCCCCAAGCCCCGTAGCTAAGCGGGCCCATTCCGTTTACGTCTGAACCCGCCACCATAGCGCCCGGGCACGGCAAATTGCCAGAACCGGGGACCGCCCGTGCCGAAGCACAAAAAGACCGCTCCCTGATTCCCTCGATCAGCGACATGCCAACGGTTTAACGCAGGGCTGCTGATCGATAAACAATGGTGGGTTAGGCGGAGACGTCGTTTGCTGCCGTTCAACTAGCCCGACGGGAACTCCGCAACCACTTCTTATGCGGTAATGACGGGACTCGAACCCGCAACCTTCGGATAGACAATCCGCTACGCTACCATTGCGCCACATCACCTCTCAGTTCCGGTTTTATCTTCGAAAGATAAAACCGGAACTGCCGTCGTTGGTGCGGTGGGGCTCGAACCCACGACCCACGGTTTAAGAGACCGCTACTCTGCCAACTGAGCTACACACCAAATTTACCCACAAGCATTCTCGGGGGAGGGGTTTCGTTCTGCCGGGTGGACTCGAACCACCAACCTCCCGCGTATCAGGCGGGTGCGCTAACCAGTTGCGCCACGTCAGAATATGTATCGGGGTATCGACAAACGGACTCGAACCGCTACCGAAGGCATATGATACCACCGTGCTGACCATTACACTATGTCGATGTAGAGCTGCCGATCGGCCGGGGTAACCGTTGACATGAGCGGTTTACTACCGCCGGAAGTGAATCAGGAGGATGGAAGCCGGACCTAATTATAAGCCCACGGATTCGCGGGGCTTAGCAATCACCGGCCCGGCGAATATCTCGCCGGCCGAAACGTTTATTTTGCATCATTAAGATCATGTTTCACTTGCATTGCTGGGGGTACAATGGCATGGCCCCAACGATAAGTTGCGGACCTGAACAAGTAAACCAGAAAGAATGGAAGAGACACCCGGGGGAGGTAAAAGATTCATTACGACCTTAATGCTGCTGGCTGGGCAAAAAATCGCCAACGGCCTGCTCGCTGAACTCCCACAGCCGACGGGCCAGCTGTTCGTTGCGGGCGATGCTGGATGGTTTTTGCAAGCACTGCTTCTCGTCGAAGTAGCGGCCGGAAACGTCCTGTACTTCCGGGCTGGTCGCCAGGTAGACGGAAGTATCCGCCCCCTTCTGCGGTGGAATGGCAAAAGGTTTGTACAACGACCAGACGGTTCTGGTAAGGGCTCCGGCTTTCTTATTCGCCAGGCGGGTACCCACTACGCCGGGATGCAGGCAGTTGGTGGTAAGTTCTTCGCCAAACCGACGGTCGAGTTCCATGGTGAAGAGAACGTTGGCCAGTTTGCTCTGGGCGTAGTACTTCGAGCCGTTGTATGCCCGTTCGTCGTGTTCTCCCCGGAAGCTGCCAAAATCAAGCCCCCCTTTTTTATGCAGTGCACTACTGACGTTGATGACGCGGCTACAGTGGCGGCAACAGCGAATAGCCGGCATCAGGGCCATGGTGAACAGGAAGTGACCGAGGTGATTAACGCCGAATTGTAGTTCATAACCATCATGGGTGAGCTCCAGGCTGTCGGTGTAGCAGCCGGCATTGTTGATAAGTACGTCGAGCTTGGGGTGCTCGGCCAGAAATTCATCCGCGGCGGCGCGGATGGAGGAAAAACTGGCCAGGTCGAGCGGCAGGGTGTCGATGCGATGGTTACCGGTTTTTTCAGTGATTGACTGAGCGGTACGCTGCGCCTTTACCTCGTCACGACAGGCAAGCACCAGGTGAGCACCACGTCTCGCCAGCCGTTCCGCCGTAGCACGGCCGATGCCGTCGTTGGCTCCAGTGATGAGAATGGTCTTGTCTTTCATAGCAACGGCAGACATAACACCGGAGGGGGGGGCTAGGGTTTAAATAACTCCCTCCCGCTTAACCACATCCGCCAGGTAATCAACCGCACGAGCGGTAAAAGCCATATAAGTGATGGACGGGTTCTGCGTACCGGCACTGGTCATAAACGAACCATCGGTGACGAAGACATTTGGAACTGCATGCACCTGGTTCCATTTATTGAGTACGCTGGATTTTGGGTCGCGCCCCATTCTGGCCGTGCCCATTTCGTGGATGGCGGCACCCGGAGCGGTAGGTTCGTTGTGCACCTGCACGTTTTCGCAGCCGGCGGCGAGCAACATCTCTTCGAGGCAATCCACCCCGTCGAGGCGAAGTTTGCGTTCGTTTTCCTTCAGACCGGCATCGAACACCAACTTCGGGATACCGTACTGATCGGTATCCGTAGCGTGGAAGTAAAACTTGTTCTCGTGGTACGGGAGCAGTTCTCCGAAACAGGTAGCGCCCACCCACCAGTCGTCGCCCGGCGTAGTAATGGCCTGCTTGAAACCAGGACCGAGTGAGGCGTTTAAGTTCCTATTGCGTTTTGCGCCACCCTGATAACCGAAGCCGCGGACGTAATCTTTGCGCTGCGTTGCCTTGTCGATGTTGCGGAAGCGGGGTATATAAAAGCCGCCATTAGGTTTGCGCCCCTTATGGTACTTGTCTTTGTGGCCGGTGTATACGCCCGAGCCCCCCATGCCGTAGTGGTGATCCATGATGTTATGGCCGAGTTCGCCGCTGTCGTTGCCCAGCCCGTCGGGGAAGCGCTCCGACTTGGAGTTCATCAGAATGGCGGTAGAGCCGACGGTACTGGCGTTGAGGAAGACGATCTTCGCGAAGTACGCCCGTGTCTCCTTTGTTTCAGCATCAATGACCCGGACCCCGGTTGCCCGTTGGGTCTTATCGTCGTAGATGACGGAGTGGACAATGCTGTTGGCCATCAGCGTCATGTTGCCGGTATCGTTGGCCACCGGGATCGTGGACGATAGCGAACTGAAATAGCCGCCGTAGGGACAGCCCCGCCAGCAACGGTTTCGCGCCTGGCACTGGCCACGCGTGCCGTGATGTAGTTCCGGGATGTACTGCGTCAGGTTGGCCGTCCGGCCGGGCGTAATGCGGCGAACGGGCCACTTGGCCTCTACGGATTGCTTAAAGTGGTCTTCCACGCAGTTAAGATCGAAAGGGGGCAGAAATTCACCGTCGGGCAAATGCGCCAGGCCTTCTTTTTTTCCCTGTACCCCGACGAACTTCTCCGCGTAAGTGTACCAGGGGGCTATGTCTTTGTAACGAACGGGCCAGTCTACGCCGTGGCCATCTTTCATATTTGCTTCAAAGTCGAGGTCACTCCAGCGGTAACAATGCCGTCCCCACATGATGGAGCGGCCGCCGACGTGCTCGCCGCGGATCCAGTCGAAGCGCTGGTCTTCGTCGTAATCGCGCTCGTCGTCCTTGACGATCCAGTGCTTATTATCTTGATTGACCCACCAGTGCAGACGATTCTGTTTATAGTAGTGCGCGGCGATCTCCTCACGCGGTACTTTCCCCTGGAACTCGAGGTCCCAGGTATCCAGGTTAGCCGTGGGGTATTCGCCGTGTTTTACCATACGACCGCGTTCAAGCATGAGGGTTTTATAGCCCTTTTTGCAAAGCTCCATGGCGGCATAACCACCGCTGATGCCCGAGCCGACAACGATGGCATCGTAAGTGACTTCATCTTTTCCCTGGGAGTTGAATTTCATATGATCGTACTTTGGAGTTGGATGCGTAAAGTACGAACTTGGACGCAGACGCGAAGACAAAGGACAATCACTAGGGCGTGGAAAACTATATATTTAGTTGGTTCTGCCCCATTCTTCCGCCGCACTCTCCCGGTTCAACTGCTTATCGAGACCGTTGACAAAACTGGCGGAGTAGCTGACCTTGAAAGTCGGCCTGCTCGGATCGAAACCTTGCTCCGCAAAGAAGTTCTGCGTCGGGATACTCGTTTCGTTTCGAAACTCAAAGGTGTTGAGCGCGTCATCGACACTCAGCGTCAGGTTAGCGCCGTTGCCAAGCTTATTTTGAAGCGCCACATTGAGGGTAGCAAAAGACAACGCTTCGACGTAAACCCCGTAGGTTCCATCCGGAATAAAACCGGATAACCCAAGCGTCCATCCCTTTGGCAAAGTGAAGTTTTGCCCACCGGCCAAACGGAAATTTCCACGCTGACTATTCAAAAGTGCGCCATCCACAAAAGCATCGTTCTCCGTATAAGATCTAGTTCAGATTTAACCGCCCCTTCCACCACGGAGCGATATTCGTCGGGAACCCGAGCGGCGCTGAATAAACTTGTTGTTTCGACAGGTTTACCGGCTGAAACACCTGCGCCCGCAAAGTCTCGTCGTAGATCGGCTGAAAGGCAGCAATTGCCGAATCGATCGTTGTGTACCCAGCGTTCATGCTGATACCACCCCGCGTAGCACTGACTTCCAGCGCATTCGCCACTCCCGGTTGTAAAGCAGGATTACCTCCGTAATTCGTCCGCGGATCAAGAAGCACTACAAAGGGAGCCAACTGCGTAAACGCCGGCCGGTTGATGCGCCGGGATTACCCGGCGGTCAGCTTCGTCCGTTCCCCCATCCGTAAACCGATACTTGCGTTGGGGGAAAGCTGCCCGTAGTTGCGATCAACGAGGTTGCCGACCACCGATTCCTCCAACTCCGTAGCGGTCAGCTCGTAGCGCCACCGACCTCTCCGCTTTCGGCGCCATTGGCAACACATGGCTGAACCTCTCCTTCACCGGGGAAGCCGGATTACCAACTTTCAGCATTAACGGACGGCAGGTGCTACAACTCGAAAGCCAGGAAACGCCCCGAGAATTAATCGAGGTTAGATACAAGTTTTCGGGTACGGGTTCCGTCGATGAACTTCGCTTCTCTAACGGTGGTGGAGATGTTTGGGCGGAGGATTTTGAATAAACTAAAATAGCCGGACGATATCAATCATCCGGCTATTCTTGGGTTCAATATTTTTTCTGTTGGGCACTTAAATCGCCCAGGCTTTCCCCCCCGTAAGCTCCTGCAAATCTCCACAAGGGATGTACTCGCCGGGTACGGGGTCATAAGCCAGCATCGTCGTCGCTACCTCTTCGGTCTGGAAGTACATCCCGATGATCATGCCTTTGAGGCTGAAGTAGGCATTTTTGGCGGAAGGCCCCTCACCTTCTACCATCTCTTCTTGGGGCACGTCTTCGCCGGACATGGTCGTTTCAATCTTTCCCGTCTTGTAGTGCAGATCCTGATCCTGCAAATAGATCAGCGCTTTGTCGGTTTCCATTTTTCCAAATCCGCCGGGGTTGTCGGCGTCCATCTTTGCCATCAGTGCCTTCAGGCCGTCACGGGTTTTTTCCTGGTCTTCCTTGCCGTAGACTTCCCCGACCACTTTGTCGATCATCTGGGGAACGCCGACCTCAACCGCGCCCGGGGTATCGGTTTTAGGTAGCATTGTATCGGCAAATTTACTGATGTATTCGTACTCCGCCTCGCTGAAGAAGCCGGGCTTAAATTCGGGGGTAAGCATTGCTGGTTCCGCCTTGCAACCGGTCAGGAGGACGGAAGCCAGGGGAGCGCTGAGGGCGGCGCCGGTGGCGTAGGCCGTGTAGCGGAGAATTTCTCTTCTGTTCATAATAATGTGGGTTGTCGGTTGTCGGTTGTCGGCCAAGTTACTGTGTGGCAACCGACAACCGACAACCGACGACTGATTACAAATTCATTTTTTTAAGCTCCTTCACGGCGTGATCGGCCGCGCGGGCGGTGAAGGCCATGTAGGTAAGGGAGGGGTTCACGCAGGCGGCGGAGGCCATGAAGGCTCCGTCGGTCATGTACACATTCGGCGCGGCCCAGAGGCGGTTATGCCGGTCCACTACGGAGTTGCGCTTGCCGGAACCCATACGGGCCATGCCCATCTCGTGAATGCCGAGGCCGGGGAAGCTGTGGCGGTCGTAGGTGCTCACGTCTTTGAAGCCGGCAGCTTCAAGCATTTCGGCGGCGTCGTTCATCATGCGGTCCTTCATGGCGTAGGCGTTGGAGGTCCACTTGGCGTTGAAGCTCATGGTGGGCAGACCGTCCTTGTCCAGTACGTCGCGGTTGATGGTCATGCGGTTGTTGGTGTCGGGCAGGGCTTCGGCGAAGGCCGTCATGCCCATCTGCCAGGGGCCGGGGGCAACGAGCGCATCCTTCATTCCGGGGCCGACCTTTACGTTCATTTCCCGGACGGATCGCATCCAGTTGGTGCGGCTGCCGCCACCCTGGTAACCCCAGCCGCGGACGAAGTCCTTACTGGCGCTTTTCTTGTCGCCCAGGTTCTGGTACCGGGGGATGTAAACACCGTTGGGCTTGCGGCCCTTATAGTACTTGTCTCCGTACTCATCGAGTTTTCCGGAGGCACCGACGCGGAAGTGATGGTCCATGATGTTACCACCGAGTTCGCCGCTGACGTCCATGGTCATTTCTTCCTCGTGCTCCGTATTCATAACGATGGAACTCGACGGGATGGCCGACGCGCAGAGGAATATCACCTTGGCGTAAAACTCGTGGTCCTCTCCGGTTTCGGTGTCGCGTACGCGGACACCCTTAGCCTTACCAGCCTCCTTGTCCATCACTAGGCTGTATACGGAACTGTGGGGGCGGATGGTAACGTTGCCGGTCGCCTGCGCAACGGGGATGGTGGAACTCACACTGCTGAAGTAACCGCCGAAAGGACAGCCCCGGATGCAGCGGTTGCGGTACTGGCAGGCACCCCGGGTACCCTTATGTACGGCGGGGTCGTAAGCCGTGAGGTGGGCTACGCGGCCGGCGGTAATGGTGCGGCCCATCTTGTCCATCACGCCCTTACGGAGGTGGTCCTCGGCGCAGTTGAGGGGCATCATAGGCAGGAACTTGCCGTCGGGGAGCTGGGGCAGGCCCAGCAGCTCACCGCTGATGCCGGCAAAGGTTTCCACGTAGTCGTACCAGGGCGCGATCTCGTCGTAATTTACGGGCCAGGGGGTGCCGTGGCCGTCGCGGGCGTTGGCTTCGAAGTCCATCTGGCTCCAGCGGTAGCTGTGGCGACCCCACATGATGGAGCGGCCGCCGAGGTGGTAGCCGCGCATCCAGTCAAAGCGGGCTTTTTCGTCGTCGTAGGGGTGCTCGCTGTCCTTCACGAACCAGTGCTTCTGGCCTTCGCGGATGGTGTAGCCCGTACGATTTTGCTTGGGATAGTGCTTTTCAATTTCTTCCTTGGGCACCTGTCCGTTAGGATATTCAAAATCCCAGTCGTCGAGGTTGGCGGTGGGGTAGTCCCCGTGTTTTACCATCCGTCCTTTTTCGAGGACGAGGGTTTTTAAGCCCTTGGTGGCCAACTCCATGGTGGCCCAGCCGCCACTGATGCCGGTGCCGACCACGATGGCGTCGTAGGTGACTTCTTCGTCACCCTGAGAGTTAAACTTCATACTTTATTGCTTGATCGTTAAAGATAATAACTATCTACTTTGGCTCCCAATTTACAAAT
>ENA-ORXT01002852-ORXT01002852.1-marine-metagenome-genome-assembly--contig:-NODE-2852-length-19952-cov-7.176503_pt1 | contig 19952 bp, 9 predicted proteins | sample MGYA00237868_ERZ511482 | MGnify/ENA metagenome assembly ERZ511482
CCGATGGCCTGCCAACGCAGCGGCGGCGGCGGGGGCCCCCGGGGCCTCCGCGCCGCCTCCAACGCCGCCACCACGTATGGGGCCACGTCCACGACCGGCGGCGCGGGCGACGATGTGGAGGCGGCGGCGGCGGCGGCGGCCGCCGCTGCTGCCGCCGCCGCCACCGCCGCCCGCGCGTCGGTGCCGACCGTGTCGGCGGGGGAGACGCTGCGCTTTGTGGCCCCGTGGCTCGTGCCCCGCACCGCCCGCCTCCGCGCCTTTGCGGCGGGCGCGCTCGCGCTGACGCTGTGTGGCAAGGCGTGCAACTTTGTCGGGCCCCTCTTCCTCCGCGCCGCCGTCGACGGGCTGGCGGGGGCGGTGGCGGCGGGGGGGGCGGGGGGGGCCCACCCCGCCCCCGCCGTCCCAACGGTCGGCGGGTGGGCGGTGCCGCCCGCCGCGGCGGTGCTCGCGTACGTGGCCGCGCGGTTTGGCTCGACGGCCTTTTCGCAAGCGCAATCCCTCACGTGGCAAGTCGTGTCGCTGGCGACGACGCGCCACTTTAGCGTCGTCACCTTTGCGCACCTGCACGCGCTCTCCCTGTCGTGGCACCTCCACCGGCGCACCGGCGAGGTGCTCCGCGTTATGGACCGCGGGGTGTCGAGCCTCTCCACCCTCCTCTCCCTCGTCTCGTTCAACTTGCTGCCGACGGCGTTGGAGCTCGGCCTCGTCGTTGGCGTCTTTTTTCACCTGCGCTCCCCGGCGATTGCGGCCGTGACGGTCGGCACGGTCGTCGCGTATGGGGCCTACTCGGTCGGCATCACCGCGTGGCGCATCCGCTTCCGCCGCGCCGTCAATGACGCGGACAACCGGGTCAGCGACAGCGCCGTCGATTCGCTCCTCAACTTTGAGACGGTCAAGGCGTTTGGGGCGGAGAGTGGGGAGGTGGCCCGCTACGCCTCCCTCCTGCGCCGCTTCCAAGACGTGTCCCTCGCGGCGGGCGGGAGCCTCGTCGCCCTCAATGGCGGCCAAGCGCTCCTCCTCAACACGGGCCTCGCGCTGACGCTCGCGCTCGCCACCGCCCGCGTGGCGGCGGGGGAGCTGTCGATCGGCGACCTTGTTGCCATCAACGCGTACATCCTCCAGCTCTTCCAGCCGCTCAACTGGCTCGGCATGGCGTGGCGGTCGCTCAACCAGGCGTCGACGGACCTCGAGCGCATGGTCGCCCTCCACGCGGTGCGGCCGCGCGTGACCGACGTGCGCGGCGCGCCGCCGCTGCGCGTGGACCGGGGGGAGGTGGTGTTTGACGACGTGTCGTTTACCTACCCGTCGGGCGACGCGGGCGACCAGGGGGGGGGGGCGTCGGCGGCCGCCGCCGCCCTGTCGGCCGCCACCGCCACGGTCGGCGGCGGCAGCGACGGCGGCGGCGGCAACGGCAACGGCGCGGCGGCGGCGACGGCGGTGGCGGCCAATGGGGCGCCGTCAGGCAAGGCGGGGGACCCGCCGCCGGCGGCGTCGCCGCCGTCGGAAGCCGGCATTTACAATGTGAGCTTTCGGGTGCCCGCCGGCGCCACGCTCGGCGTCGTTGGCCCGTCGGGGGCCGGCAAAACCACCCTCCTCCGCCTCCTCATGCGCTTTTACGACGTGGACGGCGGCCGCATCACCGTCGACGGCCAGCGGATTGCGCACGTGACGCAAGCGTCGCTCCGCCGCGCCGTCGGCGTCGTCTCCCAAGACACGGTGCTCCTCAACGATACGCTGCGGTTCAACTTGGCGTACGGGCGGCTCGGGTTGGCTGACGCGCCCGCCGGCGGCGGCGGGTGCGCAGGGGCGTCGGGGACCGCCCCCGCCCCCGCGTCGGCCGGGCTGGATGGGGCGGCGGCGGGGGAGGAGGACCCCCTGGCGGCCCTTGCCGCCGTCCCCGACGCGGACATTGCCGCTGCGGTGCGCGTCGCGCAGCTCGACGCCTTTGTCGCGGCCGCCCCCGCGGGCCTCGACACGCTCGTCGGGGAGCGGGGCCTCCGCCTGTCGGGCGGCGAGCGGCAGCGCGTCGGCATTGCGCGGGTGGTCCTGCGGTCGCCGGCGCTGCTGCTGCTGGACGAGTCGTCCTCGTCGCTCGACTCGGAGACGGAGCTGGCAATGCAGTCGGCGCTGCGGCGCGTCGCGTCGGGGCGCACGACGGTTATGGTCGCGCACCGCCTCTCGACGGTCGCGCACGCGGATGAGATTTTGGTGATGGAGCGGGGGCGCGTCGTCGAGCGCGGCACGCACGCGCAGCTGCTCGCGGTGGAGGGGGGGGTGTACGCGCGCATGTGGGCGCTGCAGAGCACCAACCGGGGGGGGGGGGGGGGGGGGGGGGGGGGGGCGGGGGGGGGGGGCGACCCGGCCAAGGGCAAGCAGCCGTGGCGGTAGCGGCGCGCCGCCCGTCCGAGTACGGACTCGACCCCGCTTTGTCGTTTGGGGCGCGAGCCCGCTGGGCCGGTGCGCCGCGGCGCCACGCGTTTTCGGGGGGGGGGCGACGGGCGCAGCAGGCGCGCCCCGTACGCGGCCGCCCAGCCGCCCCTACTAGGTGCTGCGCTGCGTCGGCCTCTGACGCATTTTTGTTTTTGGTCTTGTTTCCCTGTTTCTCGGCGCACCGCTTCTTTGATGGAGGTGGTGCGGCTTGCTGTCGACTGCTTGCGTGTCCATGGCCAACGTGCGGTTGTGCGGATGTACCGTACGCGCTGCCTTGTTTTGTATGTCGTCTTTATTGTTGCCTGAGCGGCCCGCCGTGGCCGAGGCGACGGGTGGGGTACGGCACCCGCATGGCGCCGCCCCCGCCCCCCGCCCTCGACTGGACGGTGACGGAGCAGCTTCGGGAATGTCGCCGCAGTCGACATGCAGGCCGCCGGCGCAAGCCGCCTTGGCCGCCGCCGTTCCTGCCGCCACCGTTCCTGCCGCCGCCGTTCCTGCCGCCGCCGTTCCTGCCGCCGCCACCGCCGCCGCCGCCTCCGCCGTCGCCATGCGGGCCGACCGGCGCGACCAGAGCGTGCGGGCCGACCGGCGCGACCGGAGCGTGCGAGCCGACCGGCGCACGCCCGACAGGCCCCGCAATACCGTGACACGGCGCGGGCGAGCGTCGGCGCGTTGGCGGATAGATGGCGGCGGCCGGCTCGGAGGCAGGCGGCGCCGGCGCGCCGGCCGACGTGGATGCACCAGCCATCCTGTGGGACGTCGACTTCCTTCCCGCCAGCTACAGCGCCACCGTCGGCCGCCAACCGACGGCGGCGTGTCGACCGCCCGCCGCCTCGCCTCCTCTGCCGCATGGTGCACAGCGCCGCCTGCCCCTATTGTTGGGCGTACTATGACTACAGCTCCCACCCCCCCCCAGCCGTCCCGTTGCGGCGGGATAGCGACAAATAAGGGCGTGTATGGGCCTTTTTCATGGGTAGGAGAGGTCACGGGGTCACGGGTAGGTAGAATGAAAGCAGAACACCAAGCGTTTACTATATGAGATCCATCACAGGGACAGCGACAGGCACAACGATGTACAAGCGCCCTGGGCGCCTCCACTTGTCAGCAACGGACAAGCTCAACTGCAGGGACGAGGAGAATGTCCACGACCACGAGAAGGGCGTCGCGGGCACAGGCGGCGCCCAGGTCATTGTCATCGAAGGGAGCGCATTCAGCGACTCACGCGACGCGCTCTTCGCGTTGTCCAAGCCGCCACCCACAGGCTCGGAGCCCGGCTCGTCCACACCCACGTATTCCCCGCCATCGTCTTTGTCCGTGGCATCCTCGTCGACGAGGTCCCCATGGTCGGCAGCGCCGGGGCTCGAGGCGGCCGGGGCAGCGTTGGCGAGCACCGTGCGCGCACTCTTTCTCCGCATCGGGTCCCGCAACACGGCTGCTGACATCTCATCAACCGCCTTCATGAAGTCGACGTTGCAGGCTCGAGAGGAAATGCCACCGCCAGCCAAAACGCGCGCGGCAACCGGGTCGTCAACGGGGACCTTGCTCACACTTACCTGCATGACCCGCAAGGTATAGCAAAACGGGCCCAGGTCGCCGTCCGTCCTCGCTCGCTCGCGCAACTGGACGTTTAGGTCGACCTTGCCTTCGACCGACGCGTCCAAGAAGGAGGTCAGGGGCAGCATGACCCCCCAGCCGCCTAGCGGCCACGCCGCCGACACATGCACGTCGGACACAAAATGCCCGTCGACAGAAGCCAGTGCCGCCGGCAAAGCCGCAGGTGCAAACGCTTCTGCCGCATGCTTGATGTGCTTTGACCGACGGGCAGACCCCCCCATGGCAGCCGCGCCGGTCACCCGCCTCTTCTTGGACGCAGCCGCAGAGACGGCGGCGGTATCAGCAACGGGAGCAGCCACCGGATCCCGCGGCCAGTCCGACACCTTCGTCATGAAGTTGTTGGGCGCCTTGTGCAGCCGCGACTTTAAGGATGTGACCAGCATTTCGGACTCACCGGTAGGCAGCCACGGCAAGCCCCAGTTGAAAAGAAGCCAGGCCGCGTCCGTTGCCGCCCCGTTCGGGTCTAGACCTCCTATGACCCGACACTTCGCCGCCGTCGCCAACTTCTTTGCCTCGTCAGAGAGTAGGAGGCGGCGCAGGGTGGCGAGCTCGACAGCCGTCAGGGAGCCCGGGCTGGACTCGACCACCCACAGGTCCAACTTGGTCCGCAAGTACGCGCGTCGCGTCAGGTACTGCGGCTGCTCGGGCGCCTTCTCGTTGAAGCGCTTCTCCATCGCCGCCGGCACCGAGTCAGGCTGACCGACGAAGTGGCAGCGCTTACGGCGGCCGCACAAATAAAGGCCACGACTGCAAAGGTTGAACAGCCGGCACAACTGAATCCAACCCTCCCTCAATGACGAGGCGTCACTGGAATTGGCAGAAGGCGGCTTGGAGAACATTGAACGCAAGCAGCGGCCCACACATGCCTGCGACCCCCCGCGAAAGTCGCCCGCCAAAAATGACATCTTCGACGCGTAGTAGATAATGGCCAAAAGCGGCGTGCAGATTGAAGTAGTGACAACGCCGGGAGACACAACGAAAATGATGCGCAAGACGAGGGACAGGAATACCATTTCCTCCGTTAGCCTCGTAGGAGCGTCGGCGTTGACGGCGCCGCCCGTCGGCGGCAGCAATGGCGGCGGGTTGGCGCTTGCGTTGACGGCGCAGCCCGTCGGCGGCTGCGATGGCGGCGGGTTGTCGTTGGCGGCGCCGCCCGTCAAAGGCTGCGACGGCGGCGGGTTGGCGTTGGCGGCGCAGCCCGTCGACGGCTGCGACGGCAACGAGTTGGCGTTGACGGCGCCGCCCGTCGGCGGCTGCGACGGCGGCGGGTTGGCGTTGACGGCGCCGCCCGTCGGAGGCTGCGTCGGCGGCGTGTTGGCGTTGGCGGCGCAGCCCGTCGGCGGCTGCGACGGCGGCGGGTTGGCGTTGGCGGCACCGCCCGTCAGCGGCAGCGACGGTGGCGGGTTAGCGTTGGCGGCGCCGCCCGTCGGCAGCACCGGTGGGGGCGGGTTGGTGTTGGCGGCGGCGCCTGTCAGCGGCACCGACGGGGACGGGTTGCCGCTTGCGGCGCCGCTCATCGGCTGCGCCGGCGGTGGCGGGTTGGCGTCGGCAACTCCCGACGGCGGAACCGAAGGCGCCGCCGCCTCAGCACTTGTAGCCATCTGCACGCGACAGTATAGCGGGGACCGGTGGAAGGGAGTGGGGAGGGAGTGGGGCGGGGAGGCAGACCGAAACAACAGTGGTAAACCGTGCAGCGTGCTGATGTTAGCAGAATAGGAGTGAGAATGAAAGGTCTTCCAGCACGTTTATCGCATCGGTTGCATTAAAGAAGACTGCGGCGGGCGGCCGCGGCGAGGGAGCCATGCGTGGGGCCCGCGTCAGTCAGCGTGCGCCACCGCGTACCGCACCGCGTGCGTGCCACCACGTACCACACAGGCCATGGCACGGCCACGCCACACGAGGGCGAGACCAGCGACGCCAGCGACGCCAGAGCCATGCGACAGAGAAGCCCACAGCCAACAACCGTAAGCGACCGCCATGGTACCGCGGTAGCCGACATAGCGTGCGCCACCATGTACCACCTGTATGGTGGCACCACCACGGACCACCGAGTGCCACGGCTACTGCAGCGGACCGACCGACGACACAGAGACGGCGCCGCAAGAGAGCAAGACAAAAGAGAACTAGACGGACAAGTGATGGTGGGCGGTTGGTGGATGATATCAGACGGTTGTAGAGCTACTAGACCACCGGGACAAGCGGCGCGACGCCTCACGAAATCGACGAACGTATTCACCAATACACAAATTGATCTATGATTACATTTTTGCCGTGGCGCAGCGCCATTCTGAACCACAAGATCTCGTAAGTGTGGCTGGATCTTGACAACTTAACGGGCACCAAAGCAAGAATACAATGGGAACTCAGTAACTCTGCAAGAAAGTGCGACAAGAGAAGAACGACCTGCACCACGCCAAGCGAGGCAGCACAGAGAAAAGAAGCCACGCGAGGCAGCACAGAGAAGAGAGGCGGACGTTGTCTACGGGTCTACGGGCGAACTGTCAGCATATGCTTCCGCGATTACCATGACTTGCTGCCCTTCCGCCTCCATAGGAGACTTGTGCCTCGGGTAGAATCAGGTGCTGACAAGATGGGTTCTTTCTCTTCCATCCTTTTAAAAGAGCAGCGGGTGGAGGTACTCGACTCGACTAGACGCTTCTCACATGATTCTCATGTCACGGGGTTCTCACGCGCTTCTGCTGACTCAGGAGTCAAGACAGAAAGAACAGGACAAGAATGTATGATACACACGCGCTCCTCGAAGCAACCCCATTTCCCCTCGCAATTCTCCCCGCTAACCCCGGCGGCCCCAAGCGCCGTCGCCAAAACGGTCGATGAGCCGTTGCACCCCGCGCCGAGCCCCCCGCCGAGCCTTTAACATCCGGGCCCGTGCCCTGGGTGCACTGGACGCGCCTCCGGCAAAAGCCCACCTGTCGACCGACGGGCGATTGCCTTCGCGCGTCGCTTGTCGCCAGCCGCGCGCAGGGAAACCAGGGGAGGCACGACGAGGGGAACAACGTCCAAGGTCGTCTCGCACGCGCGGCCACCGAACCTAGCCGCAGCAGCGGATGGAATAGTCCTTTCAGCTCCACGGCTGCTAGCTGCCGCCGCCCCATCAGCCGAAAGCTCGGCCGCCCAGCGCAGGCGATAAAGAGGAGCCGACAACGAGGGAGCAGTGCCCGTCGGTGGAAGAACCATCGCAGAGAATCCGGGAGTAGAGCCACCCCCGCGCGGTGTCACGGCGTCCGTCGAGCAACTGCGGCGCGTCGTCACAGCGGTACCCCACCCCGCCGTCATGCCGACGGCCGCCGAGTCCCCCCCTGCCGTCATATCGGCGGCTGCTGCCGAGCCACCCCGGACCATCATGCCGGCGGCTGCCGAGGCGCCCCCCTCGGTCACAGCGGCTGCCGACGCGTCCTTCACGTTGACGGCCTCCGAGCCACCCCCGGCCGTCATGTCGGCGGCCGCCGAGCCTCCCCCGGCCGTCATTCTGGCGGCTGCCGAGGGGCTCCTCGCCGTCACCGCGGCGCCCGCCGCGGCCGTCACGCCGACGGCCGCCGAGCCACCCCCGGCCGTCATGTCGGCGGCTGCCGAGGTGCTCCTCGCCGTCGCCGCGGCGCCCGCCGCGGCCGTCACGCCGACGGCCGCCGAGCCACCCCCGGCCGTCATGTCGGCACCTATGTCGTCGTCGCTGACGAGGTCGATGTCATATGGGCCGCCCATAATAGGTGATGCCGGGGGGTCGACAATGATGTATCCGCTACGCAGGCGGAAGCCGTCGATAGTCATGCCGGCCACGACTTTGGCCACCTTGTTGAAGCGCCGGTTGGGTTTGTTCTTGAATCGTTTGTTTGAGGAGCCCACAGTTGTCTTGGCGGGAGTCATCGTCATGGCGGTCGCGAGGGGACACGGAAGAGGGGTGGCGATGGGGGATGGGGGCGATGGTTAGGGCAGCGCGTGGTGGACCGTGTGAGCGTATGGAGATGAGAAAGGCAACAAACAATCCGTGCCAGCCCCTTTATGGAGACGGGGAGCGGAACCGGACCGGCCGCGGCCGCGACCGCGGCGCACGTAAAAACGGGCTGCAGCTGCCTGCAGGCAGAGGAGGGGCGCTCGTGGCAGCTACAGGTCCCCACATTCACGGTCCCGGCAGTGTGGTGGGGGGTGACCACGCTCCCTCTGCATGGGGTGTGGCATGAGGGGTTGGTAGGGAGGTAGGGGTTGGTATGGGGGTGCAGGAAGAACGTGGCGTGCTGCGCGCCCCGCCCATCCAGACAGTGGTGGCTCGCAGACGTATGACCCCTCTCTGCGTCTCAATCGCCGGCATTCCCGCGGACACCCCGATCGGAGTCATCCGTCGCCGCGCGCTGCAGCATTCCCGCAGAGGCTCCCTCCGCGGTCCCCCATCCTCCGGCGTCTCCGCGGAGGCGTCGGCGGCCTCCGTGGTCGCCCGTCTACGGATCCCTTCTGCAGCAGCTCGCCGATGGATGACGCGGGGGGGGGCGCGGCTGCAGCTGCATGGGGGGTGGGAATGCTGCTCCGCGGGACGACGTCGCCCCGGCAGGGCCGTCGTTGCTGACGCCAGCTGGCAGCGGCAGAAGTTGGCACCTCAGTGTCTACGTTGCCGACGGTGCCACGGCGGGCGCAGGCGCCGACCCGCTGGTCGGTTGCCAGCTGCAGCTGGTCGTCTGCTGCGGCTGCAGGCCACCCCGGCCGCCGGCGGGCTGAGGGTTCCTGCATCAGCCACGGCGGGTGCGGGCGCAGACCCCCCGGCGGCCGGCTGCCACGGTCGTGGCTGGCTGCAGCGCCGAACCCCCCGCGGCCGGCTGCCACGGTCGTGGCTGGCTGCAGGATACGGTGCCACGACCACGACCGTCGCCGCATGAACGTGACCGTAGCCCAGCCACGCCACGCGGGACCCGCCGGCCGCCCGGCAGCAGCCGCCACCCGTGGTCGCGCCGGCACGACTACATGCTCCTGGGTCCGGGTACAGGCGCGGTGCCGACCGTCATGGGCCGGCGAGACGCGCCAGCGGCAGGAGGGTGCAGGCGCGGTGCCGACCGTCACGGGCGGGCGAGACGCGCCAGCGGCAGTGTGCCAATCGGTAATAAAACGGGCCGGGGACCGTTGGCGCCGATCCACTGCCCTCTCTCAGTACAGCATACCAAGGCAAGGGGCGACGCCCCGACATCCGCAAGATGCCGAGACGCAGCTACCGCATGCGCACGTCCCAGGACGCTGCGACCAACTCCGAAACCGACTCCTCCAACGACGACGCCGGGCTAATCGCCGCCCGCGACCGCCAGTCCACCGCTGACGACCGCCAAGCCGCAGCTGTCGACCGCCAAGCCGCAGCTAACGACCGCCAAGCCGCAGCTGACGACCGCCAAGAGGCCGCTCAAGCCCGCCAAGCGGCCGCTGACGCCCACCAGGACGCCTGGCGGATCGCCGCCCTTGAACGGCAAGCTGCAGCTGACGACCGCCAAACAGTGGCTGAAACCCAGCAAGAGATTGCCGACGACCGCGAAGCCGCCCTCTTGTTCCACACTGCCGAGAGGCAAGCCACCGCCAACGATCGTCAGGCGGCCGCCGACGACAGGCAAGCCGCCGCGGTCGACCGGCAGGCTGCAGCCAATGACCGACGCGCGGCCGCTGACGACCGTCAGGCTGCCGCCAACGACAGGCAGGCAGCTGTGGCCGAGCGGGCAGCCGCCGAAGTAGGTGTCGCTGCAGCTACCGGCCGACAGACGGCAGCGCTGCACGCGCCCGCCATGCATATGCCGGGGGCATCCGGCGCCCGGGCTGCGTCCTGTGGGGGCGGTGACCAGCAGCGTCCTGCTACGGCGGGCAGCCAGGAGCCGCTCGCTCAGTTGGGCGATCTGGTCGACCGACCTGCCGCGGTGGGCGGACAGGTAGATCAGCCCACGACGACTGGTGGGCCAGCCGCTGCGCAAGACGGGCGGGCTGGCGCGGGCGGGCCGGGTGACGCTGAGCGACTTGCACCTGCATGCGGCGTCGTAGAGCGACTCGCCACAACGGGTGGACGCGAAGAACAACTCTCCGCGGCCGGCGGGCCGGCACCCGACGCGGCCGGCGGGCCGGCACAGGCTGCCGCTGACAGCGCGGATGCGGCCGCGGGGAGTGCTCCAACCGTGCCCCTGCGGCGGGGGTGGCGTTACTCAAAACTCACTCGACGCCAGCCGAGAAAGATCGTCGGGCACGCCGCACAGGCGCCCCGAGTGGTTCCACGCATCGTGGCGGCGCCGTACCCAACTCCACCTGGGACGTCGTCGTCCTATTCGGAGAGCGAGGAGACTGGGGAGTCGTCGGCAGCCGCCGACGAGGCCGCCGGCGACGCCGAAGAGGAGGATGCCGACGAGGTCACCGGCGACGCCGAAGAGGAGGAGGCCGACGAGGCCACCGGCGACGCCGACGAGGAGGAGGCGTCCGAGTCAACCAACGAGAAGGAGGCGTCCGAGTTGGCGGCCTCGACACCGCCTGCGAGTGCCGACGAGGTCTGCGACGGCGACATTGAAGTGGCCGCCATCACCTCGCCCGAGACTTCCACCGGGAAAACGCGTGTGGGCGACGCCACCGGCCATGTCGCCGGAAATGCAGCCGGCGATGTCGCCCTCGACGCTGTCGACGACGTGGTAGGCGACGTGGTCGGCGACGCGGCCACTGACAACACCGTGGGCGACGAAGTCGTCGACGACACGACCGCCGCAATCAGCACCGTCGGAGACGAGGAGGTCCCCGCTTCCGACACCGTCGGTGACGAGACCGTCAGTGACGCGGCCGCCGTCGACACTGTCGCCGTCGAGGCTGTTTCCGACGAGACCATTGCGAACGCCACCACCGCCACCGGCGGCGCCCTGCCTGGCGCCGCGGCCGCCTCACGCAAGCGCCATCGCGATGGCAGGAGTCTTTCCGCCCTGACCCTCCATGCCGCGGCGTCGGCGGCGACGCCTCTTCCCAACGACATGGTGGAGGCGGCGGCGGCGGCGGCGACGGCGGCGGCGGCGGCGTCGACGGCTGCGACAGCATTTGCTGCGGCGGCGGCGGCGGCCTTGGCCACAGCTGTGGCAATGGGCAACGTTGCTGCGCCGCAGCAAGAGAGCGACGAAGGCGAAGGTGGGACCGACGCCGGGGGGGACAAGGAGGGGAACGAAGGGGGAGAGGATGGGGGGGAGGGGCAAGCACCCGGAACTCAACTCTAAGGTTGACCATCCGGCGGTGTGGGAGCAGCTCAGCGTTGTGCATGGGAGCTTCGTAGCAGTAGAGAGCCATACAGTCTCAGGGGGTTGTAAGGTTCTGTTGGATTGAAGCATTCGCGTCGAAATCTGGGTACAAAAGCAGACACGACACCAGCCAGTCGATGGACTAAGCCAGGAAAAATGACATGGTGGGATGGTGTACGAACCGCGCTACGTGTGAGAAGAGTGAGCCAGCGCATCTCGATGACAAACAAGAAGTGTTTGACGACGTCAATCAAAGGGTGCGCATCTCGATGACAAACAAGAAGTGTTTGACGACGTCAATCAAAGGGTGCGCCTCATGTGTCCTCGTAGCCCCCCGCGCTCGCCCACAGACACAACAGACCCAACTTTTCCCTCAAAAATATGATCGGATACACGACAACACTTTGAGGTGCTTCAACTACCGACGCCCCGCTCAGGGCGCGGCCATGCCAAAGAGTGCCGCGCGGTCCGGACCGAGCGGGGATCGGGCTACCAGGGCGCCGGGCTACCCGCCCGCCCTAGGCATAGCGCAGGGGCGGGTGTGCGCCGGCCACCTGAGAGACACACAACGGCCCCCTCGCCGACGCTTCCCCCAGCCGCCGCAGAAACCGGCGTGCAGACGCGCGGCGGCTCGAACGCCACCACCACCGCGGTCGCCCGGACCGCCATCGCCGCCGGCCCCGCGCCCGTCCACCTCCCCCCCGCTGCCCCCCGCTGCCCCCCGCTGCCACCAGGAAGACTGCCACTGCCGCCGCCCGGACCGCCACAGCCACCGCCCCCAGCCGCTCGCCTCCCCCACGGCCGTGCCACCGGAACAGCCGTCCATGGCGCGGTGAGAGGACGTCTCGGTGACGTGCCGCTCAGCAGGCAAAGAACAACGCTGCAGTCCACGTTGCACGTCAAAGTGACTAGTGTCTATTCGAAAGCAAACAGTAGCACCCGCCATATCAGTGTGGTTTTCATACATTTTGTTCCCGCACTCAGCAAGAGGTTCGAATATTGGCAATATTTTTGGTTCTTTGTCGAAGACGTTAATAAAACTTGAATGAGCTCACGGCACAAATACTCATGAGACGAAGTGCTCTTAAACAAGAACTTTCTGAGTTAGGCTGGGCGGCTCTTCGCCAGGATTGTATTGTCTCAGCTGTCAACCGCCACTTGTCAGGAAGCGGCTATCCTGACCACGACTGTGGGAGTCAATCATCAACTCTGCCGTTGCCGCTTGTGTGTTGTCGGCCTCGTTTCATAAGCACAGAGAAGAGAAGCGGCGACCAGCTGGTGACCATGGTCGCCGCAGGGTCCGTCACCTCTCGCAGCCGCCTGGTGTCTGCATTCACAATGGGCGCGAGGGCGCCGGCGATAGAGATGAGAGGGGTGCTTGTTTCGGGGCGTCTGCATTGACAATGTGCGCGAGGGCGCCGGCGAAAGAGGTGAGAGGTGCGCTTGTTTCGTGGCCGCCGACCGGCGGCTCCGCTTCCCTATCCACCGCCCCCCCCTTCTTCTAGACGCGCCCGACACGCCCATCCACGATCGGAGAGCTGTCAACCAGCAAGGGAGCCGTCACCCCCGCCGGAGGCGGCCACTCCCACCGCCGCGGCCCCCTCCACCGCCGCGGCAGGGGCGCCGTGGTGGGAGCGAAGGGCAAGGCCGTACCGGAACCGCTGGGAGTCGGCGTCTACGTCTGCGGCGGTTGGCACCACCCCGAGCACGCGCCACCCCGCTGAGCCACACCCGTGCGGCGTCTGTGGCGGTCGGTTGGCGGAACGCTGCCCGTCCGCTCCCGCCCTCTGCCATTGAGAGAACGGTTGCCCTCCTCCCACGCGGGAGCAGGAGGTCAACGATGTCGTCTGAGGCACTGCCTCCAGACGACCCGTCCCCTGCCTCTTTACCGGCAGTTGACGCTGAGGCGGCGGCGATTGTCAACTTGCGTGACAAGCGAGATCGTCGAGTTTGTGCTCCTGTGAGCGGCAATGACGATGAGAGGACGTGGCTCATCATCGGGCCTGTGCGGCAGATAGTAGACGCTGTTGATTCGGACGCAGACGATGCGGACGATGGCACCTCGTCCCCGTCGCCAATATCGGCCGACGATGTGGACATCGACGAGTTCACCTTCACCGCGCGCGTCAAGGCGCGCTCAGACCTTTCTGGGCGGGAGGTGCTGGCGCGGGCCATCTGCCGCCTCGTGGACCGCGGCATCTACCACTCGGCCGTGTCGGCGCACGACTCCCTGCGCTTGGCATATGCCACACCACCGCTCGCCGACGACGATGGGAAAGATGAGCCGTCGTGGAGGGGCTTTCTTCCTTCGCTTTCCTCCCAGCTTCTGTCGCGCTCGGAGTGCGCCAAGGTGCTTTTCCGCGCGCGCATCGAGCTTAACAAAGCGACGACGCGGCAGGTGCCGTTTGGCTACGTGGCCATAGAAAGCACGACAGCGGCATCCCGCCACCCTTGGGTCAAGTACAAGGGGCGGCTGTCCAACCGGCGCCTCTCCAACAAGGTCGCAAGAGTTATGCGGGCCTCTTCCGCCTTCACATCTCTGTCGCTCGAGCGGCGCATTGAGATTGTGAGAGTGATGTCGGCGGGCACAGCTGGGCAGCTCCGCTTTGCCTCGGAGTACGAGAGGGTTTCGGCTGCTGCCGCTGCTAAGGCGCTGGAGAGCGGCGCGAGGCGCCCACGCAAGCGCCGTCGCAAAGCCGCGTACAACAAGTCGGTGCCGAAGATGTTGCCAACTGCAAGACAAATGCGCGACACGGTGAGGCAGGCGGTAAACCGCGATGGCCGCCCCCCCCACTCCCTCATCACATTGCTAACTGATGGATCTGTGCGGGTGTGGCGGTACGTGGTTGGGTCCGCAACAAACGGCGTGCGGCTGTACGAGATGGAGAACGGGACGCAGAAGCGGCTCGCCGCTCCTTACCACAAAAGGCCGCGCCAGCCAACCACGGGAGACGAGAGCGCGGACGGTCCTTCGGCGGCGGCGGGGGTGGCGGCGGCGGCGGTGGAGGTGGCGGCGGGGGGGGAGGTGGCGGGCGCGGCGGCAGGGGCGTCGGCGGGAGTGTCGGCGGGAGCGGCGGCGGGAGCGTCGGAGGGAGCGTCGGCGGGAACGTCGGCGGGAGCGTCGACGGGAGCGTCGGCGGGAGCGTCGGTGGGCGCGTCGGCGGGCGCGTCGGCGGGCGCGTCGGCGGCTGGGGGTGCAGGCTTTGATGTAGAGGAGGCCTCGGCGCTCGAGGCTGAGCTCTGCGAGACCTTCCAAATCACCCGGAAGTCCTACTTGGAGGACATCCCCGACCCGGGAACCGGCACGGCGGCGAGCACCGCTGGAGGTCGTGAGCTCGTGATCGCCCTCGAGTTCGACCCGGTCGCGTCCCTGCGCCTTGCGTTTGACGTTGGCTGCCCACCTGCGACGGAGGAGGCAATCGAGAATGCCTCCATCGCCGTGACTCTGGCCGGCGACGGCGGCCCCGTGCGCCGCAGTGCGATGACTGTCTTCACTCTCACTGTCTCTTCGGAGCTCCTCGACGGCGGCCGCACGCCTCTCCTCCCCATTCTGTTTCTCCTGGGCGGCGAGCAAGCCATTCACTCTGCGGTGGGCGTGCGGCTCCGCGAGGAGCTCACACGCGCTCTGCGCGCAGACTATGTCGTGCGGGTCGCACCGCGCGACGCGCCGGGAGCCGTGTTCCGGTCAACCGCTGTCGTCACCCTCCCGTACTTCTTGCATGTGTGCGGCGACTTTGCAATGGTCTGTCATCTCCTTACGCTCACGGGGTGCGGCGACGTCAACCGCTGCCCGTACCGGTGGCCGTGTATGCCGGCGGAGTACCTGTCCGCGTTGCTTCTCGACGGCGACGCCTCGGATCACGATGACAAGCGCGACGTTAAGCAGCTCTCGCAACACTGGGAGTTGATGGTGTGGAGTTTGGCGCGCTGGTGCACCCTGCGCAGCGGCAAGTGGAGGGCAGTGGGCGGATTCTTGCGGTGGGCGTGCGGCGGGTGCCACCGGGACATGGTTGCGTTGTCAGCGTCTCCATCTGTCATGTCCTGTCCGGACAAGAACTGCAACCTCTTTGACGAGCCGCAGGCGCCGCTGCTGCCGTCGCACGCCTACACCCCACTCTCCGACTACTACCGTCTACTCCGTCGCCGCATTGGTGGGCTGTGTGGCTACACCCTCCTTGGAGACATCCCCTTTTGCATCCAGGCTCCCGTGCTTCATTGCACGGGCAAGATCAGCAAGGGATTGATGTTTTTCCTGCTAGCGCGCATGTCCGAGCCGATGCGGGACGTGGCGCGGGCCAACATCTACTCGGTCATGGGGAGATCAAACCTCGGTGGAATGTACCTGCGCGAGTTTGGCCGGCTAGGGGCGATGGTGGTGGCGCTGCCCGGGATCCTGGGCAAGGATGTGACTGTCGACGGTGCCGCCGTCGTGATGCTGCAGCTGAGCCAAGCCCTGACGGCAGCATGGCGGCGGGCCATCAGCACGAGGACGGAGGACGAGAGAGAATGCGCCGCGGTCGCCGTGCAGCTGCTAGCGGGCGTACTGTCGCCCATCTACGCAGCGCTGAAGCCCTTTGACCCCATCACCAAGAAGGCCGGGGTTTTTAACTTGTACCTGCACACGGCGCTGGCGCACGTGCGCTCCACCATTGGAAAGTCGTTCCCCACCCTCAAGCGCATCTGCGACGACAACATCGAGGGCACAATTGCGGCATTGAACCGGTACTTCAACTCGCGCACCAACAACGTCTGCAGGACCCAGTCCCTCATCAACAAGGAGGCCTTGGCTCTCATGGGTTTCCACGAACCCGACGGGCGGCAACCGGCCGAGCAGCTGCTGTTCACCAACGAGCTCGTCTTGTGCCCGTGTGTCGCGCGGTTGGGGTCGTCAGCGAGTGACGGTTTGAAGGCCGTCGTGCGCTTCGCCTTCCGGGAGGCCGCTGTGTCAGCGTCCGCCGACACCTCCTCTGCTGACGTCCTTGCAGTGCCCGCTGCTGATCTTTTTGACAGGGCGCGCGCAGCGACTGTCGCCGCGTCGTCGGTGGACGCCACATTGGTGGCAGCAGCGGCCGTGACGGCTGACGGGGCAGCGCCGAACAACGGTGGGCGCGTGTCGTCTGACGGCGCGGAGCTGGGTGGCGGGACGGGTGACCCCCGTTTGACACCGACGGAGTTGGCGGCACAGTACGCTGTTGCGACCAACCAGGCGGCCGCGGACGAGCGAACGGCGGTGGAGGCGCTGGTCGGCGTCGCCCGGCTGCGCCTCAAGCTCCATCTGTCCGTCGACACGATCCGAGCCAGCAAGTCGGACGAGGCGGACAGTATGGAGGTGGAGCTCCAGAAGCGGCTGCAGCAAGTGCAGCGCCGCCTGGTCATCTGCTGGTGTGGTTGTATGACGGGGCGGAAGGAGAGCGAGGTGGCACGCGAAGCTGTTGACGGCGCCGCCGCTTCTGCAGCAGCAGCCGCAGAATCGGCCGCCGACGGTGCCACCGCCACCGCCGCAGCCGCAGCCGCGGTGGAGGACACAGCCGCCGACGGCACCGCCGCCGCCGCCACCGCCGCCGCCGCCGCCACCGCCGCGGTGGAGGAGGAGGACACGGCCGCTGATACGGCGCAAGCCCCGGGCGCGGGAGACGGCGTCCCCGTCGTCGCCACCGACGATGCGGGCCTCGCCGCTGAGGCGGCAGTGGCCACAGGCGGGGGGGCCGACGACGTGACCGTCGACTTGGCCGAGCTGGCGGTGCACGAAGGCGACAATGGGGAGGACATTGGCTCAGCTGTTATCCCCGACGAGTCTGCGCCGGTGGCGGGCGATCGCTTCTTTACCTTGTCGGACAAGGACCTGGCGGCCATCGACTCGGAAGACGAGGACGAGGGCGAAGTCGACCACCGCGGTCCGACCTTCCGGCGTCAGCGGCAGAGCGCGGTTGGCGTTGGCCGCGCCGCATTTTTATTGCAGGTGGCGGCCGACGACGAGAACGTCGCGCCAATGCTACCGTCGCATGACGTGGTCGACGTCGTGATGGGGAGCAGCACCAACGCACCCAGAACACCCGCCGCCATCGCGCCGTTGAGGGATAAGCTCGATGAGGACTTGATGATGATTCACCTTTTCCTCGAACGGATGCGCACGCCCGGGTTTCTCCTGTGGGCAGGACGTGACGGTGTTCTTGTGTCAGATATGGCGCGTGCCGCGCTGTGTCTGCGCCACTGTATCACTTGTGCGCTTGCTGATCTTGATGGTGGTGGGGGGGGGGGGACAGGGGAGGGGATGCTGACATAGGTGCTGCATGTATATCCCGGCCACACAACACTCTCGTTACAAGATTCCTGTGTCACTTGCTATCAGCGGTTGTTAGTGCTTTGTGAAGCGCCACTGGCGCCCCCACTACCGGGACGCCCGCCCCCTTCACCGGCACCACCGCCCCCGGCGCCCCCGGCCCCAGCGCCCCCGCCACCGGCGCCCCCGCCACTGGCGACCCCACTATCGGCGCCTCCGCCCCCGGCGCCCCCGCCCCCCCTTATTGACCGACGCCCCACTGGCGCCCCCCGACTACGACGGGCGCCACCGCCACCGGCGCCCCTGTCACCGGCATCTCCACCACCGGGCGTGACGGTGTTTTGGTCTCGGAAATGGCGCGTACCGCGTTGTGTCTGCGCCACTCTGTCACTTGTGCGCTTGCTGATCTCGATGGTGGTGGGGGGGGGCGGACAGGGGGAGTGACGCTGGCAGAGTTGTTTTATGTTTGCTGTCGTGGCGGGCTCACCGCGGACAGCGTATCCCGTTCTGCTGCGTCTCGGCCGATCATGGAGAAGGTTTCTGCCCGCTTACTGTGGGGAGATTTTTTACCCAGAGCGCGTGCACCGTCTGTGATGACCGGTGGCCCGGCCACACAACACCCTCGTTACAAGATTCCTGTGTCACTCGCTATCAGCGGTTGTCAGTGCTTTGTGAAGCGCCTTTGTGCAGAGATAAAACGTGCGCTCTTGTGGTCACGGTCTGCCCCGTCCAGAGACGCTTCGAGTGATATGAACATTACAGCCCCCAATTCTGCACAACCGTGATGCAAACCACTTGTAATAAAAATCGGGCCACAGGATGCTGTGCACGGGGTGCGAACAAGTTCTTGTTAGGCAATTTTGCCAGAATCGCGGTTTGTGTGCGCCCACGCTTTAAGACCCACTGCGCAGGCTGCTGCCTGCAGGCGCCGCAAGAGAGTGTGTTCTAGGTAGGATGGGATAGGACCAAGGCCGTCGACTTCTAATGTACCCAGGTGATTGGGGCCAGAAGCATCAGGACGTCACGGATGTAGTGGGAAGGTGCTGGGCGTAGCGTGGGGATGGGCGCTGCAGGGTGGTAGGTGTCTTGGGGGGGGTGATTCTCAGGGTTGGGTCGTGGGTGTTGCGAAGGCGTACATGCCATGTGGCGTTCGGTGCTGAGTGGGGAAGAGAATGGCGGCCACTGTCCAAAAGTACGTGACAATGATTGCGGAGGCACAATAGAAAACTGGGTGGGGGTGGAGTCGGGGTACTGACTGGGCGTGTTACTGGCGACCGGGGCGTGGTAACCGAGTGGGCGCGGGGGGTGAAGATGGCATGTGCTCAAGAATAGCATCTGGCGACAGACCCTCTCTGTCGCCACATCTTGACCACTGTATTCAGTAGGATCGCTGACAGTGCTTCATCCAGTGGATCACATGCCTCATCCTGACCACTGTATTCGGTAGATCGCTGACACTGCTTAGACCAGTGGATCACCCGTCTGTGCGATGACACTGCACAATCCATTGGAATCGTCGATTGCGCTTCCCTACCTGCCTACAGCCGCTCTCATTGTTTTTTCAAAGAAAAAACACCATTGCACATCATTCACGATGTTTTGCGTGCTTCCTGACCAGCTGTGAAAAGAAAAGATGCTGCCGGGTACACTTGCTTCACGCGTTCCCTCACTCGTGCAGTCTTGCCCACATCTGAGATGCATCGAGCACTTCTGGACCAAACATGAGTAAATCACACCTTTCTTGGAGAGGATGACTTTTGGGTCTCTGAAGGGCGCTGGTCACGGCCATGTCGGTCTTTTTCTGCAAAATTGCTTCTTTCATACCGTTTCTGCCCTCTGAAGAAAAAACAGTCACCAGGCGGTGGCGGCGGCATGCAGGCACGGAGGCGGCAGGGGGCGGCGGCGATGGCGGTTGGGGGTGGCTGCGGTGGCAGAAAAGGGCGGCGGTGGCAGCAGGCGGCGACGGCGGCCACGGCGAGCGGCGGCGGTGGCATCCAAGGGCGGCCGTGGTAGGGGGCGGCGGCGGCGGCCGCCGGGAGCGGCGGCAACAGCGGCCAGGGGTGCCGGCGGCGGCGGCCGGTACCAGCGATGGCAGCGTGCGGTGGCAGTGGCGGCAGCGGCTGGGGACACCGGCGGCATCGAGCGCCAGCGGCGGCATGCAAGGGCGGTGGCGACAGGGGGCGGCGGCGGTCGCCGCTGCGGCCGGATGCTGGGGGCGGTGCAGCAGCCGCCACTGGCGGCGGCAGCGGCCGCTGGGGGTGGCTGCGGCATTCGCCGGGGGCGGCGGCGGCGTCGGGTGATGGCGGCGACGGCAGGAGGCGGCGGCTGTCGCGGCAGAAGCCGGGGGCGGCTGCGCCAGCAGCCGGGTGTGGCGTCGGCGGCTGCCA